>Ga0114964_10001094_pt1 | contig 20018 bp, 19 predicted proteins | sample C_131016_MF_Meta_FD_92638 | JGI IMG/M metagenome (GOLD analysis project Ga0114964, IMG submission 92638) | Freshwater microbial communities from Lake Croche, Canada to study carbon cycling - C_131016_MF_MetaG | ecosystem: Environmental > Aquatic > Freshwater > Lake | place: Lake Croche, Canada... | reverse complement strand
TAATTTTTTTCATGGGGTTTCTTGTGGTTATGAGGTTGGTCGTCCAAGCGTCCTACCAAAAGTTCGCGTGTTTACCAGCCTGCCAAGTAGCCGAGAATCAGGATTGCTTCTAGCCACGTTGTAAGCTCCGATGTCCGGCGGTATCGTAAACGTGACTCCGGCGTAATCGCTTGGAACCGTCGCACTTAAGTCGTAGCCGTCCCGCGCGATGGCTTGGCTTGAAGGAATGAAGTCTTCCGCCCGCGTTGGTGGCACCTTAGCAAATTGCGGATTTGCGTAGACGTCGTTCGCGCCGTAGCCGAGGCCCTCCCATCCTGCCTTATCGTAGTTAGACGAAGCCACACGCGCGACCGTGGTGTTGGCCCCAACGTAAACACCGTTGTTTGTCTCGGTAAATCCGGTAACGTTCGTGGTGTTTGGATTGGCGTTGCCAAGCTGAAATATCCAACCGGCAGTATCCGAATCGCGATACAGAATGTTGTTCCTTGCCGTGGTGTTTTCGGCCATCCGTCCATTGAATGACGGGCTGAAAACTCCGCTTGATATGTAATCAGAATCGGCATTAAAACAGACCGCCGCCGATTTAGTGACGATGACCGAATTGGCGTAGAACTCCACTCCGTCCGAGCCTTTGTTCCGAAGGATTTGACCCGACGAATCGCCGCCCTTATTGAGATGGATTAGGTTAAGTCGCCCCTTACAGTTGGTGCAAAGCTTGAACAGAATGCCGATGCCTTGGCTTGTGGGCATGACGTTCTTATCAAATAGCCCGCCATCAACTCCATTGAAAAGGACCATGTGTTCCAATGCGCCGGTCGTCGCGGTCATCGTCGAATCAAAGGTATTGCCCATCACGATCGGGTTTGTGGCTTCTCGATTGAGTTGGCAAAGCTGCATCTTGAACGACTTTGTGGCGTCGGTCGTCCATGCCGTACCGTTAGAAGAGAATCCGACTCCCTGGATAGACCCGTCGCCGGAGCCGACCACCGTTCCCTGATCCACTTGCCAATAGTTGGAGGCGTCCACGACGGAATTCATCAAGACAAGGTGGTAAGCCGTGCTGTAGCTTAGCGTTGGGAAATTCTTGAAGTAGAACTCCACGGTACTAGGCGTGGCAAACGTCGGATTGGCCGGCAGTGTGAAGGTTGCCGTATCTACCAGCGTCCCCGGGACACCCGCGTTGTCAGTGTAAATGTAGCCAGTAACCACGCCGGTCGGCGAGCCGACTTTCCGCATGTAGACCTGAATCGCCGCCGCTTTCGTTAGGTTGTAGGTGGCGTTTGCCGCGACCGTTTGGAACTTACACGAAAGCCACTTGTTAGTTGAAACCGAGCCTAGATTCCGCTGGCTTATGGTCCCAGCAGAATTGGTCGCCGAGATGTAGTAGCCATCTCCGCCAATCGAAAGGTGATGCGCACTTGTGGCGTCGGAGCTGAAATAGTTCGAGAGGACTTGAAGCCCTGAACCAATCATCGCAAGCTCCACAAGGTCAACCGTCATGGAGGTTCCAGTGAAGCTGTTGTTTTGGATGATGCCGGAGTTGATCGCGTTATTTCGAGTCGTGATGGCCCGACACGCGCCGCTTAGTGTGAATACGTTGCTGTCGACTAACCAGTTTGAACTAGACGCCGAGATATAAATGGCTCGCGGTTGACTTCCGTTGTACGTGTTGTTCTTGTAAACAAACGTCGATGTAACGGCTGACGGGATACCGCCGTCGTAATAGCCAAAACCGCCCGCGTCCGTCATATTGACAAAGTCGGTGTCCTGCACATTCATCTCGACAACCGTTGCGGTGCCGCCCGGTTGACGAATGCCGAATGTGCAGTTATCGATGGTATTGCGAGTGCCGTCTGCCGCCTTCTTAAACTTATAGCTGCCAAATGCGCCCGAGGTGATGGACGTATAGAACAAGCCTTGGACGCCCGTCGCCGAACATCCTTCAAAGGTCCAATCTGCTGACGCTCCGTTAGCGACTGCCGGACCCGCAAGCCGAGCCGTAGCCGCCGTAGAACCGGTTCGCGAGATCGTACATTTTCGGATGGTTCCGTTTTGCACACCCGTCGCGCTAAGGTATATCCCGGTCGCGTTTGCTCCTACGTTGATGAAGTCGAGTAACTCAAGCAATCCCCCCGTAGTCGCCGCAACGGTGATAACGTTGGCGGTCCCGCCTTGCTCATCAATGATGTAGTTTTTGAGCGTTAAGTTATTCGCGCCAAAGTTGACGACGCGACCGGCCGAAGAGAACGTAAGCGTCGCTTTGCCAACGGTCCCGACCAAAGCCGGATCGGTCTGCATGGCAATGCCGTTCTTGTTAAAGTTGAAATAACCCGATCCCGAAGTTTCCGCGTATGCGGTTGGCGTTGGGTTGGTGTAAATTTCGTCTACGCTTGCGGTACACGCTGCGAGAGCGGCTACATGCGTAAGAAACGGCAGCGCGGGATTTCCCTTAACTGCCGTCCCGTTATTGCCCAAAGGATAGCCATTGATGGCCTGGTTCGAGACGTAAGCGATAGCCATGATTGTTTACGCGGTGACTTTAATGCCGAAGTTGTAGCCGGTACCTGCCGCCCAAAACTGGTTAGATGAAGTTGTGGGAGCCGGTGTATTGACCGTGCCCGCGTCGTTTGCGCCCGAGCAGTTGAACCGGACTTCAAGAGCGCACACAATGGAACCTCCGACCGCGCGATTAAGTACAGCCGTCTTGTTTGCCGCGTCGTTTGCGGTAAGCCAATCGCTTACGGCCTTGTAAAGATTCGTAGCGGCGATAGGCACGGTCAAAGACGCAATGGTGTAAAAGTCAACGCCCGAAGCGTCGGCCAGTTCCACCCGCGCCGTGGTTGCGACTCCGCCGGTCGGAATCATGTTGTAGAGTTGCCATACCTGGCGGTTGCTGAATTCTCCGGGATTTGCCATGATGTTTTCTTGTGGGTTAGCTGAACGTGGCCCCGCCGTTAAGCGAAGTTTTGATTACGAGCGATCCTGAAACCGTGTAAAGAACGTGAAGGCGAAGTTCTCCGCCAGAACCGACGGAAGTCTCGGCAGCGATAGGCGCCTCGTCAATGCCGGTGATGTTGCTGGTCATTTCGGAGCCAATCAAGTTGCCCTGTGTGTCGTAGGCTTTTACGTAGATCGTTCCACTGTTTAGGCGGAGTCCGTACATCACGTTATTGGGCGAGAACGCAAGGTCGCCATAATCGCCAGAGCCTAAAGTAAATGCCATTGTTGTGGTTCCGCTTTCACTTGCGAGGTAGCCGGTTAAAGTCCCGCTGTGAGCAATTAGGAGCCGTAGTCGGTCGTCAGCGTCGCCCGATGGATAACAGATAGAAACCGAGTCCGCCGCGAGAGTCGTATCTACCGCCGTCCATCCCGTCCCTTCATTGCTCTTAAAGCCAAGCCAAGCGGTACCGGCGTCAACATAGCCGCGAGCGTGACGCCAGCTTCGCGAAACGTCGTAATCAACCCCGCCCGTGACCGCCGCCGAATTGAACAGGAGCGTCGAATACCCGTGATAAGGCGAAAGCGTTGCGTAGAACGTGCCATCGGCCCGTAACCGGAAATTGTCGGTTTCGTCGTTATTGACCTGGTGGTTGTGCTTAACAAGCTGCCAGCCAGTAGGCGCGCCCGATGCAAGGGCCGTCCAAACCCCCGTACTCGGCGACGGCTGCACGATCTCGGTGCTAGGCGCGGCAGAAACGACGTACCTCATGCCCTGATCTAGCGCATAGGAGTCTTGCGCCCATTGCGTTAGGTCAAGTTGAAACGTGTCGTCATCCCTCAGAGCATATGGAAAATGAGGAAGCGGCGGTACCTCTTGGCAAGTGTTGACTAAATGGTAAGTGCCACCCGGCAAAGATGCGTCCGGGTTTCCGCCGCTGGTTACGAAGCTGATGGTAAAGCTGTCGCATTCTCGATAGACTTGGTTGTTATTTGACGGGTCCGAATCGGTGCCAATCAGCTCGTAATTGTCGTACTCTGTTCGGATGGTGGCGGCAAGAAGGTCGCTTCGGTTTTTCCCGCGAAGAACGACGTTGCGCCAGCAAAAGTAGTCAAGGGCCGACGATTTCCACCCGGTAATTGGTATGCCAATCTCAAAGATGTCGGGAACGTTGAGAAGGCTGGTAACCGGTACGGTTCGGAGCCATGATTGCTGACCGTATCGAAGGCCAGGGCCACTAGGCCATGCAATGAGCGAACAATGACCGTGCTCATGGTAGACCGTCGGATTCACGCTAGGACGGTAAAGCGTGGGGTAGTAAATGTCCGCGTCAATGGAGGCATTGACTACATCAACTTCAATCCGCAGATTTGCGCCATTCCGCGCCCCGACTTGACCGAGCGTAATCCATAGTTCGGCGTCGGTCATTGCAAGGGCAGATTGTCCACTTGGTTGCGTGTCCGCCCCTACGTCCGTTGTCCATCCACCGTAGCCAAAATCCTGCGCCCAACTTCCGACGTATTTGGTGCCCGTCACAAACGCCTTTTGATGAGTGCCAACGGTGGAACCCATAAGTTCCTTTTCTCCGTTGGCCGAAACCAGATACATGCGGACGGCTGAAACGTTGGTCGTGATCCAGTTCAGCGACGCTGAGTTAGCATAGTGCCCGTAAAGGTAAGGCTCGCGGGCGAACTGCCCTAGATCATATTCCAGAATCCCGGTCGTCTTGCCAGAATCGACATTGACTGTTATCTTCGTCGCGCCAAATGTGAGTACACAATCGGTTGCCGCCCAATCCGGTTCGCTTGCCGACGTGAGCGCGACCGATGGCGAGCCATTGTACTGCTTAGCTTTCCACCGGGAGATACCCCACCAAGAGGACTGCGAGTTAGCAAAGAAATAGTCTTTGATGTACTGCGAATAACATCCTTCGAGCAATGGCGCGGCTACGATTGAGTTGCGCGTTTTGAGCCGTTCGTCAGACGGTAGTGAAGAATTCTCTAGGTACTGCGTCCGAATCGGAACCCAATAGTCTTCCGAGTTGACTTTGGCCCCGTCCAACTTCCAGAAATTGGTATCGGCGTCGGCGGGCCACCAGTAGAAGTAGCTCCAATGAGGCGATGCGCAGTAGTTGACGTAGCGGTAAATGGGCGTGACGTGATAGAGCGCACCGCACATTTGCGGGTTTGCGGTGGAATCCTCTATCTGCTCGTCTAGTGAGCTGTTCCGTTCGCCGACAGTCACGCCGCCGGGATTCATTACGTAGGCTTCGCCCCTCACTCGGTACGGCGCGTAGATGGTCTCGTTTAGCGGATCTTCGATAACATGCGGGGCGTTTTGGACGGTCGAAAGAATGTAGGTATAGCTATTGAAAACCGTGTCATTAGTCGTCGCGCTAGTGAGTGTCGATTCACCGTCGGGCGGGAAATACTCGCAAGTCTTAGTAGCGTGTCGTTGCGCCTTTGGCAATCCCCAACGAAAAATCAAAGCCGCATAATCGTCGTTCATTCGTTTGACGGATCGCGGTATGTTTGGCAGTAGCGTAACCTTCGCGGAAAGAATGTTCCACGTTCGCTGCGCGCTCGTCTGCGTCCATGCGTTAGAGCCGTAAGCCGCCCCGTTATAAGTGTTTGAAGCTGATACCGTACCGATGCTTGGGGACGCGGAACAAGAAAGCGTAGGCGTCCCGAGAACCGAACAATTTACCGGCGGAGTAAGCCACGTGGACCCGATCTTGTACCGCCAGCCGCTATCGGTGATTGTGCAATCTCCACTAAGAGAGTCGCTAGGCATGCCGGTGCCAGTGGGTCCGATTGCCGGGGCTGGTGATGCTACGCCGCCCGCTTCAAGCGTTGCCGGAAATCCGATGATAGGGATAGCCGTCGGTGAGAGGTAAGCCCCGCTGATGATGCTGTCGGCTCCGTAGGACGTGTCTAACGTGCCATTGCGGTACCAAGACAGATCTGACCAGGCAAGCCGCCAAACGCCGCCGTTGATGGCATAGCATTTGAAGTCGGTAAAGACGAGCCGACAATTTGCCGACGAACTGAAACCCGCGACGGTATCAGTGTTGCTGATACTGAGGTCGGGAATCGTGAGGGTATAGATTGTCTTTGAGCTGCCGTAAACCGACGCCGGTCCCGCTACGACGGACGTCATTTGAATCGTGATGCCGGGGTTTACGTTCAAGTAATCAGGGGCGTAGCTGGTGGTGAGCTTCGCCGTGCCGCCGCCCGCTTTGCCCCCTGTGCCCGGTGCCGACGTACTGAACGCCGCATTTAAGTAGAACTCTAACGTGTCCCACTGTGCTACTAATCCTGCGTTCATAAATTAGACCGCGACAATATCGCGGGGAGCCAGTGACCGGAGCAACTCGCCGCCCGGTTTCACAATCGTTTTATTGACCGATGCCATTTGCCGCCAGTGTCGAATTTCGGCAAGGGTTGAGCCGCCCGCGTTAAGGATCGTCCCACCCGTGTAGGTTGCGCGGCGCACGACTAACGTGTCGTTTTCGGTGTAACCTTCGGCCCGGAATGCCGATATGCGAAGATCCTTACCGCCGTTTAGCCTGATGTAATCGCCGCGCCAAACCGGGGTGCCGTCCGACTTCAAAAGGAAATCCGCGTAAAACTCCCCGATGTAGTAGCGAATTGAGACGCGGGGGTATGTGAACTCCACAACGCGCGATATGGCCGCAATCGTCGTAAGGCGCGGGTCTACGTAGCCATAAACCCGGTATTCGCCAACCCAGTTATCAGGGCGGGAGCTTGGGGCGGTGGTGACGGCAACGCTCGCCGAATCCCGCTTGAACGCTTGAATGATCTTGCCGGTTCGCGGATCGTAGCCAGTGACGCGTACTTCGTTAGCTTCAATTTCCAAAGGTTGCTCGTCGTAATCGTCGTAGCATTGGGTCTTCGGTACGCCCGCCGTTACTGCATCTTCCTGCGTTCGGTAGAGCGTTAAATCTGGCGTGGTGCTGAGAAGGTCCGGGTCTTTGAAAAACGCTTTAGGCCCGCTTGACGTGGGTTTAATTCCCCAAAGGTAACCCGCCGCGTAGCTATCAACCGCCCGCGTCATCTCGTCGTAAGGTTGCGCGCCGATGTCGATTAAGCTGTTCCATGTCCCGCACTCTTTCGGGGGCACTGTGTCGATCTGGTAGGTGATGTTGTCCAGGTCCATTGCGGTGTACGGAATACCGACCTGGGCAAAAAGGAACTGCACCAAACTTTTGTTATTCGTGGTCGCGTCGGCAGTTTTTGAGAGATTGAAACCGTCAATCGGTACGCGTTCGCGAATCTGCATTTTTCGCATCTGGTACGTGCGGTCTTTTACTTCGCACTGAAGCCGCCGTGCATCGTCGTCTACCGCGTCCATCCACTTGGGCGGCATAAGAACGCCGTCAAGAATGACCAAGCTGCCGAGCTTGACCTGTACGGGCCGGTTATCCAGCGTCTTAAGTAGGTGAACATCCGAACCTTCCAGCGTGTCCGGCTGCATAAGGGTGAACTTAAACGACACCCCGCCCGGATCGTCGGGTACGTCAAGCGTCCAATTCCCTTGGATGTACTGCGAGAGGTCAAACGCTTCGGAAGCGTTCGTATCGGCGTACAGAGCCTTCCAAGCGTAATGGGCACCGTATACGAACGGGGTGTACGAACCATCGCCTGTGAGCGTCGTCTTTAAGCAACATTGATAAGCCGTTCCATTGGGGGTAAACGTGCTACCGCCGGTCGTGACAACTGATACCGCCGATACTGACGTCGTGCCCGCATACGCCGGATCGCCTACTACTTTTGCGTTGGTAACGCTTGCGGCTGGTGCCACATTTACCCACGCTTCAACCGCCGCGCCCGTCTCCGGTGGCGTCATCAAAGCCGTTTCGTCACTGATGGCATAGCCGGTGGTGGGGAACTTTAGCGGCGCGATTTCAACGTCTACCGTCTTGCCGCTTGGAATCCAAAACCAAAATGATTCATTGGCGACGATTGTCGGTGATGACGCATCTTCGGCAATGTCATCAAATACGTGGACAAACCCATCGCCGCCGGTGATGCTGTAAACGAGCAGTTCCCGCCGACGCTGTGGTAGCAAGATGACGTCCACGTACTTGTTAGCCGTTTGCTGACCGCCCTGTATGCCGATCTTGTACGTTTTTAGGTACGTCCCGTTTTTATAGACGTCTACCTTTCCGCCCGCGTAGAATCGCAAGGAAACGCCCGCATTACCCGCCCCGGTATTGGACCAACCGCATTCAATGTAAACGTCTGCGTTATCGTTTCCGATATTGAAGGCAAAAAACGAGAGAAAGAACCCGCGATTCTTGCCGTAGGTGCTGGAAGTCTTGACGCTTACCGACGAGCCGGTAACGTTGTAAAGCCGGGTTGCGCCCGCCGGTTTATCGGCTTTGGTTTGCCACCCTCCGACGCCCGCCGTAAGTCCAAAGTCCGACAGTGTGAGGCGACTGTAATTGCCGGAGCTTGAGGTATGCCAAGTGTCCGTAAGGCAGTAGGGCAGTAGCCAAAGCGTTTTCGTTACCGGGTCAATCCATGTGCCCGATGTAGCCGTACCAACCATCTCGGGGCCGGCAGCCGTGAGCGTAATGCGAGGCCGCGACTCCCGTTTCTGTGCCGTGTCTATCGTAACGGTAAGCTTTGCTGGCATGGATGATGAGATTGGAGAGAGTTACGAAATGGAAAGCGTTGTCAGGGTCGCGGAGATCCTCGCGAGTCAAGAGAAATCGGTGCTGAAACGATTAGTTCGGTCGCCTAACGATAGCCATGCTGAGCTTGAACTAACTGAGCCCCAAACGTTTGCTCGCGAATCGCATCAACCAGAGCCCTAACTCCGCGCTCGATTGGATCGTTAGTCTTACCGGCGCGGGATAGGTTGACGGCAGAGGTTGCGTACTTGGCATTGTTGCCGCCGCCTAACTGGGATTTGGTGATATTCAACTGCTCTTTCTGCAACTGAACCATCTGAGCGGTGTTGCTTGCGGTTGCCGCCATAGCTCTTGCCGGGGTCGTAATGGAGCCGCCGCCAGAGTCCTTAGAAATGGTATCGGACGGCTTGTAGGAATTGAAACCGGCCAAAATATCGCCCTTGGACTTGTTGTAAGAATCGCCAATCTTGGCAAAACCGGCGGCGGCTTCCGACCCTATGAAACTGCCCGCCGATGCCCCAAGCCGCTGAAGTTCTCCGCCTGGGATGATATGCAGGAAGTCCCACTTTCGCAAGTTGTTCATGAGGCTATTGAACGACTCAATAAACCCGTTAATTTGTCCGACAAGTGACCGAAACATCATTTGCCCTGCGACCTGAACCATGTACAAAATCGGCGGAATCTGCTGGAATGCGGCAATGATGGACGCCCCTAAATCTACTAGGGTATCGCCCCAAGTCGCGCCGCCAAAGATCGTGGCGAACTGGTCCGCAATGGCGTTAAACGTTCCGCTATCGGCAAGAAAATTTATGAAGTCCGCGATCTTGTTGATTGCCGGGACCGCATAAGCGTTGATGGCGTCGCCAATGGATGCCATTGCGTTTTTAATGGCGTCCGAAGCATTCTCAAACGCGTTTGCCGCGCCGCCCGCCACCTTGGGTAGCTTTTCCGCGCCCGCGATAATGCCAGAGATGAACTGGTCTACGCTGAAATTCTTCGCTATTTGCTCGGTGTCTGCCGTTCCAAAAGCCGAGGCCATGATTGCCCGAATTTGCGGGACTCGCTCGGCAATTTGGTTAATCTCTTCGGCTGATACGGTTCCCTTAGAAACGATTTGTGACAGAGCCACAATAACGCCGTCTAGGTCGTCTTTGCCGCGCCCTACGCTCGCCAGCGCGTTACCGAATGCAAGCAAGGCGCGCTCCGCCATTCGCGAGTCAAACCCGACCGCTTGAAGTGCCGAAGATCCCCGTATTGCTTCTTGCAACCCAAGACCGGGGAGCCGCGCTACTTCTTTCAGCCGCCCCAGCTCATAGTTAAGTTCTTCGGCAGAATGGGTATACGCCGACAATGCGAGCCGGTCAGATTCCATGCTCGCGGCTTGCTTGGACGATTCAACTCCTAGCGCGACTAATCCAGCTCCGACAGATGCGACGGCTCCAATTACTGCCGTCCATCCGCCTATAATAAACTTGATTGCCCCCTGTACCGGGCCGGAGCTTAAAGCATCCGCCAGCCCTGCCATGTTGGACGTTGCGCCAGAGAACGCGCCAGCCATCCCGTTAGTGGTCTTAGTGACCTTTTCAGCGGGCGCGCTATAATCGTCCTTCAGTGAATACTCGGTTACGAGTTTATCTACAACGGTTGCCATGAGTTTACGAAATGTCGTTCAAATTGCGGTCGGAGTCGCGTTGGGAATAGTGTTGTTTTGCACCGGGCTTGTGGTGTATGCGCGCATTCGTGAGGCTACAGAACCGAAGTCGGCCCCTCAAGGATTTTCAACGCCAGGAACTGAATCAAGTACCGCTCCTGCTCGACCGTGAGTTCGTCGGGATGCTTGCCCCAAACATCCCGCGCAATGGTCAGACGGTCTCGGTGGATTCCGTCTCGTTCGAGTCTTTTTTTTCCGCTTCTACCTGTGCGGCGAACCCTTCGTTAAGGTAGTTCATCCGGGTCGCATCAATCTGGTTGAGAATGGTTTGCACCAGATACGGGGCTTTCATTAGCTTTAATGCATCAATGTGTTCAAACCGTGGCTCTACCGATAGCGTTGAAATGGTGTACGCCGCAATCGCCGCGTCCATGTTGTTCGGCGCGTGTTCTCTGTAAGGCCCGGGGCAATTCTTACTCAGCAGAATACGGGCAAAGTCGTTTGCTTCTTTCTTGAATCGCGATAGCTCGGCAAAGTTGGTGATATGCCGAAATGTGAGCTTTTCACCCTTCGGCAATTCCACTTCAAATGTTTCGGGCGTTCCGTAGGACTCTAAAAGCTCTTCAATCATTCGTAGCCGCCTTCCGTTCCGCCGGTCCTTGAATGTCCTTGCGGATCACGGGTTCCTGCACGTCTTTGGTCTCCACTTCGTCCGGCTCTACCGGTGTAATTTGGGGACCAATCCCCGCTAGGGGATCACTTTCTACGATTCGTTGATTACGTTCCATTAGCTACTCGCGGCCTCCGTTACGGTGCCCGTGGTGTGAAACTGGTAAGCGGTCTTGACGAGTCCTTCGTCGGCCACGTCAATGCTCCAAGTGCCAAAGATGCAGTTACCGGTAAAGACCGCGCCTCGGGCCGCCGTTGCGTTGGATGAAAACGTAAACGCCAGTTCTGACGCCCACGAGTTGTACGCCTTCTCAAGCAGCGACGTGGTACCAGTTGGAGCCGTGGGATAAGTGCCCGATAGTGGAGCGTGACCGACGAGATTCAGCGTAAACATCTGCAACCCGTCGCGTTCGGCCTTGAGTGACCCCGACTTCATTCGCATGGCGATTGTTTGCGCCACCGAGTTGATTGTCACCGACAGAACGACATTGCGGTCGCTACCCGTGGTGCTGGACATTTTGGTCATAAGGTCGTGCGCATAGTTGGAACCGACTGGGAGCGCAATATCAAGCGTCACGGCAAAATCCATTTTCGTGTTTTGCACCGTTTGCCACCACGAACCCGCCGAAGGTTGTTTGGTCTGGTTCGGGGTGCCGGTAATCTTGAAGGATTGAACGTCGGTAAGGTAGTTCGTCCCGCCCACGGTTAGAACCGTCATGTTTAGGTGACTCACGCGGTCTGGTGTCGAAAGCGTCGAAAGTACGCTAACGTCAAGTGTTCCGGCAAGTTTGGTGCCGTTCATGCTCTTGCCGCTAGACACCATCGAAGATCCGTCTACCTGCGTCTCGTCTACGGTCCAAGTCACATTCTCAAAGTCCGCAAGCAGAGAGATGCTTGCAATGCTGAGAGTCCCAATATCCGCTGCTTGCTGTTTAAGTGCCATTGTCTTGTTAAGGTTTTCGACCTGCGTCGCGTACTGCTAAAATCAATCCCCGGTTACGCGCCCGGTGCGCTTTGGCGATTACTCCCAAGTTGGCTACCGATGCTCCGTTGCTGTAAAAGCCACGAGCGATCATCTTGCTGGTGCCCGTCGGGGATAAAACGTACTTGGCGTAAGGCGCGTTGAAACCAATCCGCACCACTTGGTTAGGTCCGCTTGGTCCCGCCAGTTGTAGGCTGGTGCGCATCTTGCCGGTTTGCCGGTTAATAGGCAAACTGCGAATCTTGCCGCCGCCGCTCACCACCGATTTCACGCCCGTCTTGAATCCGTAGCCCGTCGAAGTCTTTACGCCCGATGTTGCTAGGTATCCGCCCGCGCCTTTGAACTGTCCGCGATTCTTGACAATTCCGCGACCGCCGCTATTTGTTCCCGCGCCACCAAGCCGCCCGAATGGATGACCCATTGCCCGAAGCTGTTTGGTTGATACCGAGCCATCGGAATAGTCCAAATGATCTTCGCGCCCGCCTTCGTATGCCACCTTGTGCATTTTCTGCATGGTGAGCCGGACACCCGCAAAACGTCGTCTTTGCGCCACCATCAAAGCGGTGGGAGTCGTGTAGATGCCCATTAGAAGCGGGGTTCTTCGCGTTCGGCGTAGAAAGTCACCGTCACTTCGTAGGCTTGCTCGTCTCGCTCGCCTAACGTCTGGAAACTTACGCTACTGATGTTGTGAAGGTCGCACACCCCAGAGAAGGGAAGCGAGCTATTAATCATCGCGTCATAAAGCGCGTTCGCTTTGGTTTCCTTCGCATCTTCTACCGTTCCAGTTGACGGCATAGCGAACCGGCCAATGATCGTGAACTCGTATCGCGCCCGCCAGGACTGAACCGAGCCGGGGACTTTGGTCACGCTGTCGGTTTGGATGAAGGCATAAGGGAACGCGTAGGAGTTTTCCGGGTAGGTAAGTGGATCGCCGATGTAACACACCGTCGGGGACCATGCCGACGCCACGCAGGTCGCAATAACGTCCCGTATCGGCTTGGCCTTGATTGCTCCCATTAGTGCGTCACCGAGTTAAGGACCACAAAACCGTATGCCGTGTCCGCGTCACCGTCGTTTCGACTCATCACGTTTTCCACCGTAAAGACTTGTGAACCGAACGCCACGCGATAACGCGGGACGAACGTCGCCAGGTCGCTACTCGCGCAATAGAGGTATGCCGGTTCGTTTAGGTCGAAACCAAAGTCTTTGGCAACATCGCCGGGGGTCTTGGCTTGAACGTCGCAAGCTACCGTCGTTCCCGATCCGGCTACTACCGGCTTTTGCGCTACGTTGGACGTACCCGAAGCCTGAGTCACCGCGTAAACCGTGACCGAGTGAGGATAAAGCCAACTCAAAACGTCACCTTCATGTAGCGTGTAACCGTTTGCCGGAATTGCTTTTCTAGCTGGCTGATCGTGTCTAGCCCTTGCTGATATTTGATGTCCCGATCACCCTGCTTGCGTTCGGAAATGGTGCCCACCGCGCCCGCATTGAAAGCTAGATACCGGCTGGCGGCATAAGCGAGAATGGCGTTTGTAATGTCGGCAGGTTCAGAACTTGCAATGCCCAATTTGCCGGTAACGCTGATTCCACGCGGCGCGGTGCTTGGGTCAACTATGAACCGGATCGCATCCACCGGTTTTGATCGTTCTATGGCGTTTTCCGGCAGATAAACGTAATCGGTGCCGTATGTTAGGGTAGTACCGCTAGACGTCGCTGTAACGCCCGAAATGACGGTCGGCGTTGTGTAGACCTCATCAATGTTGAGGATGACGTCTTTCCCTTGGAAGGCAGGAAGCGAGTACCGGCGAGTCGTGTCGCTTGCGGTCGTGATGTTGTTTCTACCGGTGCGCGAATAGAACTCTCCGTAGGCTTCGGCGATGTAACCAGATAGAAACGTGGACACCGGAGATGTGATGCCAAGACCGTTTAGGTACGTCGTTAGATCGCTGGTGCTTACTGCCATGAAAATTGGTTAAGGGGGCATTCCACCCCCTGAGTTTTTACGGTTGGATACGAGAGCCGCGAAGACACGCGGTGGCGTCGTAATAGCCACCCGTAGCGGGCGAACCCGTCACGGTGACAACCAATCGGATGTATCGCTTACCGCCGATGTAGCTCACCTTTTGGAAGGTGGAACTAGCAAGAGCGGCAAGGGTGCCAACTTGGTCGGCGGCCGCGACGTCGGTGTAACCTGAACCGCTGGCGTCCGATTCCTGCAACTTCGGCGTATGGGTTCCATCGGTGATGGTTCCCACGTTGATGACGATGGAGTTGCCGGAATAGTTGGCAAGGTCAACGGCAGAGCCGGTAACGGTGGAGGTACGAATCGCGGCGGGCGCGACTGCTACGACGAAATCAACGGTATCTTTTGTTGCAACCATGTCTTTTCTCCGTTAGGCCAGCTTGAGCCGTCGGAACGCCTCCGAGAGGACCGGGGCACCGTCAATGAACTGCGTCGCCTTGTAACCGATCTGGTCGGTAGCGGCGTAGAGTTCGTTCAGGACCTGCACTTCAAAGCCAAACCGTTGAGCCATCCAGTACTTGCTAAAGTCACCAAAGACCGCCATGTAAAGACCGGTCGTAAAGGTGTTCGGCGCGTATTCTGAGATGTAGTACGGTCGGTCAAGAAGCGTCGGCGCGTTGCCTTGGAAACCAAGACCGGGGCCGAAGCCAGTGGACCAAATGTAGTTATTGGTCGTGTCCTTCAGCTTGCGAGCCGCCTTGAGAACGTCACGGTGAAGAAGCCAGGACGCCCGATCCCAATAAGCCGCTTTCAGGCTGTGCTTGGTTTCGATGAAGTCGTCACCCACAATTGAAGTGGAGTTGGCGGCGGTGCTGTCCTGAGTGGTCGGGATACCTTCGGCGGATGCAGTGAAGAGTCCAAGAGGTTGACCCGCACCAGTGCCGGTGATACATGCCTTTTCAATGGTGACCGCGAACTTATAGCCGAGACGATCCAAAAGAATGCCCTCTGCGTTGGTTGCGGTTCGCATAAGCGTTCGGCTGATCTTTACCAGCTTGTTAAGCCGGTTCGGTCGCAGTTCGCGGCGTCCAAATCCAACGTCGGCGGTTTCGGTGACGGTCGCGAGCTCCGAGGACCAAGTAGCGTCGTCAATGTCGGTTTCGAGCGACGGAACGCCCAACGAATCAGCACCGTTCAACGTGTAAACGGTCGCGAGATCCATCACGTAGGTGTTGTTTTTGATCGCGACAATCAGGTCGTTGACGAGCTGCATCGGCGTAACCAAGTAGCCGCCGCCAGCCGGGTTATCAAGCTGGTGCGCCTTGCGGTAAGCATTGCTGGCTACCTCGTCCTCGTAGCTCATGCGGCCTTCAAGAAGTGCCTTCATGAAGCGAGCGGAGTACGCATCGTCAAGAGCCTTTGTTTCGTCTGCCGGTTCGGTCGGACTAGCGATGTGGAAGGGAAGCGGGGTGGAAAGTCGCTTTTCAGTGGCTTCGACCTTTTGGGCCGTTTCCATCTGCTTTTCGAGCGTTTCCAGTTCGACGGCGAGATTTTCGTAGGTCGTTACGTCGTTTGCGGACCACGATTTGGCCTCTACGTCCTTGTTCTTTTGCCGGATCTCTTCAATCTGGCGCAAAACAACACGCGAGGCGTCTTGTAGAGCCTTGTAGTTCATTTTCTTGGTGGGTTTTCGCTTCAAACAGCCGAGCGAATGCGGCGGTTCAGGATTCGGAGTTGAGCAGCTTTGATTCGGTCTTCGTGGTCGTTCTCAGGCTCCGGCGTTTCCGCCTTCATGCCGAGAATTTCCGTAATTTGGGACTGAATTTCGGTTAGTTGCTCTATCCGTTCGTCAGGTAGTGACTTGCCTTTCTCCGTGCGAAGTAGGGCGGTGTCGTAGGCTCGTTTCACCGCACCAAGAGCGGCTTCGAGATCGTCAGCAAGTGTTAGGCCATGACCCAACACGTCGGAAAAACTTTTAACATCAATGGTTTTCGCCCGCCGGTTCATACCGACCAGCACAATTGACCACTCGCAGAGTTCGGCTACCTCTCCAATCGTTCGGCACCAGCCGGACCAAGCTTTGATAGCCTTGACGTCAAATAGGCTTAGGTCGTAATCGTTTGCCTTGAGATAGTTGAGCATGGCTTGACCGTTCGCGTGTTCGGTCACGCTGGCATAGTTCGGCATAAAGCCGACAGACACGTTTACGCTTTTGCCGTTCTGCGCCCGTTCTACCGCCACTGTGCGCGCTTCCTGCCCGGACTCCGTAGAATGGAACTGCGCGACGCTGTGAAGCTCGTCTCCGACCATTCCAGAGCTAACCGGAAAACCGATTGGCAGGTCGTCCCAGTCGTGCCCAATAAGGATGCCGCCGTTCGCGTCGAAGTCCTTTAGAACGGCTTTGGAATAGGCACCGGGCAGAATGACGTCGCCGCCCCGGTCAATGTTGCCAACGGATGACGCAATAACCTTAATTTGGTTATCCGTAATCTCGGCAGATGCCCGAAACGCTTTGGTGATCTTTTCCATTTAGAGTGGCCCGAAACCTTTTTGCCCGTCAGAGCGAACGAGGGAACATTGGCAACATACATTAGCAATTTGCGAGGTATAATTAACCATGTCAAAAACTTGCAAAACTTGCGATTTTGTTGGCGTCATTCGCAACGCCGAAGGCCGTTGTAAGTCGTGCCTTAGAACGTGCCCAAAATGTAATTCCCGCAAAGATCACCGTGCTGAACTTTGTCGCAGTTGCGCCAGCACAAAAGCCGCTTTAACTCAGTGGGCTAACCCAGATTCAAAACAGCGAATAGCGGCTGGTTTAGCGGCTGGAGGCGATTTGCGACGTCGAAGGTTTTGTGATTTGAAATACTCAGATTTCCGAATGACGAAACCAGACGGACGACACTACACTTGGTATTGGGACGACCAAAATGTTCGCCGATGGATGTACCGGTATCAATGGGTTTGGATTCAATCAAACGGACCAATTCCGGCCGGTTGCCATATTCACCACATTGACGAGGATTGCACCAACGACTCGCTATGTAATCTGCAATGCCTTACGGCTAAAGCTCACGGATCGCATCACCTAATTAACGGTAAAGCGAACATGATGGTTGTAGCTCGGGGCGGAACTGTCACCGGCAAAACGTCTTATGTTTGCGAGGCTTGTGGAAAGGTTTTTCAAAACTACCCAAGAGGCAATAGCCCTCGTAAATATTGCAGTCAACAATGCAGAATTAATATTCAAGCGGACCAAACGCCGCCTGACCATCAGATCTAACAAGTCTGCATCGGCAATTTGAAATGCATTGCGTATCCCCAGCGCGGGGCGTGGTAATTAACTCGGATTTGGTAAACGAACCCGCCGCCGCTAGTTCAGGGCAGTCGGGGCAATGGTCCTCATCGCCGCCCAGTTGCCAATCAAACGTCATAGAGTCCGGTGATGCGTCCACAAAGCCGGAAGTGGCCGAACTAGACACCTTGCCGCCGTAAAGCCCGGTGCGGTTGATTAGTCCCGGCGCGTCGGGATTAAAGTCGCCGTTTTCGTCGTCATAATCACCGTTCTCGATGGCGTCGGCAAGGCCTTGGAGGTACTGAGATTCAACGTCGGCCATTGCGCGTCCGACCTCATCCATTTGCGCCTTAGAAGCCGCGCCGCCGCCCGCCGTCATGCCGATGCTGTAGGCTTCCCCGTGATACTTTGCCAGAGCCGCATCGTATGCGCTCATGAATTCCTCGCGGCTCATCTGGCCCATGCCGTATTTGGCGGCTAGATCGTGAAACTCTTGGGATGCGTCCGTGACAATGCGGTCGTGTTGCGCCTGGTAGCGGTTCGGCATTACCGGCTTGGTGCTTTTCGTGTACGGCCTCAGCAACCGCAATTTAAGCATTTGCCGCGCCGATACCGACAACTTGGCTTGTTTATCCGGTTGCATCAATGCGGGCCGCGATTGAGCAAGCATTTGGAAGTAGGTCACGCCCTTATCGGCTGGTGTTGGCACTTCGCGAAGCAGTTCCTTGTAGCGGTAAAGATCGTATGCGCCGACCTTGAAGTTCTCGCGGATTCGTGCCTCATCGTCGGCGGTTTCATCCTTGAGCCAAGACGCGTACGACGTATCAAAGACAAACCGGAACTTATTTGGGTCTAGTCCAAACTCAGGGAAGATGCTATCCCCGAACTGCCAAGCCCAGTCCGCGACCGTCGGCAGGATGGTTTGCTTTCCTGCCGCGTCAATGGCTTCGCCGTAATTGTTGTACGTCTTGGATTCCGACGGCAAACCTAAAACCATAGGGTCAATGCCAAGGGCCGAACAGATTCGCGACGTAGGAGTCGCGCGAAGCTCGCTCACGTTCATTTCGGCGGGCGTCATGCCCACCTTTTGAATGTCAACAGACATGGGGATCATGCCCATTTCGCCGCGCTTATCTCGCGTAAAGTTATTTAGAGCGGTTTTTGCGCGTTGCAGTACCGACTCATCTGGCCCGCTGCCGTCGTTTACCTTGGGGGTGATGACCGTGGTTACCGCGCCGTTGCGAAGCAAAGTAGCCCCGGCGGTTGCTCCTTCGTTCTCCGCGCCAATGTCCCGGTATGCCGCCCCGAGAGGACAGAAACCGCGCCGTGTGTCGTCACCGTCTACACCGTTGCGGATGTAGACCGTATCTTTCGGATCAATCGTCCCGCCCTGGCTTGACGAGTACGTCCAATAGCTGACGAGAAGGTCCGTATCTTCGGGCCGCTTGTACGGGATCACCGTTCGGTAAGGAAGCCAGTAAAGCCCGATCATTCGGCCTGCTACGTCCCGACGCTTGAATAACAAGCAACCGCCGCGCGTGTCCCACTCAAGATGCAGAGCGAGCATGATAGCCGCGTAGCCATAGATGCTGTTTGGCCGCAAGATCGTGGATAAAGCTTTGATGGCTTGAGGGTTGGCTGATTCAACCCACTTCCCGCCGCTGTATTCTTCAACGGTTAACCGGAGTTCGGAAGTGGCGCGGTGCTTAAACAGAATGCCCGCCCGCACAATGGCGTTTTCTTTCGGATCTCCAACAAGCTGCTGCCAGTTGTAGTTAGACGAGTTGTTGCCGAAGTTGAAACCTACTAAGGGCTGGGCAATATCTTTCCCCGGCCCGTAGCCGTACCCCGCAAGCTTCAGTAGGTTCATGAGTAAATCAGGTTTGATACTTGGCCCTGCTTCCCGGTAGCGAGATGCGCCTCTACTAGCGGTTGCAGGTTCTGAATGTCGGTTACGTCGTCTTCAAGCAAGGCAAGCGGTACGCCTTCGCTGCTCCACAATTCCACAGCGCGTTTGGCGGTTATGGGGTTGCCACCTTCATAGCGGCCCATGAGTGCACGGAAATGGTCTTCTTCGGCCCGTAGAACGCCCGGAGCGACGTCCGACAGGTCAACCCATGCCATACGCCCGGTAACGTAGCAGTGAATGGGAGCGGCCCGCCACGGGTCGTTAGCCAGCCTAATGAACGTCGCGTAATGGTCACTGGAACCGCAGAAACAAGCGGTCCAAACTCGGATCTTGCCCGGTGCCTCAAATTTTTCCAAGACAATGCGCGGTATGGGAATAAAACCTTCGCCCCGGCATTTCTCTACCTGCGCCTCAGTCATTTGGAGTTGGCTAGAATCGCTCCCCGAACGACGCAGAAAGCGAACCAGACGCCGATGCAAGACAGACCTAGGAGCATTACGACGGCAGATAAAGCCATGCCGACCAAAAGTAGATTCAAAGCCATTTGTCCCATTCCCAGTTATTCGGGCTGTTAACCGTTCGAAGCGGCCACGCCGCCAAAGCCAGAGCGATTACCGTGTCGTCGTGCATTCCCTCGGGGGCGTTCATGCTTACGTTTCGGGTGCGCGGATTGAAGGTGTATTCGTAAGCCTTCATTTCCGATACCAAAATCGGATCGTCAAAGATGCTGATGCGCTTTTGTTCGACCTGCATCGCCAGATTGGCAATCAGGTCGCTTTTGCTTTGCGCGGTGAGGTGATATGCGTAAATCTGTCGATTTGGTAACGCCTTGCGGACAGCCTCGTAAATGGGCGAACCAACGCCCGTAGAGTCCATGTAAACCGATGCGCCGGGGTGCCGCTGAATGAACGCCACCATCTTGGCTTGTTGCCGGTCCCAGTCCATGCGG
>Ga0114964_10001093_pt1 | contig 20020 bp, 30 predicted proteins | sample C_131016_MF_Meta_FD_92638 | JGI IMG/M metagenome (GOLD analysis project Ga0114964, IMG submission 92638) | Freshwater microbial communities from Lake Croche, Canada to study carbon cycling - C_131016_MF_MetaG | ecosystem: Environmental > Aquatic > Freshwater > Lake | place: Lake Croche, Canada... | reverse complement strand
CGGGTTTCGATCCCGCTTCTCCAACTTGAAAGGCTGGCGTCCTAGCCACTAGACGACCGGAGTATAATAAAACAGGATAGCATCTTTTTTTCAGAATAAGTGAAATTTGGATTGTTTGCTGTTGCTATCCTAAACTTGGCGCAGCGTAGGGGACTCGAACCCCTGACATTCGACTAGACAGGCCGACACTCTACCAACTGAGTTAACGCTGCAAAAACTTGGTGCTCCGTGACAGAATCGAACTGCCGTAACCTGATTACAAAACAGGTGTAATACCATTATACTAACAGAGCTAACTTGGTGGAGGCCGGGGGTATCGAACCCCACTAGACACGATCCTTGCAAGGGAACGCCGCAGCCCTCTGCTGCCCCCAAATTGTGGTGGAGGATATCAGGATCGAACTGATCACCTACTGCTTGCAAAGCAGCCGCTCTCCCAAATGAGCTAATCCCCCGAAATATGTGGGCCTAGTTTTACGTTATATGGTCCATCGAACGAGTACGGTGTGTCAACGCCTCACGATTATACTCTACGTGATATTTGCTGACTGGCGGGTGCCTAAGTGCCCTAGCAAGCTAGACCAACATAGAACTCTTTGAAGTCCTGCTTGACATTGTAGTGCAGGGAACTGTGTCATCTTCAAATATGGTGGATGCGGTTGGAGTCGAACCAACAGTGCCGCGAGGCGGAAGATTTACAGTCTTCTGGGGTTACCAGTTTTCCTACACATCCATATTATTAAACACACTGTTTCCAATGTGTATATTAAAACAAACTGTCTAGCTATGCTTCGTCACTTGATTCAGAGTCAAGCCGTGCGCCAGTTTGCTTTAATATGACGAATTTTTTTACCCACATAAGGGTAAGCCATCCTCGTCACCGCCCGTTTGCCCCATGTTTAAAGTGCAGGGCCAGGTCCTCGTTACCTGTTCTTCACACTATACCAACGCTAAAAACAAAAAACCCCAGGAGTGTTAGTCCTAGGGTCCTTGAAGTTTGTGTGTAATTTGTGTTACACAATGTCCTCCAGGACCCTACTATAATGCTCCGGTGTGCGATCATTCCCTAGACTATTAATCGCTAACCAGCAAGAGGTGGACATTGAGCCCGCCTGTTTGGCTATAAAACTAACTGATCTAAAATATGATGCTGTTTGCATTTTCTGTTTTATCTTCAATTTAAAAATTTACATACGCTACCTTATTGCAGCGTATGTATCAATTATACTATACTTCTGACTAGTTGTCAACCACTATCTGCAATTATTTTAAAATTTCTTCTAACTTCTTTGCTGACTGTACTTGCTAACTAGTCTTTATTATACAGTTATTTATCATTGTTGTCAACCACTGTTTTTAATTCTGAATCAAAAATAGCAACTTTCTAACAACTCAAGCACTAATTGTATATGATTTATTTATCTCTGTCAAGATAAAGTGGTGTATAATGTTGTATTATTCCCACAATCTAGGAATATTGTTCCACAATTCTTCAACGTTGATATATGGATCCTTACCGCTCTCATCCATAAGATGCAATGCAAGACTAGGAATTGGAGAGAACAACATGATGTCGGGCTTGTTCCAAACCATGTTAATAGACTTGTCTTCTACCCAATCGGCTCGTTGTGCAGTAAGAGTAACAATGTCTTGAAAGTGATTACGATACTTTTCATAAATTGTCCTGCTTGCCATACAGGTATATGTGGTATGTTTTACTGTTCTATAATGACGATACGGTCCTAACAATATAATACTTTCATATATCTGATTTGTATAGCGCCAAATATCATCGTGTGGATTAATGGCTACTAGTTGACTAGTGTTTGATTCAAGTTGATCAACAGTATCAATCATATCTTGTATACTAGTTGGAAAGTGTAAGTAGTCATCTTCTATATGTAACCATAAATCAGTAGACTGTTCAACGTGCTCAAACACTTTTTTCATAGTATGAGCATTGCCTGTACCATCATTAACATTAATCAATTTGCTAGGAAACTTACATTTACTGACTATTTGTTTAATATCATTAATCACTTCAGTAGAACTATGATCATCTAACACAATTAAATCTATGTTATGATTAGTAACTTGATTAATGCTGTTTACTAAACTACTTACACAAGTATTAATGATCTCTGATTTTGACTTATTGATATATCTGTTGCCATGTACCGCATGGACATTACCGCATGTTCTTAATATTATTTTTAATGTTCTACTCATAAGTTACCAATTTAGATTCTCTATATATTGCATCTGGTAATCCTTGTCCCATGCTGTGTTCAAAACGTACTGATACACTACCTGGATTAAACGAAATATTTAATGCTTCTCTTACATCCTTCTCTACTTCGTTTCTTAGATTAACAATTTCATCTGCGGTCAATGCATCTGTAAAAACATAAGCAGTATATCCCCCATTAGGATCACCCTTATAATAATCAGCTGTAGTTGTATGATCTAATGCATAAGCATGAAGTTTATCTCCATTCTTGTAAGTATATGTCCATACACCTGGGCGATCAGGATCGGGGATAGCTAAATCATAATACGGAGTGCCAGGGTACGTTGTAATTACAGTACAATCAAAATCATCAACCTTCATTTTGATTAACCAATCTTTTATATCTAAAATAGATTCTTTAGTTTCGCCTGGGTGGCCAACACTCATTAATGCTTTTACTTTTAATCCATATTTGTGTGCTATTTCTACTACACTTGCATTGTCTTCTAAGGTTGCTACTTTTTCAATATTTTTTAATATTCTAGGATTAGCTGCTTCAAACCCTGATAAAATCCAACGGAAGCCTGCTCGATACATAGCTTCGGCCTGTTCCTCATTAAACAATTCAGCCTTTACAAATCCTCGCAATCTAAATTCAACTCCGAGTTCCTGTTGTAAATCATATAGACCATTTAATAATTTAATAAATGTTTTACTAACATTAAGTTCATCATCATAAAACATAAATCCTGTATAGCCATAATTTTCATATAACCAACGTACTTCTTCAAGGATAGAAAACTCACTACGGGTACGTATTAGTCTTAAACTTCTAGAATTTCTACCTCCGCAAAATCCACACTTAAAAGGACACCCTAATTGTGCAATAAGACTAGTAGCGGGAAATCCTTCTATACTATAATGATAGCTAGATAGATCAACCAAATGCCTTGCTGGCATATCAGTTTCTTCATAGATCTCATCAGACATGAATAACTCGCCTCTGTTATCATCACCATCTATAACTTTAGGGCAGTTGTCTTTAAACAATTCTAAAACAGCAAGTTCACCATCGCCGGATACAAGATAATCAAAATAAGATTCTAATAAATTAGCAGCTTTTCTTGCTCTACCATTTACGATGCCAGCTTTCTCTTCAACTTTAACAGCACTATATGTTAGCGTTACGTGGGGACCGCCTAACACTATTGGCAATGATGGTGTTAATTCTTTTATTAATTTTGCTAATTTAACTGCTGCTGGCAATTGCGGAGTTGTACAGGTGATTCCTACCCATTCTATATCAGCGTCAGTTATATAAGTTTCTAATGCTTCGGTATAATTACTCACACCAGAAAGATCTAATACACCTACATCAACACCTTGAGCTTCTAAACTAGCAGCAACTCGTAGTATACCTAGACTAACAAAAACACGTTCGTCTAATAAAAATGGTGATGGAGGTATAATTAAACCTACTTTACGATTTTTTAAAGATAATTTTTTTTTAAATTTTATTGATTGATTCATAATTGTATATTAATAATACATCCGTAGTATTCAACTGTCAAATGATATTTTACTCATACAGTTAATTATACAATATTTATATATGCATAATTAAACTTGAAATATGATGTTACGATTGCATTAGTTTGTTAACAAATCCTAACAATAGATCGTGATGATGCCCATCATGCCAATATTGATTGATATACTGATACGGGGTTTCAAACCAATACTTTAAACTTTCTGGATGTGGACCCATGATGCCTACTCGACCTTGTATGATTGCAGCAGCATCGCCGTTAGCATATGTTGCTATAGTATTAAATTTCTTAGCATTACCAATTAATGCACATCCATCATAGAAGAATATATTTTCAGCTTGTCCGTTCCATGTTACTGGTGCTACTGTAGCATAGCTGCGTTTGATATCACTTGTAGGGCGTTTGATATATTGTACAGGTTCAACACCATCTAATAGGTCAAAATAATAGGAGCCTGCCCAATAAGCTCCCATACATATTCCAAGATATCTGCCACCGTGTTCTACATAGTCAGCAACAGCATTTTGTGCCTTGCGCCTAAAGAAACTATCATAACTGCTAGCTTCACCTATGCCTCCAGGAAATGCTACAATGTCTGCTTTACTAAATGTATTAGAATTGCATTCATCTACATCAAAAGTTTTTATTTTGTAGTATTTAGATAGTGATTGAGTCATACCATCTACACAATCCTGCGAACATTCAGGATGATGTAAGAACAAAGCAATAGTTGGTTTTACCATGCAACACCTTTATATACTAATATTTATTCATAAAAATAGGAACCGAAGTTCCTACCACTGGCCACTTATCACATTGTACGCCGCCAGCTAGCGAGTAATATTATTTATATACTGTATATTACGACTTTATTACAAAATTAATATTTTTCTACCAAATTGTCTCGAAATATTTCCCAGGCTTTTTTCCATGACCATTTTTGGCTACCCTCTAATACCTTGTCTCGATTCAATCCTAAACAACGATGAACAGCAGTGGCTAGGTCTTCTTCCATAAAACCTGTCACGCCTTGTTCTACAACATCTTCAGGACCTTGACATGGATATGCAGCAACTGGAGTGCCACAGGCCATGGCTTCAATCATCACAATTCCAAATGTTTCCCACTTGCTAGGAAATACAAATACTTCAGCATTGGCATAATACCGTGCTAGGTCTACCCCAGTTTTAAATCCAGTGAATTTAACATCTGGATACTGTTTCTTGTAGGTTTCTAACATAGGTCCATCGCCCACCATAATCTTTTGATAGCCTGGATAATCTAGTTCAAGGAACGCTTCTAAGTTCTTTTCTTTACTAACACGACTTACACATAACAAATACTTGCTAGGAAAGTCTTCCCTGAGTGCTGAGTCAAATATTGTACGATCAACACCTCGTGTCCATGGAATCACTTCACCTTTAAATCCATGTGCCTCAAGTTCTCGAACCATGCTGTCAGTTGTTGTTAGCACTTTACCACTGTGCTTGTGGAACCAACGAACAAACCGCCAAGTTAAGAATTCTGGAATTCCAAATAGCTTTTTTAACCCTTCAGGGAATTTTGTGTGGTAGGCAGTATTATGTTTTATATCGCATATTGATAGATATTTCCTCGCCCAAATTCCTAACGGTCCTTCAGTAGCAACATGAATATAGTCGGGGCTAATGGCCGCTATTTTTTTGCCCATATTTCTTGGCCAAGCAAGTTTAACCTCGTGATATTTTGGACAATCGATATAACTGAAATCTTCAGGGGTGAGATAGGCGATCTCATATCCATCTGCTTGGCCACAAATTTCTATGTTGCGATATGTAGTAACTACACCGTTTATCTGTTTGGGTAGATTGTCTGTGATTATCAGGATCTTTTTCATTTGGTATAAATATTAGTGTAGTTCGCGGAACGGGAATTCCCAACTACTCTACTGCTATTGAGGAGCAACAGCATGAATATTTATCAGTCAACAAAACCAGCACCATATGTTTATATGTGTGTTCATAAAACTACCGGCGAGTTCTACATTGGGTATCGAGAAAAGAATATCTATTTGAACAGGACATCTGATACAGACCTTCCGTTGTATCGCACATCATCAAAATATATCAATTCCGTATTTGAAGAATATGACTGGCATATTGTTGCTGAATTTGTTGATGGTGTGTCGGCATATGATTTTGAACAGAGTCTAATACAAGAACATTGGAATAATCCTTTGCTGATAAATCAACAGTATCATAATGCAGAAGATACAAGATTTAGAAACAATGGTCATTCGGAAGAAACTAAACAAAAAATAAAACAAGCAAGATTAGGTCAAAGTATTACTGAGGATCATAAGCGTAGTATAAGTGAAGCCAAAAAAGGAAAGAAAATGCCGCCAAGGACTATGGAACACAAAAGAAACATTAGTATAGCAAAGACAGGTAGCAAAAGACAACCACCATCTGAAGAAACTAGAAAGAAATTAAGTTTAGCATTTAAAGGAAAGAAGTTAGGATCTCCATCAGACAAAACAAGAAGAAAAATGTCAGAAGCCGCTAAACGGAGATATCAAAAAAATAAAAACAGGGATGGATCCTAATACAAGCCAATGCAATACATTTTCTAATCCGCACACAATAAGTATATTTTTTTTAGATGTGTATATTATTTGCAGATATCTTCTCACTCTTCTTCCTAGTATTTTTTGAAAGGGTAGAGATGATTTTGTTATATTCAGAGCAATCATAGTTGCGGTTGCACCTGGTACAAATAACATCAATGATATGTGCGCCCAGAATCTAAAATTCCTTATAGTTTTTTGCATTCGCCCGTTACTTTAAAACTTTCAAATTTGAGCCAACTTTTAACTGTTGACTGTGCTCGCTCGCACTCCTGGAGGGTAGGAAATTCTATCATTATTTTTCCCGGAATGTCGTTTGGATTGTTCATGTTCACCGCTAGCAATATCAGTATCCACATTGTCCTTCTCCCTGGTCCATGTAACTATTTCCCAACGTCCGTCATGATGTTCAACTAATGCTGTACAACTTTCAACCCAGTCGCCATCGTTCATATATTTAATACCGTCTATGTCTTTGATCTCAGCATGATGAATATGACCACATATTACTCCGTCAAAGCCGCGTTTCTTACAGTATGCGGCAAGATTCTTCTCAAAGTGGAATATAAAGTCCACTGCCTTCTTTACTCTTGTTTTGAGATATTGACTAAGACTAAAGTACCCACAACCAAAGCGATGGCGTACCAAATTGAATTTGCTATTAAGCGATAAAATGACATCATATGCTCGATCTCCTAAGAAACTTATCCATGGTGCTAGTCGTGTTATACCGTCAAACAGGTCTCCATGTACCACAAGATAATGTTTACCGTCTGCACCTATATGTTCAGTCTGATTACATATCTCAACCAGTCCAAAACTGAACCCATATGGGATCATGGGACGCAAGAATTCATCGTGATTGCCTGCTATGTATATTACCCTGGTACCGCGTTTGGCATGACCCAATACTCTGCGAACAACATTAGTATGGCTTTGTTTCCAGCGCCACTTGTTTTGTTGTATACGCCAGGCGTCTATGATGTCACCTACTAGATACAATGTATCGCAAGTGTTATGTTTAAGAAAGTTATTTAACTTATCTGCTTGACTATCACGTGTACCAAGATGCACATCTGAAATAAAGATAGAGCGATAAGTTTTAGCTTTTGTCATAGCCATATTTATCGCAGTATTATATGTATAATGTTACAGTTGTATTACACAGTATGGTTAGTTAGCCACTAGCAGTATCTCGTAATTCACCGCTGTTTTTCCAGAACCTGCTTCTATGGTACAGTACATGTCGGTCTTTTCTGGTAACGGCATTGGGAATGGGAAGTCGTAGATGTAAGTGCTGTTGTCCACAATGGCCACGTGAACAACCATAAATGCTTTACCAAAGTAACGAGCCATAAAGTTTACCACAGTTGCTGCGGTTGAGCTGGCATCACCTTTGAACAAATATCCTGTATAACCTGCGGGTATAGTATAAATACCTGCTCGAGCGCTGCCTCTACCTGCTGATATTTTAGAAACCACTGTTCCCGTGCCTGATGTAACAGTGGCAATAATGTCGCCTACGTTAGTTTCTGTGTTATTACATGATATGTTATGAATACGCAAAAATTGTTTGGTTGATGCGACTGCTGTTCTTGAGTCTGAAGCATTTAGTGTCACCACTTCGGTTTGATTATTATAGCTAGAATCCAATCCGTCAATAAGAAATGGCATACTTCTGTCAGTTGCATTGTTGGTAGAACTTTTTAGATACAGAGTTTGTGCTGTGGTAAAACTGCTCCACGGATATGCTGTTCCACCTGACCATACAGCATCACCTGCTGATGTAGAGGGATTGTATCCTGTGACTTGTTCTACAGTATGTCCGGCAATCAACCCCTGTGCTATCTGCATGGTCCATAATTTGCCTTGGGCACTACCACCAATAGTCGATACATTGCCACTAATGTAGATAGGATTTAACGCACTATTGGATGCAGTAGTAGCACTGATAGGTATTGGATTGCCAGTATCGTTTTTAATCTCTACTTCTGGCAAGGTACCGATGTTTACTGTACCAGTTACAGTCCAAGGCGTTGTGCCTTGGTATACAGTGGAGGTTGTGGGGAAATTAGTTACGGCAAAACTTGTATTGCTAATTGTTAGTGTGTTGCTGACAAATACGGTAGAAGTAAAATTAGTTACAGTTACCGATGTTGGAAAGTTATCTACACGAACAGTTGAGGTAAAATTGCTTACTACCACTGTGCCAGTAATGGCAGGTAAACTGTTTATTGATACTGTTCCGGTGATGGCAGGTAGACTTGCTATGTTTACAGTTGATGTAAAGTTGCTGACTACAACTTGTCCGTTGGTTCCTATGCTGACTGTCCAAGTACCTTCTTGACGAACACTAATGCTTTCCAGTGCGGCCAGTGTTGAACTACTTAAACTTACAGTATCAACAATAACATTACCTTCTAGAGTAATACCATCAACGTGAGTACGCAGCACTGGTTGGCCAGTGCTGTTATATTGCATTACATTTTGAATCTTTAATAGATTCGGCTCAGCTGGATGGGTGTAATCAGTGCTATTGGGATTTTGAACGCCCATGTGAGATTTCCTTTTTTAAATAATTAATTTGTATATAATTATTTATCCAAACCCAAAGTATCCCTACTGTGTGTTAGATCTGTACCAAAGTCCATTTGGTTGTAAATGGTTTACCTTTAGCTTTATGTTTCAAGATCTTGCGGAATTCTTCTTTGCGAAGTTCTAGCTGTTTCTCGGTATTGTGGTCGATGCAGGCCTGATAAACTTTTCTAACTAATTTAGATTGTTTCATATGTTGCCCTCCTTGAAAACTATTTATACCGTTTGTAAATTTAAAATTTAATAGTGGCGCCAATGGATACATTATGTGCAGCGGCAGCAGTTTCAACAATAGTAACTGTTAAAAGATATCTAGTTCGTTGTTCGTGATTTAGACTATTTGCTATAACGTAGTGTCCAATCATCCACCCTACAAACCAAGCAGCTAACCTATCCTGTCCAGGATGTTCTCCAAGAAATGGGTTTAATTCTTTGTATCCTTGATCGGGATATAATACCGATGATGTTGATTTGAAATCAGCGACCATTGCCAATGATGCAGTACCGTAGAGAATTTTTTCTTTGTCGGTCCAATTTTCAAACAATTCTGCGCGAGCAGTTAGAGAACATAACATTAAAATAATTGCAAGTAAGTATTTCATGCAATTATTTACTGCTCCAGGAGCAGAAGTTAAGTTGGGTTATAAGGTAGTTTTTGGTTTACCAAAACTTATTGCACGAGAGTTCTCGCCGACTCCTAGTATACAAGTTGTATTTTTATCAAATTGTATCATAGTCCAAGTACCAGTTTCTTGATTTATTAGCAGACCGTACTTACTTTTTTCATCAGTGCCGGCCCATACTGGAGACTCATTATATTCATTTAGTAGTGTATCTAATAAAGTTTTAGTATCATCACACACCACTGTTTTATTAATCTTAACAGCAGAAGATTGTGCCAAAGCATTAGATATGTACGATGCTATCATTGATGCTACTACTATAAGTACAATGAGTTTTTTCATTAAACTTCTTCAGGTGGTTCTTGACCCATAGGTATTTTGGCACCTATTGTTTTATTTTGATTTTGTAAGCTGGCAGGAACTGGAGAGGGTTGCTGTACAGGTGCTGAAGTAGGTTGTTGTACAGGTGATGGAGTAGGAGGAGTAGCAGCCACGGTTGGTGCTTTAGCATTTTTAATTAAATCTAACAAATAATCCAACTCAAATGTATGCGTCATTCTGCCAGATTTGAGTATGGCTAGCCTAACGTGCATAATAGGTTTGCCGCTATTTTTGTCAATAATATAAATGTAGGGCGTTGACTTTGAATCCATATCTACCTCAACATCTAAATTGATATTCTGTGCAAGTGTAGTAATTAATTGTGGATTCAATTTATTATATGTACCTTTTGTGTCAAAGTTTACATACACTAGTTTATCATCTCCTTGAATAGAACTTTTTAATTTGCCCAAGAACTCGTGTACATACTCAGCTTCGCCTCGGTCGTTCAATGCGCTAATTCTCTGTTTTAGCTGCATACCAGCTATTTCATAAATTTGTCTGGCTGCTGCTACACGGGCTTTAGCTTGTGCAGGAGTGTCTTCTACACGATCTACTTTACTTTCAAATCCTGTGTTGTGCATTGCATCGGCAGCATCTAGAGGATTAAGCCCAAGAATTTCGTAGAATTTTTCCATGCCTTCTGTGTTCATACCACTAGCTTGGTCGTACATAGAACTACCAGCTTTTATACTCATACTTAGATGACTCAATGGGCGCTGCTTTCCATCGGGTTGTGTGTAAGTAGTTGAAATATCAGCCTTTGCTCCGGTAATTCCTACAACTCCAATATTTACAGGATCTCGCTTATTATTAGAAGAAAAGAACCTATCATATTTTGCAATATCACTTTCAGTATTAACATAGTTAATGATACCTTGTAATGTTCCCCATGCTTGTTTATCGTCTGTACTGACGTCAACTGCACGTTGGAATGGTGGCGAGCTTAGTTGAATATCAAGAGATATGGTATCTTGTACCTGTCTTGATGTATCATAAACAAGTCTATTATACGCACTAGATGTAGTAGAAACTTTCTTGCCTTTTTCTTTAACCGTCCGGGCACGTTCTTTCATTATGGAGGCAACTTTTAGAACATCCTCTACTCCGATTGCAGGCTTACCACGAGTGATCAGCTTGGCAAAAATAGCCATAGATTTAAGAGCTTCTACAGTAGGACCAATATTTGCTCTGCCTACTGTTTCTCCTGCTGATCCAACACCAGCTCTGCCTCCAAAGTCTGAGGTTTTCATTAGTTGAGATAACGGAACTCCACCAATTTTATTAAGCATCCTAGAATTACTAATAACTGTGTTGTTGGCATCATAGTTAGTGTTTAACAAATTAATAAGATATGTAATTTCTTCCGGTGTTGCTTTAACCAGTACATAATCTCCGTTAACGGTTAGAAATTTTTCACCGGGTTTTTTAAGACGGTTAACTAAATTTTGCAGGCGAGTTTTGTCATAAAACGTCTTAAGTGCCAGTGCAGCTTCTGTAATAAATTCGTTTGCTCTCATAACAAGTATTTATACTTCGGGAAACAAAACTTCGTTAACAAACTTTTTCATTACATCTTCAGGTACACCCATACTAACCATACTGCGTATCACGTGGGGATTTTGTTTTTGATAGTAACAATAACGATTTTGTAACTGGTGATAATCTGCTACATCTTGCTGCGTGGTACCTACACTGAACAGATAGCAGTCTAACGCACGTTCAGCAAGGGTGCATAGTGCTTCAAGTTCTTCTTCAGTATTGACATTGCCTGCCGCTACCATGTTTTTGCTAAAGATTGCCTGTGCCCAGTCTGGCAATGTACGTGGCTTATGCCATTTATATTCTGCACTAGTTTTCTCCCACCATTGACTCATAGGGTGTTCGGCATATCCAGGCATGCTAAAATCATGGAATGCACCGGTGATCTTGCTAGGTCCACACACTGCATCAAATCCCCAAATGGGACTAGGGTCGTTAAAGTGTGGAAAGATAGTACAATGTAGTATGTAAAGTTTATGGCTTTCTCGATTATCCACAATCTCTATATGTGCTCTACGGTATCTAGGACTATCGTATAACGCATTATACCAATTATATTCGTGAGTATTTCCACGTATAGGTTCGCCTGTTACAGCAAACTTACTTTCAATATGCTTGGCTAATTGTTCAATTCTATCCCAAACTGCTGTCATATGAATACATTATTTTAATTGCCCAATCAAATGCTACATTAGCTTCTTGTCCCATATCGTCTGATAACATAGTACGAATAGCTATCTTTAAATCATGTGGATTTTCAAAATCTAAATGGGTATGAGGAGCATCTACAATTTTCTTAATCATTTGTCCACCAAATAGATCACCCATATGCCAAGTATACAAATGTGCCATAATACGTTTTGGATCATCTAGTGATCTAATATACATGGCATAATCCTTAGTTTCTTCTTTATAGGTATTAAAACTGCCCAATGGTTTTTGCATATTTTGATAATCATCCATGATCAAATGTGCCCTAGCAATACCAGGTAGCCCATTTAACAAACCTGCTTTACGAGCAGCATGTTCAATTTCTTTATACCAAAGTTGTTTTTGGAATGTGAAATCTACCCACAAATCAAAAGGCAGGGTTTTTGCAAACACTGCCTTCATAAATTGAGTAGACTCCGCCAGTTGATGTTTTTCAGCGGTTAGTTCTTTTAAACTCATAGTATCCTTATTCTGGTTCTACTTTAATTATCAATTGATATCCATTGAGTCGAGCCATTGTGACTCCATCTGCTGCTTTTTGTTCAGCGACTTCAAAGCTATATATACCTGCTACTGCTTTACCACTGTTATGTACATCTAGTGTTAATTTAAGTGCAGAGGTTTGTGAATGTTTAAAAATAGTCATTAACATAGCTATTACAAATTCAACAGAAGTAGTATCATCATTACAGATAATAACTTTGTATTTGCTAGGTTCTTTAACTCGATCTTTTGTTTTAATCTTTTTATCTACGATGATATCTGTATCAGTGGTCATATTACTATTTGTTCAAATTGGGGGCCGAAGCCCCCAGGGTTTTATTCGCCCTTGATTTTAAGGACTCGTGGTTTCAATGCATCAGGAACAACACGCTTCAACTCAATGGTAAGCACGCCATTCTTAATACACCCTTCACCTACTTCCATGTGTTCAGCAAGAGTCCAGCTACGTGTGAAGTCTCGGAATGCAAGACCACGGTGCAGGAATTCAGCTGTCACATCATCGTCCTTGTTTCGTACCCCTTTAACGATAAGTTGATTTTGATCAATTTCAACTGTAACCTCATCCTTGGCAAATCCTGTTACAGCAATTTCCAACTCGTAAGAGTCGTCATTATGTTTAACGATGTTGTAAGGGGGATAGTTGTCTTTGAGTTGATTTGCAAAACGACCTTCAAAATCGTTAAACAAGGAATCAAATCCTAGAAGTGCTCTGTTTAGAGAGTTGGTATCGAATCGAACTAATTGATGATTTGTCATATTTTTCTCCTTTAATTAAGTAAGACAAGTTTGGGCACTATGCCCTATGCAATAGCCATTAGGTCTATTGCACATTTATTTATTATATATAAATCAACTGTTGGGGTCAACGTGATCGGCTGCTTTTCCTTTATATTTCATTTTTTCGTAATATGCTATCTTATCTTTTTCAAACTGTTCTACATTAACATATCTTGTAGAGTTTTTAATAGAATTAAATATTGGATATAATAACTTAGCTATAATACGATAACTCATTTCATCTAACACTATATCTAAGTTAATACCCTTGGCAATGTGTTTTAATGCTCGGGCTTTTTCAAACATCTCTACTCTAGCTGCCCAAGCATTGTAATTCTCATTGTTGTGTGGACTCATATTAACTCCACATCAATACTGCCATTGTAGCATACCTGGCATGCTTTTTTCTAATTTTAATAGTTAGACGATTTTCTGTTGCATCTGTATTAGCCATACCCCAGTTCCAATCCCACCCTTGTTTGCCCACATGTTCTTCTAACCAAGGACGATAAAAGTCGTTGGGATCTGCACTTTCAACATATTCAAATTCCGGGCCATATCCGCTCCATCCATCCCTATGACTGGGGCCAACTCGGACTTTGCCTTTGGGCCATGCTACATTGATTATAACGCCGGGCATGAATCTCCACCAAATTTTATCTTTAAGGTTAAGACCGCAAGGCAAAAACTGGCCATGGCTATAGTAGAATAACCCGTTGATTTCAAACTTGCTCATCCGACCACCTTAGCAAGAACATTAACGCATCTTTCTCGTCACTGAAAAAGTAATTGATCATAACAATACGTTTAATTATTCCATTTGACTCAACATCATTACGATATGGATGACGCTCATTAGTGATATAACTTGAGCAATGTTTCTTAGCCCATTCTAAAGGTTTCCGGTCCGGATCATAAGGTATAGTAACTTTCATGACCAACGCAAAATGAACATTGTAGCATCTCTTGGGTCGTTGAACAACCATTGACCTTTTATCAACTTGTATTCACCCTGAGCGTATGTGTTTATCCATTCTGATGTTTTACTATACCAATCTTCAAATGGCTTACTCATCATTCCATATTCTGGAAATGCAGGATTGATATTAGTTTGCGTCCAACCATCCTTGATTAAAATTTCCATGGTAATGTTTTCTATAACTTCTTGATCAATTTGATCTGCCATTTGTTTGGCCAAGTTATCTATTATCTTGTCGGTAACGTTCATGACCACCTCAACACAAACCAGATATAATCTTTCTCATCACGGAACCAGAACTTTCTATTATTCATATACCATCGGGCACTGGGTGTCCACACGCCATCATTCGGAGTTGGACCAAATTGTGTCAGACACCAAATTTCCATATCAGACCAGTCAGTTGACTGGTGAGCCCAACTTGGTTGCACAGTGAAATATTTTTCACCTGCAACGTTGCCTGTACTTAATTCCAAACTTAGTTTATTGTCCAATTCATCTACCCATCTTGCCTTGGCCATTGCCCTTTTATGCTGCATTGAACATACTCCCAACAAATTCTACAGTGAGTTCGTCGTCAGTAACAATAGGAGCGTTCCACATTAGAGCCATCATCAATGCATCCTTATTACTCTTAAAGACAAAGTCCATATAATTAACATTGGCACGGCATTGAAACCTATCACCAGGGAGGCCAAAGTATTCTATGGCCCAGGCGCAGACTTCATTCCATTTTTGCTCATTGTCAAACTCTCGACTCCATGCTATGCGTACAGTACTGGTCATCGTAATTCCTCTAGTGCTTTCTTAATGTGCTTCTTTTTGTAATGTGAAAAATATTTTATAATTTCTTCATCAAACAAATAGTGCGGATTTTTGAGGGTGTGTTCGCCAATAAATTCTTCAACCTCGTCTAACAACTCAGCAAACTTTTCTGGTTTCATAATTCAACTCCACTTTAAAGCCAACATAGTATACAGTTTTTCGTGTATGTCAAACTGCGGAAAGTTAAAGCCGTGTGCCAGTGCTTCATAATGCCACTCTCTAGATTGACTTCGCAACCACTCACTAACTTCTCGACTACAAATTACAGTATACCAAGTATCACCATCTACTTCCGCTTTAGCTGTTATTGAAAATTGAGCAGATTTTAGCATAGATCTATTCTTTTGCGCAGCATAAGAGTAATACATACTCTTGCCAGTCTGACGACCCGCAGTAATCAACATTAGTTCACCATGCTTAAAGCCGCCCGTTATTGACATAGTTTCGAGATCCCAAATTACTTTCATTCGCCACCCTTCAAGAGGAACTTGTTAGAAATTGCCTTGAAGGACACTTGCCGTTCGTTGCACTTGTAAACAAGGCCTTCACGCTCACAACCAACTGTACCCATTACACTCTTACCTTCTGCAAGTTTCAGCAATGATTCAACTGATTCAATCAGTTCAGTATTGCTATGTAGCACAGGGCAGTGATTCAACTTGTACTCAGTTACAAACGCTAGACGTTCTGCAGGAGTAAAGTAACGACCTGCATCAATGTCGTAAATGTCGTAAACATAAAAGTCTTGGTCACGCATCTTGTACTTGTTACCTTGAATGCCGTTGCCAATCAGTTCACCTTGTACTGCAAGATTACCACCAGCAATCTTCAACTTTTCTTCTAGGTCGTGCTTGAGTGCAGCACGCCACAGTGAATTATCTTCGTTGCGCTTAAGGTCAAGATTGCGTGAGCAAACACCAACATAGTCATCAATACGATAAACAGTCATTGACGAACCATCTAACTTTTCAGTAATTTCAAAGGTTAGATTCTCAGTCTTCCACACTTCCAACTCTGCTGACAAGTTTTGAATACGTTCTTGGTCAGTCTTTGGAATCTGTGAAGGGAACATGCCCTTGACTTCACCTGCAAGTTCTGCGGGGATAGGTGCTTCGTACTTGGTGATACCAAGATAATCAGATACATCTTGCTCCATAGTAACTGCCCATTTGTGCGGGCGCCCGTCGGCGTCAATTCCATGGATGAAGTTGCCAACTGATGTTTGATAAACCGGCAGCAACAGACCTTGCGACAATTGACCACGCAACTTCACAGTACGGAGACGTTCGCCTTCAACACCTTCAAAAGTCTTGGCATAGTGCCCAGGCTTGGTCAAGAACGGGGCAACGGCAGTGGGGATGAACGAATCAATTTCGCAGTACACTGCCAGATCGCCAGCAGTATATTCACCCTTACGAGTAACAACATTCCACCCACCTAGGGTGCAGCACTCAATAGAGTCTGCTCCGGGAATATCCCGAATTGAATCAATCTTTCTAATAGTTGCCATCTTACGAGTCATAAAATTTCCTTATCAATCTGAGTTTCTGTATGCGTATATTATAGCACGGTTTTACCAAGATGTCAACGCTTAATACAGTATAGGTTCTACAGTGGACTCTTCTTTTAGAATCAGCATGATTTCTTCTTTCTCAGTGTATATTAATCTGTGCTTCTCCAAAATAGGTCGACGCATTGCCCATGGCATATCACACCATCCGTCAACCTTATCATAATTTCCCCATGTTATTTCTGGCAAAGTATCACGCATCCAACCTACTAGATGTTTTAACGCCTCCATAGTATTACCTGGATGACTGCTTAGTATTGCTTTTGCAAAATTATTGGCCAATACATAAGTAAAAAAACTACCAGGCTGATATCCGTAGATCAAATAGTTAGCCATAGGATCAGCAAAGTCTCTAGGAACATCCCACTTGGAGAATGTTTCGTACAAACGATTTCGACTATACACAGTTATATTCATTTTATACCTCAAAAGTTAAATCAGGATCAAATCCACTTGTATCTTCGTGACCAACATAGCCACGAGGGTTAGCTAACACACGAGTCTCACCAATCATATAATCAACTGGATCATGCATATGACCATGTACCCACACCTTGATGTTTTCGTTGTCAAGGATGAATTCACTTAGTTCACTAGCATAGCCACCGTTGATGACAGTGTCCTTAATGTACTTTTCGTTAACACTGGCAAAGCTAGGAGCCATGTGTGTAATGACCACAAAAGGTTTGTCCCTGTGCTCGCTCAACATCAACTTGAAGTACTGCTTGGTATAACGATGTGCTGCCACAGTAGCGTCAGGTGTTAATTTGTAGTACAAGTTTTTCTCAGCATAGAAGTTTTGAATAACTCTGTAGTCATTCATAAAACTCTTAACAGAGTGAAGGGTAATAGGATCACCCTTATTCATGTCTGTCCAAAGTGTAGCACCCAAGAACATAACACCTTCGTACTCTACAATCTCGTTTTCCAATACAGTGACATTGGCAGGCATTGCTCGTTTCAGTTCATCGTAGGTCTTATCAAATCTTCCGTGATAATGTTCATGATTTCCTTGAACATAGAACACTTGTTTATATTTGGCACACTCGTGATAGAAGAAGTCGTAAGCATTCAGTCGACCTACAGTGTAAGGAAGTACCTTAGTGCTGTGCAGTTGTTTGATGATAGTCCGTGCTTCGGCAATATCACCTGCAAGAAGCAATACATCTCCGCCTTCCATTTCTTGATATCCAAACTCGAGGTGGAGGTCACTAACTAAACTAATCTTCATAATATCCCTTTCTAAGTACTTATTATACACGGATTTATCAGTTATGTCAATCCATAGTGTTGAAGTGAGACTACATCTCACTTGTGATATCGCTAATCGCTCATCACAAATTTGAAACAGGAGTTAATGATTATCTAGATTAATCGGTCACACTTTGCCCAGAGCGGGCAAAGAAAAGAACATTATCTGAGTAGCACGGTTCACATAGTATTACAACATTACAGAGGCGGTCGTCCGGTACCTCGAGTTGCGTCTTTATAACGACGGCGACAACCAAAAACATACTATCGTAGTTAGTTGCGTGGGGAATACAATCCCCTCATTAGCCTTTTTAGTTTATTCAAATAGTCAAATCAGTTTTACGTAGGCGTATCCGATCATCATCCTTTCGGGTAGTGACTAAGTACTCTTTTCAACCAAAGAGATTTACCCTCCCTGTGATCCTAGATCCAGGTTTCCGGGCACCAGAAGTTAGCAGGTGCGAGCTTTATAGTTGTTATCTGTGTGTGTGTTTAAGTTATCTTGATAGAATCTTTTTGTGCTCTATCACTGAATAACTTATGACCGCGTTCGCGAATCAGTTCAGCAGTCTCTTGAGGATATTTGTCCCACTGTTCTCGCCAAAATTGTTCATCCATTCCTTCTGTACAATCAATAGCATATATTTCATAATGTCGATGCGTATTGTATCTAGCCCGCAATAACAAACTTTTAACAATGTTATCAAGCGGATTTCGAACAGTTGGTTCTTCTTTGAGCAATCGCATTGTATTATCTCTGTCAACATGTTCGTATTGAGTAATGGGCACAATGGATTCTATGCCCAATTGATCCCAAGAAAAGATGAATGCGTTTTTAGTCATGTGTATAGTATATTGGTCAAACCAGTATCATGTCAATTGGATATTTTGCCATGTAAATAGTAGTATGATTAATAAAATTAAAAAGTCCTTGTGGTTTACAGCAGGCATGATTTGTTTGGGAATTGCCTACATTGGAGTAGTTACTCCGGGAATTCCCTGGAGTACGCCTACAGTAGGTGCTGCATATTGCTTTGCAAAAAGTAACAAAAAGTGGCATGATTGGATCATGAATCACAAATTATTTGGTCCCTTTTTGCGGAATTGGGGCGAAAAACGTGTATTTCCTGCCTACGGCAAATGGGCCATGGTCATTACAATGGATGTTAGTTTAATCATACTTTGGTTCACTACATACAATTGGAAATTAGTATTAGGAGTTGGCATCGGAATGGCACTCTGTGCAGTATGGGCGTTACGATTTCCTAGTACATTAGAAGAAGCAGATCGTAGGAAAGCCGCTGGGGAGCGGCTTGGTTGGTTTAAGTAGATTAGCGAGGTCTAATCTTTAGTTTAGCGTAGACATTCTGTACACCCACTGCTTGTCGTATAGCATCTTGTAGTGCATCGTGTTTGCTACCTTTAGGCATGTCTGGGTCAACACCTAGATCAAACAAAGTACGAGTATCTCGCAGTTGCCAGAAGTTCCACGGCAGCGGCTTGTTTAGTTGGCGATAGATGTTCTCAATAATTACCAAGTCAAATGTAGCACCGTGTGACCAAAAGGCATCACACCCCCATGCAAACTTATGGAACTGATCCATTGCATCTACTAAGCTAATACGATTGTCTGGACTAAATGCTTCTTCCATAATAGCAGGATCTTGCTTACCCCACCACTCAATCGTGTTTGGATCTACTTCGCGTCCTAGAGCATCTTGATCGTCAATGTTAATACGGAAATAAAGTTTATCCGCATATCCATTTCCATATGGATTAAAGTGAACTGCACCTAAGGAGAGTACTGTTGCGTTTGGGGAGACAGCCATTGTCTCCATATCAATCATCAAGTGTTTTGCCATGTTTTCTTTCTATTT
>Ga0114964_10001092_pt1 | contig 20024 bp, 18 predicted proteins | sample C_131016_MF_Meta_FD_92638 | JGI IMG/M metagenome (GOLD analysis project Ga0114964, IMG submission 92638) | Freshwater microbial communities from Lake Croche, Canada to study carbon cycling - C_131016_MF_MetaG | ecosystem: Environmental > Aquatic > Freshwater > Lake | place: Lake Croche, Canada... | reverse complement strand
GAGTCAGGAGGAGAGTAAGCGAGGTGGAACTCAGAATGTCGCCTCGATCATTGCCTTCGGGAAGGCTGCCGAGTTGGCACAGGCCCACCTTCTCATGGCGGCCGAGCGGACAGGAAAACTGCGGGATCATTTCGAGCAGACTCTTCTCTCAACAGTCGAAGGGGTGCGACGGAACGGGACTGACGAGCCGCGCCTCCCTAACACCAGCAACCTTACTTTCGCCGGAATCGAAGCTGAAACGGCCCTCCTTCTTTTTGATAAGGAAGGGCTTTGCTGCTCGGCGGGATCAGCCTGCAGTAGCGGATCAATCAACCCATCCCACGTCCTCACTGCCATGGGGGTCAGCCGCGACGAGGCTCGTGCAAGTCTGCGCTTTTCCTTAGGTCGCACGACCACCGAAGCGGATATTCAGCGGGCTCTTGAGATGATCCCTCGAATCATTGCTAAACTTCGTGCAGCACAACCGATGGGCGGATCACCTGTCCAAATCAACTCCTGATTCCCTGTGAAATATCTCTCCGGCCTTCCTATCCTCGCGACGTTGCTTCTAAGTGGTTGCCTCACCACCCCCATTGAGAAATCCGGCGGCATGGGCTCCGTCACCGTTACCAATTCCAGTCCCACGGCAATCATTGCGACTGCGCAGTCCGTGTTTTCGAACTACGGCTACACTCCGGCTTTCGGCAACGACATCAACTCCGTCTCCTTCGACAAGAACTCCAATCAACTGGCAAATGTCCTCTGGGGCAGCTATGGCGATCCTCAAACGATCAGGGTGAAGATAAAAATTACTCCTATTCCCGGATCGAACGATTACAGAATCAGCCCCAAGGTCTACACCGTGAGTGACGCAGGCGTGGCGGGCTTCCAGAGCAAGCGACCCTTGATCGGCCTCTGGAATGCCGAGTTTGGACCACTGCTTAAGAAAGTGGCCGCCCAAGCCTCCGGTGCCGGAGCTCAATAAAACAGTCTTTTTATATTCACAGGAGCCCTGGCGAACAACTGATTCCTCTGATCACTCATCTCAAGCCTTATTTGAGTGGCGACCGCGATCCTCTCTAAGGCTAACTATAGAGCCTTCCAAGTAAGGACCTCCTCAAATGAGGAGTAGGGAGTGAAAAAGTATTTCCCTCTGCCTTCAGAAAACAGATTTCGTTTAGTTTTTGTAGGCTTGAGCAAGAAGCGTCACCGGCTGTATCACTCGGATGTTTGAACCGGATTGCTCCAGTCCGTTGGCCAACTGCAGATGGCATCCTGGATTGCATGTGGCCACGATGGCCGCTCCGGAGGCCCCGATATGACCGATTTTTCTCTTTTGGAGTATCAGGGCTGTTTCGGGTTGGGTGATGTTGTAGACGCCGGCGCTGCCACAGCACCAATTGGACTCCTTGAGTTCGACGAGCTTCACACCCGGAATTGACTTTAGGATCTGACGCGGTTGTTTGGTGATTTTCTGGCCGTGGCAGAGATGGCAGGCCTCGTGGTAGGTGACCTCCCGAACCTCTTGATGGCCGTGTCCGGCTGGGGCTTCTGGAGGACGGAATCCGATCTCCACAAGCCACTCGTTGATATCCTTAATCTTTCGGTCCCATTCTGCGGCACGCTCCGCGTAGGCGGGATCACCGGCTAGAAGACGGCCGTAGGTCTTGAGATGGGAGCCGCATCCTGCGGCATTGGTAATAATGGCGTCAGAAGTAAAAGGATCGAACTGGTCAATCATGCGCCGTGCCAAAGTACATGCGGTCTCTGCCTCACCGTTATGAGCATGAAGCGAGCCGCAGCACGACTGCACGGCGGGTGTGACGACTTCGCAACCGTTCGAGAGCAGTACGTCGGCCGTGTCCCGGTTGATGTCGGCAAAGAGCAGATCCTGTACGCAACCTGTGAGCAGTCCTACGCGATAGCGCTTTGCTTCCTTCGGGGTCTCGACGGGTCGTATCAGCTCATGGGAGAAACGAGGCAGCACACGAGGGGTCTGCGGCTCGAGCTCGCGGAGTCTTCCCGGTAGCAGGCGTGTCAATCCGAGGGCACGCACAAGAGATTGGGCCCCACTTGCCTGAAAGAGCCAGAGAAGTCGTCCCACCAATCGCAGGAGGCGAGGTCGGGTAAAGAGCCCTCGCAGGACTAGGGAATGGACTGTCGAACGGGTCGGCGAGGCCATGACTCCGGATCGCTCGACGTCAGAGCGGGCCACCTCAAAGAGATGCGCGTAGTCGACACCGGCCGGGCAGGCGGTCTCGCAGGCCAGACAACCGAGGCAGTAGGACATCTCTTCGCCGAAGGCACGAGAGAGTTCCAGCTTGTCGTCGGCGATGGCCCTCATCAGTGCTATCCGACCCCTTGGACTATGCTTTTCGTTTTTGGTGACGTCGTAGGTCGGGCAGGTGGGAAGGCACATCCCGCAGTGCATGCGCTGCTGGAGGACAGAATAATCGAAGTTTTTGAGCGTCTCTCCTCCAGGAGGTAAGACCTGAGTTTGCGTATTCACGAGGCAGGGGATAGATCGAAGATTTTCCCGGGATTGAGGATACCCCGGGGATCGAATGAGCGCTTCATGCGGCGCATGACCTCGACATTGAGTTCCCCGATCGCTCCAGGCAGGAAGGCCTTCTTGGCAACCCCGACGCCATGCTCTCCGGTGATGGTGCCGCCGAGTTCCACGGCCTTGGCGAAGATCTCCTTCATCGCCACCTCCACACGGTGCATCTGCTCTTCATCCTTTTCGTTGGTGAGGAAGGTGGGGTGCAGGTTGCCGTCACCCATGTGGCCGAAGGTGCCGATCCGGAGCTGGTGACGCTCCGCCACATCCTGGATGTGCCGGACCATCTCGGGAAGGCGGTCGCGCGGGACAGTGGCATCCTCGAGGATGGTCGTCGGTCCCACGCGGGCGAGCGCCGAGAACGCGGTCCGGCGTGCGGCGGCAAGTCCGGCCGCCTGTTCCTGCGTGGAGGCGGTCTCCACCGAGGAGGCCCCGTGAGCGAGGGCGATCTCCTTCATGGCGGCAGCCTCCTCCTCGACGGCGGCAGGGTGTCCGTCGCTCTCGATGAGCAGAAGCGCCTCCGCATCCCGAGGAAGCCCGATGGAGGCGTAATCCTCGACGCAATTGATGGTGACACGATCGAGGAACTCCAGGGTGCATGGAATGATCTTGGCGGAAATGATCGCCGAGACGGTGCGCGCGGCGTTCTCCATGTCGTCATAGACGGCGAGCATCGTTTTCCGAGCGGCCGGAGGTGGTATCAACTTCAGCAGCACCTTGGTGATGACTCCAAGAGTTCCCTCCGAGCCTATAAAAAGGTCGCGCAGACTGTAGCCAGCCACATCTTTCACGCATTTGTTGCCCGTCCAGATGACCTCGCCGTCGGGAAGAACCACCTCAAGACCCATCACGTAGTTGCGTGTCACCCCATATTTGAGGCCACGGAGTCCGCCGGAATTTTCCGCAACATTGCCACCGATGGTGGAAATCTTCATCGATCCGGGGTCGGGCGGATAGAAGAGTCCTGCATGGGAGGCTGCTTCTGCGATCTCGGCGGTAATGGCGCCCGCCTCGGCAAGCAAAGTCAAATTAGCGGGGTCGAGTTCGAGAATCCTATTCATCTGCGAGAGACACAGGAGAATGCATCCTGGGGTCGGGAGGCTTCCACCGCTCAGGCCAGTACCCGATCCCCGCGTGACAACAGGGATCCCGCGATTCGATGCAAAAAGGAGCACTTCGGAGACTTGCTCGGTCGATCGAGCAAAGACCAATACGCCCGGAACCTGCTGGAGCGCGGCCGTACCATCGTAAGAATAGGCAAGCAGTTCCTCGGCTTCCGATCTGACATCCAGAGCCGGGTGGGCCCTTAAGAGTTCACCTCGTAGCGAGGAGGCGTCGATTTTCATGATCTATTAGGATACACCGTAACTTTTCTAAACGAAACCAAAACGATCAGCGAGAGAGAGGCAATCCTCCAACGGCTTCATGCCGTTCGAAGTGCTAGAGTCGCTGAGAGAAGCGGCGGCGGCGCAGACTCCATAAAAGAGACAACGATCTGGGCTCTTTCCCTCGTGAAGCGCGAAGAGAACTCCTGCCGCGAACGCATCGCCCGCCCCCACGGTACCACCTATCCACCCGGAGGGAAGGCGGAGCGAAGGTTGATGGAATTCCCTCCCGTCGGAAGTGAATGCAGCAGCGCCTTCGGGGAAGTGAAGGAACACAGTTCCCTTAACACCGGCATCAAGGAGACGCTGGGCCGCCAGATGAAGGTTCTCCCTCAGGAGCCTCTCCCCATCGCGCAATGGGATCCCCGTGGTGCGCTGCGCCTCAAACTCGTTCACGAAGCAAAAGTCTACTTCAGGAAGTGCCGCAAGGACGATTCCCGAAAAACGGTCGGAATCCTCGCTCACTACATCGACCGAGGTCATCAATCCAGCCTTGCGGGCGGAAGCAAGCAATGTGGCTGCGCCGGTGCCACCACCGGGTAAAGGTGTGTCAAGACGATCAAGCAGCAGAAGGTAGGCAAGGTGGAAGATCCGCGCATTCGAAGAGCCGAAGTCAAAGTGCTCCGGTCCGAGAAGTGCGTTGGTGCCGCGCTGGTGAAAGAAAGTTCGTCGCCCCGTGTCGCGGACCGTAATAACATCGGTGTAGGAGGTGGGAGCCTTATCGGTCAAATGGATGCCGGAGGAACAGATCCCGCTGGCGACGCATTCTTGGAGAATCCACTTACCTGCCTCGTCATCACCGATGAGTCCCGCCCCCTTGAGTGGAAAAGGGGCCTTCATCAGGGCAAGATCCTTGAGCACGTTGAAAGGGCCACCCCCATTGCAACGAGACTCACCTAGGATATTTGCCAGGGCATCTTGGGCCGGATAGACATCGGTGATCTTCACATGGTCGACGATCCAATTTCCGCCCGCCAGGATACCGGTGCGACTGCTCATGAGTTTTTCTCGCCGATCAGGTTCAGCAACGGTGCCTCATTCTCTTCGATCCCAGGAAAGCGTCCGACATCAGAATTGATGAAGAAATTGTCATTGAGGTCGTCATTGGCAGTGGAGACCTCCCCGATGATGCAGGGACCATAAACCGGAAAGAACTCGTGGTAGATACCGGGCACCAAGGTGATGCGTTCTCCCGCCTTCAGGTCAATGAAATCGCCGCCGGTCAGACGACGTGAAGAGCCGTTCACTCTCGCCTCGAAGGCTATGCCTGATGACTCGCCGGGTGTTCCAGGCCAGAGTTGCAGGCGCAGGTTTCCCCGGCGCGCAATGATGTCCTCCTTCTTTTTGCGATGGGTGTGCGCAGGGGTCTTCATATTCTCCCTCGCGTACATCAGCTTCTCGCAATACTCGGGCTCCTCGGCCAAATTAATTAATACCAGTCCGTGCTCCCTCACATCACCGAGGCCAAAATCCGTTACATCCCAGTGCGGGTCGGGGGGGAGGATCCATCCCCCTTCAGCGAAGGCCTCCGAGGCTTCCCTGATGAGTTCATTGATCTCGCTTCGTTTCATGGGGCAACGGCGGCGCGGTTAGCCTGCGACTTAAGCGCCGCAGCGAAGACCTCGTGACTGGCGACGGCCTCCTCGGGCGTGACGCAGCCGAAGCGCTCGCCGAGCAATCCCGCGCGCTCGGCGGCGAATGCAGCCAGCATTTGCTGGAGGATGTCCGGGAATCCGGGCTCGAAGATCCCCCCGGTCACAGTTTTGAAGGGCATCTGGAATCCGAGATCGATCCGGCGCCATGATTGCTCCTTGCCACGCTCGAAAAGCCAGAGGGCTTTAGGATCCTTCGTTGAGAATCTAGCCCCTCCATCGGTCCCCATAACCTCAAAGCCCCAGCTGTTAGTCTCGCCTGGTGCAAGCCGCTTCATCTCCAGGCGCATTGGCACCTCTTCCCCGAGGACCATCGCCTCAGTGTGGAGCATGGCGTTGTCCCAAGTGTCGGCGACGGCCATACCTCCCTTACCGTCGGGTCGCTCGGTGTAGACCTTCTGAAGCTGGGAATAAACACGCAGTGGCTTCCATCCCAGGCGCAGGGGTAGGTGCATGACATGCATGCCGAGATCCCCCATGACGCCAATGGTCCCACAGTACGCATTCTGACGCTTCCAGTTGACCGGCTTGGACGGATCCAGGTCGCTGGAGTGGTGGAAGTAGGAACGGACTTCGAGGGGCCTCCCCAGCTTACCCTCCCGTGCCAGGGTAAAAACCCTCTGGGCGCCAGGAAGGAAGGGGAACTCAGAACTGCAACGCACGAAGCGACCAAGCTCCTTGGCGCGTGCCGCGATACCGCATGACGCTGCAAGGTCGATGCCGAAGGGCTTCTCGGCTAGCAGATCCTTGCCCGCCTCGAGCGTATCGAGATAGAGCTTCTCGTGCAGGTGATGAGGTACTGCCACATAGACGGCATCCACTTCAGGGTTTGCGAGAAGTTCGTGGTGATCGCCGGTAAAGAGCTTCACGGATGGGATGCGGCGGAACCAATCGCGCACGCCGGGCTGAAGGTCGCAGACGGCCGTGAGTTCGCAACCCACGCCAACATCCTCCAGCGCGCACCAGCGACTGACGGCAGAGGCGAGTTCGCGGCCCATGAGGCCGCCGCCGATGATGCCGAGACGGAGTGTGGGCTGCATTATTTGGACTTGATGAGGTTAATGGCCTTGGCCGCCGTGGCACCTTCATGGACGATCGCCATGAGTGCCGCCACCATGCCGGCGGGGTCGGAATGCTGGATAACGTTACGTCCGTAGACGATACCCGAGATACCCTGCTTCATGAGGGCTTCCGTGCGTCTGAGAATCTCCTCATCGGTGGCCTTGCCTCCGCCGCGCACCAGAACCGGGATACCACCTGCCGCCTCGACAATCTTGTGGTAGACCTCCACGTTGTCGGTGGGGTCGGCCTTGATGACATCGGCCCCGAGTTCCACCGCCTGACGGACCAGATGCTGGATCTTCACTAGGTCACCGTCGACCATGTAGCCGCCGGCTTCGCTGTTGGGACGGAATACGAGCGGCTCGACCATCATCGGCATGCCGTAGTGGTCGCTCTCGAGCTTGAGTTCGCAGATGTTGGCGATGCACTGGTTGGTGACGCCGGGGGCGCCGGGAATCTGGAAGAGATTCACGCACATGCAGGCGGCGTCCAGGCGGACGGCCTGTAGGGCTGGTTCCTGGATCATGGCGCTGAGCGCTTCCACGGGAAGCTCGCGACCGTAAACATTGGCAACGTCGGTACGGAGCACGAGCGAGGGTTTCTGGCGGCCGGGGATGCCCTGAAGGTGGCGGGCCTGGCCGGTGGTGAGCTGGACGGCGTCGGGAGCGGCCTTGACCACGGTCTCCACGGCCTTGGCCATGTCCTCGATCCCCGTGAGGAATCCGGACTGATTGAAGAAGCCGTGGTCGATGGCGACATCGAAGCAGCGGCCGGATTTGGCGTTGAAGAGGCGGTTGAGGCGGTGGGATTTCATGGAATCGTGGTTGGTTGGTTGTTGTGTTTCCGGATGTTCAGGCAGCCAGTGCCGCCGTTCCCTCTCCGAAAGAAGGGAGGTGAAGATGAAGATGTTTGGGGAGAAGTTCCTTTGGGCGACGGTCAGTGATAAGGTCGGTGAACTCCTCCCATCCTGCGAAACGGACCAAACTCGGCTGATCCCACTTCGAGGCATCAGCCAAAAGCACGCGCCGTCGCGCACGCTGCAGGAGCGCCTGCTTGAAGGCCGACTCAGAGAGTTCCGTCGTGCTCGCCCCGGAGCCAGCTGCTAGCCCGGAGGCTCCGACAAAGGCGACAGCACCCTGCAGACGGTCGAGCATTCCGAGCGAGGCGGCCCCAGTCAGGGCTCCACTCACCCGGCGGAGCTCCCCTCCCAGGCAGATCAAGCGACAACGCCCGTGTCGACCAGCCTCAAGCAATGGAAGAGAGTTGGTCACTAGGGTCACGTCCTCGCGGCCGAGCAAATTAAGCGCGGCCTGCAGACAGGTTGATCCCGCATCCACCAGCACACAGTCACCCGCCTTCACTAGAGCAGAGGCAAGCAGGCCGATTGCTTTCTTTGCGGTCCGCCTGCTGGCTGAGCGCTCATCGAGCGACATCTCACCGCGTAGATGGGCGGGATCCAGGACACCTCCGTGAACACGCACCAGTTCCCCAGCAAGAGCCAGCGCCGTCAAGTCCCGGCGGAGTGTAGCAGCCGAGACATCCAATCGACTTCTGAGCACGTCGAAGGACAGGCGTCCATGCTGCCGTAGCAGCCTAAGAATGAAATGGGAGCGCTCGTGAGCGAACATGATCGTTTATGATTTTTATGCTCATTTTAGTAAGAGGGTCAAGCACCCTTTTCAACACTCAACTGAAAATATCCAATCGATGGCATCTTCCTCCCGTCTCGAGCGGAGACCCCCATAATAGCGTGGCGCCATTTTGAGAAGACCGCGGAGGATCGGATCAAAATCTGCACGGTTGTTTAACCTACATTGTAATCTGAGAGATTATAAAGTCATAGAATGCGTCTTGGAAACAGCAGAAATCATTCCAACTCGGCGCCGTTCTCCTGAGTCTTTTCTAAGTCTCTTTTGAAAACTGCAGGGACTACTTGCGGGAATCCACTACCACACATTGCATTCCCGCCGCTTCCGCTGACTGACGTCCGATTTCCGTATCCTCGAAGACAAGACATCCCGAGGGATCGACACCGAGGCGTCGGGCCGCTTCCAGATAAGGGTCAGGAGAGGGCTTGCCGTTCTTGTAATCCTCGGACGTGACAATTGCGTCAAAGAGATGGTTCACCCCGAGGCCCTCAAGGGTGGCGTGAACCGACTTGCGGCCACCGCCGGAGGCCACGGCAAGGGGCTTCTTCCCGTGCAGGGAACGGGCGATCGCAACAACAGCATCGATCGGTTGGACATCGGGAAGAAGCTGATGATACAGCCCTTCCTTATGGTGGACAAGGAGAGCAGGGTCCATGAACAGTCCCTGCATCTCGTTGAGCGCTTCGACGATCTCGCGTGTAGGCCGCCCTCCCCAGCTGTAGTAGAGATCCTCGGGAAGATCGGCTCCATGGGGCTCGAGAGCCATCTTCCAGGCGTCGTAGTGGAGACCCATCGTGTCGGCAAGGGTACCGTCGCAGTCAAAAATATAGGCATCAAAATCACGATCAGGCAGTTGAAGGAATTGCATGTAGCAGTGGTAATCGCTCTCTTTCGGTTTGACGAAAAAAAAGAGCTTCAGCATTCTAAATGATCAGCCTCGTTATGGGGCGAAGCATTCATGCGCCACACCATCTCCATCCTCGTCGAAAACAAATTCGGCGTTCTCACCCGTATCGCCGGAATGTTCAGCGGACGCGGCTTCAACATCGACACCCTGAACGTGGGTCCCACCCTCGACCCCGAGACATCCCGTATGACCATCGTGGTTCGCGGAGACGACAAGGTGCTGGATCAGGTCAATAAGCAACTCGACAAGCTCGTGAACGTCATCAGTGTCGAGGACTTCGGTGAGTCGGACTATGTTGACCGCGAGCTCGTCCTTATCCGCGTGAAAGCCGACGCCAAGGCCCGCGGCGAGATCATGCAGATCTGCGACATCTTTCGCGCTAAGATCATCGACGTTCAGCCGAAGCGCCTCGCCATCGAGGTCACGGGCTCCGAGAGTAAGATCGACAAGTTTCTTGCCCTGATGGGTCCGTTCGGAATCACAGAACTGACCCGCACCGGCAAGATCGCCCTCGCCCGCTCCAAGTAACAATCACTCATCGCAGATCAACAATTTTTAATCACCCAAAAACAACAACCAACCCATGCCCGCTAAAATCTACACCTGCAAAGATGCCGACCTGAAGTTCTTCAAGGGAAAAACCTGTGCCGTGATCGGCTTCGGTTCCCAAGGACACGCCCATGCCCTCAACCTCAAGGAGAGCGGCGCCAAGGTCATCATCGGTCTCTACCCCAAGAGCAAGAGCCGCGCGGTCGCTAAGAAACTCGGCTTCGAGGTCTTTGACACAGCCGATGCGGTCAAAAAGGCCGATGTGATCTTTGTGGCTGTTCCCGATCTCACCATCCCCGAGGTCTACGAGAAAGACATCGCCCCGAATCTCCACTCGGGTCACACTCTCCTCTTCAGCCACGGCTTCGCGATCCACTTTAAAACGATCCAGCCGCCCAAGCATGTCGACATCATCATGGTCGCTCCCAAGGGCCCCGGTCACACCGTCCGCCGTCAATACCAGGAAGGCAAGGGTGTCCCCACCCTCATCGCCATCTACCAGAACAAGAGCGGCAATGCCAAGAAGACCGCACTCACCTGGGCCAAAGGCATCGGCGGCACTCGTGGCGGCGTCTTCGAGACCACATTCCAAGAAGAGACCGAGACCGATCTCTTCGGCGAGCAGGCAGTTCTCTGCGGTGGCACCGCGGCTCTTATCCAGGCTGGATTCGAGACCCTCGTCGAGGCCGGATATCAGCCGGAGATGGCCTATTTCGAGGTTCTCCACGAACTCAAGCTTATCGTCGACATGATCAACGAGTCCGGTATTAGCGGCATGCGTTTCTCCATCTCCGAGACCGCAAAGTACGGCGATATCGTCGTCGGACCTAAGGTCATCGACGCCTCCGTGAAGAAGCGCATGAAGAGCGCCCTCAAGGACATTCAGTCGGGCAAATTCGCCAAGGATTGGATCGCCGAAGCCAAAGGCGGCAAAAAGAAGTACAACGCCCTCCTCAAGGCCGGCGAGAAACACCCCATCGAGAAGGTGGGAGACCAACTCCGTTCACGCATGTCCTGGATCAAGAAAAAGAACATCAAGGGAGCCCAGGCCGCCTACTAAATAAGAATCGTTTCAAAAAAAAAGGGCATCCGGAAGGAATCTTCTGGATGCCCTTTTTTTATTCCGGAAACCGGCCGGCAAACGAGGGGTGGAAGCGGGTAGAATCGTATCAGTCAGCCAAAGCCGCCTGTGCAGCGGCGAGACGCGCGACCGGTACGCGATAGGGGGAGCAGCTGACGTAGTTAATACCCAAGCGATGACAGAAGGTTATAGAAGCAGGATCCCCGCCATGTTCACCGCAGATCCCGATCTTGAGATCGGGATTGCTCTCGCGTTCTGCACTCACAGCCATCTTCATCAGAAGACCGACTCCATCCTGATCGAGGGTGGCGAAAGGATTGCGGGCAAAGATTTCGTTTTCTGTATAAGCGGTCGCAAAGGATCCCATGTCATCCCTGCTGATACCCAAGGTGGTCTGGGTGAGATCATTAGTGCCAAAGCTGAAGAATTGGGCCGTGCCGGCGATGCTGCCCGCCATGAGCGCGGCTCGTGGCACCTCAATCATCGTTCCCACAGTGTAGGAGATGGATCTCTTTTTCTTCCCCAGCACCTCCGAGGCAACCGAATGGATAATTTCAGCCTGGAGATCGAATTCACGGCGGTCACCAACCAGCGGCACCATGATCTCAGGCCGCACCTTCAAACCAGTTTGAGCCACTGCCAAGGCCGACTCAAACACAGCATGCGCCTGCATTTCGGTAATCTCCGGATAAGTAATCCCGAGCCGGCAACCTCGGTGACCAAGCATCGGATTAAACTCGTGCAACTCGCGCACACGCCGGGCAATAGCGGAGACGCTTATTCCAATTCTACGGGAAAGTTCCTCCTGCCCACTGACATCATTAGGTAGAAATTCGTGCAGAGGGGGATCAAGAAGCCTGATCGTGGCAGGCAATCCCTTCAGCTCGCGGAAGATTCCAGCGAAGTCCTTGCGCTGGTAGGGAAGCAGCTTGGCAAGTGCCCTACGACGATCCCGCTCATTGTCTGCAAGGATCATCTCACGCATGGCATTGATTCGATCACCCTCGAAAAACATATGCTCCGTCCTGCAGAGGCCAACTCCCTTTGCGCCGAAAGCAAGGGCACGCCTAGTCTGCTCCGGGGTATCCGCATTTGTCCTGATCTCGAGCTTGGTAAATTCCGAGCACCAGTCCATGAGTCGCTTGAAGTCACGAAACTTACGGGTCTTCCGAGCATCGGCATCGCCATGAATCAGTCCTGCAACGATCTCCGACGACATGGTTGATAATTTGCCGGCATAGACCGTTCCGGCGGTGCCATCGATGGATAGGAAATCCCCCTCATGCATGGACTTGCCGCCGATACGGATCACCTTCTCCCGGTAATCGACATGTAGGTTTGGAACCCCGCAAACACAGACCTTGCCCATCTGACGAGCCACCAAAGCGGCGTGCGATGAGACCCCGCCTCGGGCCGTCAGGATTCCCTGAGCGGCAATCATCCCACGGAGATCCTCAGGGGATGTCTCCATGCGGACCAGTATCACGGGTTCCCCTTTGGCTGCGGCCTCGACGGCACGCTCGGCGTTGAGATAAATTCTTCCGGAGGCGGCGCCGGGTCCCGCAGGCAGGCCTGTTGCCAGAGTCTGGGCTTTCGCTACGGCTCCGGCATCGAAGACTGGCGCCAGCAGCTGCTCAATCTGATCGGCCGGATTGCGCAGGATGGCTGTTTTGCGGTCGATCAGTCCCTCACTCACCATGTCCATGGAAAATTTTAGAGCAGCAATGGCGGTGCGCTTCCCGCTCCGTGTCTGGAGCATGAAGAGCTTGCCCTCCTGAATCGTAAATTCAAAATCTTGCACATCGCGAAAATGTTCCTCGAGGAGCTCCCGGATTCTTTGCAATTCCGCATGGGCGGCGGGAAGATGATCGCTTAGACGCCCGACCGGCTCGGGCGTGCGGACACCCGCCACCACGTCCTCGCCTTGGGCATTGATCAGGAACTCGCCGTAGAGCTCCTTGTCACCCGAGGCGGGATTCCTAGTGAAAGCGACACCGGAACCAGAATTTTCACCAGTATTGCCGAAAACCATGGCTTGGACGCTAACCGCCGTCCCCCATTCGTGGGGGATGTGGTATTTGCGCCGGTAAACCACCGCACGATCATTCATCCATGATCCGAACACCGCGCCGATCGCGCCTCGGAGCTGAACCCAGGGATCCTCCGGAAACTCCCTTCCCGAGCGCCGCTTGACCAACTGCTTGAATCGGTTGACCAGTTCGCTGCTATCAGAAGCGGTTAGCTCATTATCCGGAATATCAGTCCCATAGCGTTTCCTCTTCAGTTCATGAATTACTTGCTCGAAAGGTTCATGGTCATCCCCGGGGAGTTTCTGCACACCCATGACAACATGCCCGTACATCTGGATGAAGCGCCGGTAACAGTCCCAGGCAAAGCATTCATTCCCAGTGGATCGCGCAAGAGCGGTGACAGTCCGATCGTTGAGGCCCAGATTGAGAATCGTGTCCATCATGCCGGGCATCGAGTCGCGGGCGCCCGAGCGTACTGAGACGAGCAGGGGAAAGGATGTGTCATCACCAAACCGGAGCCCCATGATTTTTTCAATCTTTCGGATGCCTGCATCGACCTGACGGTCAAGATCCTCAGGGTAGCTGCGGTTGTTGGCGTAATAATGAGTGCAGACATCGGTCGTGATGGTGAACCCCGGAGGTACGGGCAGACCGATCCGTGTCATCTCGGCCAGATTGGCCCCTTTACCACCAAGGAGCGCCTTCATGCCGCCATCCCCGTCCGCCTCGCCCTGTCCGAAAAGATAAACTAGGCGGTTTTTTGTGACGGCCGGTTTTTTGCGGATGGATTTCCCTTTGCTTGGGAATTCCTGAAAGTTGCGAGAAACCTTATTTTTGGAGGAGACAGGCTTTTTCATCGGGATCGCCTTCAGATAAAGCCGAAAGACTGTCGCGTGAAATAAAAAACTAAATAAAAGGAAAATCCGCTTTTGCCCAATATCAATAACCTCCGAGATGCATGTGCCCTTCATGCCGCGACATTTGGTCATTGATTTCTTCTGGACGATGCACTGGTTTGGCCTAGAAGTAATTCTCCCATGATTAACGAAATTAAAAATTACCTCGGAGCAGAGGCTGACTCCCTTCTCAACCACCAGTGCAAAACGGTCTCCAAGAACCTTCTTCACCTTCCGGGTCCCGACTTCGTCGACCGCATCCACATTGTCAGCGATCGCAATCCCCGCGTTCTCGCCAATCTTCAGCGCATGTATGGCACGGGACGCCTGGCTAACACCGGCTATCTCTCCATCCTTCCCGTCGATCAGGGAATCGAGCACTCCGCTGGGGCGAGTTTTGCCAAGAATCCGATCTACTTTGATCCCGAAAACATCGTGAAGCTTGCCATCGAGGGTGGCTGCAATGCCGTGGCCTCGACATTCGGTGTGCTGGGTTCCGTGGCCCGCAAGTACGCCCACCACATCCCCTTCATCGTCAAGGTGAACCATAATGAGCTCCTCACCTATCCGAATGTCTCTCGCGAGATCATGTTCGGCACGATCGATGAAGCCTATGATATGGGTGCAGCCGCAGTCGGAGCTACTATCTACTTCGGTGGCGATGATGCCAGCCATGAGATCATCCAAGTCGCAGAGGCTTTCCACCATGCTCACGAGCTCGGCATGGCGACTGTTCTCTGGTGCTACCTCCGAAACGACGCCTTTAAGAAGGACAAGGATTATCACCTCTCAGCCGATCTCACCGGTCAGGCCAACCACCTCGGAGTCACTATCGAAGCGGACATTATCAAACAGAAGCTTCCTGAGAACAATGGCGGATATAAGGCTCTCAACACCGGCAATTCCAGCTACGGCAAGCTCGATGAGCGGATCTACACCGAGCTCACCACCGACCATCCGATCGACCTCTGCCGTTACCAGGTTATCAACTGCTACATGGGAAGGTCCGGCCTCATCAACTCTGGCGGTGCCTCGGGAGCCCACGACTTCGAAGATGCCGTCAAGACAGCCGTTATCAACAAACGCGCCGGTGGCTCGGGAATGATTTCCGGTCGCAAGGCTTTCCAACGTCCTATGGAAGAGGGATCCAAGCTCCTCCATGCCATCCAGGATGTCTATCTCTGCCCAGAGGTAACGGTTGCCTAGGGTGGTCACGGTTACCTAGGGGTGAAGATTACTTAAGTACTCATGAGCGAGCGGTCACTGCTTGCTGCCCAAGGTTATCTCGAGCTCGGCATGGTCGAAGAGGCCCTAGCCGAGTTCGTTGCCATTCATACCTCGTCGATTTCCGATCCGGAGACAGATCCAGATCCGGACTTGGACCTTATCGAACTACGCCTGCACATCCTGATGCAGGGAGAAAGATGGATAGATGCCCTTTCCTCAGCCGAGGAACTCTTGTGCTTAAATCCCTCCGCACTCCCAGCCTACCTCCACGGCGCATTCGCTCTTCATGAACTGGGACTCACTGCGGAGGCGCGCGATCTCCTTCTAAGAGGGCCGAAGATCCTCGGAATGGATCCCACGTACCATTACAACATCGGCTGTTACGAGGCCGTTCTCGGAAACAATGAATCGGCGAAGCAAAGCCTGGAAAAAAGTTTTGCACTCGATGAGTCCTACCGTGATTTTGCGAAACAGGATCCCGACCTTGAAGCGATCCGCGCCGAGCTTGAGTAAGCATGCTGCCCTTTGATCATGCTGAGGTCAGCGAACGTCTGAGCCTTGCCTTCCAGGAGATCATCGCTGAGACATCCGGAGGATGCTCACTGGCCATCTATCAGGAAGGAAAACCACTGCTCTCACTCCAAGGAGGGGAAGCTTCCCCGGGAAGAGCATGGGAGGCTTCGACACCTTGCCTTATCTGGTCAGCCAGCAAAGGAGTGGCTGCAGCCTGCATCCTTCACGCTCTTCAAACTCAAGGAATTTCCCTGGAAACTCCCGTCTCTGCGCTCTGGCCGGAGTTTGCTTCAAACGGAAAAGAACGGATTACCCTGGCAGAGTTGCTTTCCCATTGTGCAGGGTTGGCAGCAATCGAGCCAACGGGATTAGGCCTCTCCATCACGGATCACCAGTCCGTTGCAGAGGCTCTTGCGGCACAGCCTCCAAATTGGAACCTCCAGGAAGATGATTCGAATGGCAGATTTGGCATGCACGGCTACGGAGCCCGGACCTTCGGATTCCTTCTGGATGAGATCGTCCGACAGATCACCGACGAAACGCTCGCTGCTTATTGGAAACGGGTCTTCCAAGAACCCCTGGGTCTCGACCTCTGGTTCGGCCTTCCGGAATCACTTGAGGAATCACTCGCGGAATCCGCCGCAATGGTTATCGCCCCAAAAATGCCGCCGTCTCCAGGCCCTTTCTCCGAAGCCTTCGCCGATCCAGCCTCCCTCACACGCCGCGCCCTCAGTGAGCCGGGGCGCCTTCTCAATCCCTCCGTCATGAATACCGAGGCGATGAGAAGAGCCTCCATTCCATCGCTCGGTGCCATCGCCACGGCTGACTCCTTGGCCAGATTCTATGTCCTGCTGGCGGGTGATGGTGACGGATTCTTTCAACCCGAAACGCTTGCCGCTATGCAAACCACTCTGACTAAGGGTCCTGACCGCGTGCTGATCGACAAGACCTCCTTCTCTGCTGGATTCATGACAAACGAATACGGAGTCTACGGTTTAGGAAAAAACTCTTTTGGTCATCCCGGTGCCGGTGGCTCACTCGGCTTTGCAGATCCGGAACTCGGCCTCGGCTTTGCCTTCATCCCGAGTGCAATGCATCCCGGCGCGCTCCCCGGGGCCCGAACGCAAAAACTGCTGAAGGCCCTTTACGGAAGCTGAAGATCACTTGCTCACTGGTCGACCCCCTTTATCCCTTGAACGTTATATACCAAGCGGCAACACTTTCTTACTCTTGCTTGCCATTTTAAAAAATAAAAACTACCTGCGCTATGCCTTAATCGCATGTGCAATTGCGGTAATATCGAGTTGGACTAATTTCGGGCACCTTTGCGGCGATGAATATTCCCAAATCTTCGAATTTGCGGCTTGGAAACTCGGTCATGTTGACCACGCCGATCTACGACTTTGGGAGTTCGACAGTCAGATGCGCCCCTCAATCCAGATCTGGATGGTCGTTGGGGTGTATAAGCTGGCTGGTCTATTTACGAACGAGGTCAACCCCTTTGCTATCAATTACATCATCTACCTTGCAAGCGGGATTCTTTCGATCGCCTCAATCTTGGTGTTCACGAATGCGTTCATTCATAGGGTAAAAGAAAATTACCGCGATTATTTCGTCCTCCTAAGCCTCTTCACCTGGCTGGTTCTCTACTCCAATACCCATTTTAACTCGGAGAATATTTGCGGCCATCTGCTCCTGCTGGCTGTGGGTTTGTTTTACGGGAGTCTTCAGAAAACCGGGCGCTTTCTTCCAATCATAGCCGCAGGAATTCTCTTGGGACTCTCATTTTCCTGCCGCTTTCAGATCGGCTTTTCGATCCTTGGTCTGATCACATGGTTTTTCATCACATCGTTGAAAAGGAAAACATTCGTCCCTTGGATCCTTCTTTCCACAAGCCTCCTGCTATCCATCTCCATTTTCACCATCCTGGCGGATTATTTCTTTTACGGCCGTTTTGTTCTGAGTCCCTATAATTATTACTATCAGAACATTGCCACGGGCACGATGAACCGTGCTTCGGGAGTCTCACCCTGGTTTGCGTATCTTTTTATGGTATCGATTTACCTGCCATTCGGACCCCTCTATGTCTTGGCGACCATCCGCCAGACCATCAGGTTTCCCCTCGATATTCTGACCAGCATCATTGCCCCGTTTGTCCTCTTCCATTGCCTGATAGGACATAAGGAAATCCGCTTCCTGCTCCCGATGCTTGGATTCATGCCGATCCTTATGATGGGGACCCTCGATGAACTGGTGAACCGCTTCAATTATTTACAGAAACATCTGCCTTTGATCGTACGGGTCTTCTGGACAGTGAACATCATTGCCTGCTTCAGCATGCTTATTCCGGCAGCAACGGAAATCGGCGCTTGGCGTTATCTTTACGATCATTACAAGAAGCCGACCCTCCTTTATTACGAGGGAAGCGTTCACCAGAAGCTCCTTTATTACAGGAGACCCAACCTGCGCATCATCGTCTGCAAAGAAGGCGATCCGACACCATGTCCATCGGGCTTCAATGCATTGCTTGCAATCGATGCGAGAAGTAAGGAACCGAAACCCGACTTGCCACTGGCCTACACATTTTTCCCATTCGGCCTAAATAAATTCCTTCCAGCCGCCATCAACCGCTCGATCGGTCACTTTGATATCTACGAACTCAAGAATATCGAGTCCCAGTAAGAGGACTCATACTATCGTCGCGATCGCATAACGCGTGTAAGATCATGACATCTTGCCTCAAACCCTTTACGGAATACAGGCTGACGAATAAACTCCCAGTATGAGCGAAGCGCAAAGCGCACCATTTTCTGCACAAACCTCTCCAACCCCTTGGAAGATAGGGAATGAAAAGCTTTGCCGTGTCACCGACGCAGCCTCCAACCGTCTCACCTCGCTACTCACCAAACAGGGGCGTCCTAATGGGGCTCTGCGAGTTGCCGTGATCGGGGGTGGGTGCTCTGGACTCCAGTATAAGATGGATCTCGTGGATGGTCCGGTGCCGCGCGACATCCTCGTTCCCTCCAAGGGAGTGAACATAGTGATTGACCCGAAGAGCGCCCTCTTTGTCAGCGGCTCAGAGCTCGACTACAGCGATGATCTCCAAAAAGGGGGGTTCAAGGTGACCAATCCCAACGCCGTCGCCCACTGCTCCTGCGGGGAGAGCTTCTCGGCGTGACGGCGCTCTTACGCCGAGGCTTTTAGGCTGAAGTCTATTAGACTGTTAGGAACCTTTCCAAAAAATGACAGACCCGTTTGATCTCCTTGGCCTACCACGCAGACCCCTCTTATCTGAGGAGGAGATCGGAACGGCATATCGAAAACTCGCTGGAAAACTCCATCCGGATCAGGAGGGAGGTAACGAACTCCTCTTCAGGGAACTGGGCGAAGCGGCAGCTATCTTACGCAATCCCGCCCAACGACTCAGAGAGCTTTCCAGTTCTCCCAGCGGATCCCAACTCCCAACAAAGGCCGACGAGCTCTTTCCAAAGATCGCATCAATGCTCAAGCAGGCAGACAACCTGATTGAAAAACAAGCAGCAGCCTCCAATGCTCTGGCCAAGGCTCTATTGGCTGCTCCGCTGAAGAATCTGAGGACTGATCTCGATTCCACTCTCAATCAACTCCAGGAATGGAGAATCTCCCTGGACCAGGAGCTGGCTGAACTCGATATCCGATGGCCCGAGTATGATCCGAATGCCATTAGCCTCCTTGCTGACGCGTATGCCTATGCAAGCCGTTGGGAAAGCCAACTCAGAGAGAGAATGCTGTCTCTTGATTGTATTTGATTCACAAGGATGAAGGGGCTGAAGGAGATATTATCCAATCAGTCAGCTCTTTCTCATCATCCCTTTTATCACCTTCATCCCTGTGATTAGAATTACTTCCAAATGATTGCCGGTATCGACCTCGGAACCACCAACTCCCTGATCGGGGTCTATGAGAGTGGATTTCCCACTCTCTTGGCCGATTCGGAGGGAAGACGTCTGATTCCCTCTGTGGTCTTTTACCCTAAGAAAGGAACACCTGTAGTTGGACGCGAAGGCCTCCGGATGCAGACACTCCATCCCGAGAGAACTGTGTCCTCGGTGAAGCGACTCATCGGCCGCCGTTTCGGCGAGGATGAAACAAAGGAGCTTGCTGGCCCCAAAGGCTCTCCGGTCACCATTCCAATCAACGGAAAAAATCTGACTCCCGAGCAGGTCTCCGCGGAAATTCTGAAGAGACTGAAGACCGTTGCCGAAGAACGCCTCGGTACAGCAGTTGATCGCGCGGTCATCACCGTTCCTGCATACTTCAACGACGCGCAACGGGCAGCCACCCGCAGGGCTGGGGAGCTTGCGGGTTTTGTTGTGGAACGCATCCTGAGCGAGCCCACGGCAGCAGCCTTAGCCTATGGCTTGGATCGCTTGCAGGAAAATGCCTGCGTGGCTGTCTACGATCTGGGTGGAGGCACCTTCGACCTCTCGATCCTGCGTCTCGACAACGGCGTCTTCCAAGTACTCTCAACCCACGGCGATACACGCCTGGGAGG
>Ga0114964_10001091_pt1 | contig 20027 bp, 20 predicted proteins | sample C_131016_MF_Meta_FD_92638 | JGI IMG/M metagenome (GOLD analysis project Ga0114964, IMG submission 92638) | Freshwater microbial communities from Lake Croche, Canada to study carbon cycling - C_131016_MF_MetaG | ecosystem: Environmental > Aquatic > Freshwater > Lake | place: Lake Croche, Canada... | reverse complement strand
TGGACGCAGCACGTGCATGAGGTCGAACCGCTGGAGATGCTGGAGGTACAACTGGCCAACACCACCGCACCGTTTCTGCTCATCAGCCGACTGCGTCCGGCGATGGCGGCATCATCGGCCCGGCGCACCTATGTGGTCAACGTTTCCGCCATGGAGGGGGTGTTCTCCCGGCGCTACAAGGGGCCGGGACACCCGCACACCAATATGGCCAAGGCCGCCCTGAACATGCTCACCCGGACCAGTGCGGGCGAGATGTTCGAGTCTGACGGCATTCTGATGACCAGTGTCGACACCGGATGGATCACCGACGAGCGGCCACACCCGACCAAGATCCGCCTTGCCGAGGAAGGCTTTCACGCGCCATTGGATCTGATCGACGGTGCGGCACGCGTCTATGACCCGATCGTGCAGGGCGAGGCTGGAGTGGATCTATACGGGGTGTTCCTGAAGGACTATTCCCCCGCGAATTGGTGAGAGCTTAGACCGGCGGGTAGGCGGGGGTGCCGGTCCAGTCGGTACCGCGCAGTGCCCATGGCAGCCAGCTGAAGAAGTACTCGATCTCATCGGTCGCGTCGTAGTCGGGACTCGGATCCATATCGCAAACCTCCATCGTGACGTCCGACTGACATCGCCCAAAATAACTTTGGGGAAGTGTATCCCGCCGTACCCGGACCTGAGGTCTGATCCCGGCAGATGCCTACACTAGCCAACCATGCCACCGGAGAACGTACCGACCCGTCGCGAAGAGTTGTTGGCCGTGGCCACCAAACTTTTCGCCGCGCGCGGCTACCACGGCACCCGGATGGACGATGTGGCCGAGGTGGTCGGTCTGAACAAAGCGACCGTCTACCACTATTACGCGAGCAAGTCGCTGATCCTGTTCGACATCTACCGGTCCGCGGCCGAAAGCACCCTGGCGGCCGTGCATGACGATCCGTCCTGGACCGCCCGTGAGGCGCTCTACCAGTACACGGTGCGCCTGCTGACCAATATCGCCCAGAACCCCGAGGGCGCGGCGGTGTACTTCCAGGAGCAGCCCTACATCACCGAGTGGTTCACCGAGGAGCAGGTAGCCGAAGTGCTCGAAAAGGAGACCCAGGTCTACGAGCACGTCGCCGGCCTGATCGACCGGGGTATTGCCAGCGGAGAGTTCTTCGAGTGCGACTCACACGTGGTCGCGCTGGGCTACATCGGGATGACCCTCGGGGCCTACCGCTGGCTTCGGCCGGACGGCCGGCGTCCGGCGCAGGAGGTCGCGGCCGAATTCAGCACCGCTCTGCTGCGTGGACTGATCCGCGACGAGCGGATCCGCGTCGAGAGCCCACTGGGCTGACGCCGATATGATCGGCCGGTGCCCTTCGTCAGCAAGACCGTGGAGGTCGACGCCGGTGCGGCGGCGATCCTGGGCATCGTCGCCGACTTCGAGTCCTACCCGCAGTGGAACGACGAGGTAAAGGCCGTCTTCGTTCTGGCCCGCTATAACGACGGCCGGCCCAGCCAGTTGCGTGTCGACACCGAAATCCAGGGCACCCAGGGCACCTTCATCCAGGCCGTCTACTACCCGAGTTCGGTCCAGATCCAGACCGTGATGCAGCAGGGCGAGTTGTTCACCAAGCAGGAGCAACTGTTCTCGGTCGTGGAGATGGGACCCGTCAGCCTGCTGACGGTGGACCTCGACGTCGAGGTGTCGCTACCGATTCCGAACATGATGATGAAGAAAGTCGTCAACGACGTCCTCGATCACCTTGCCGACAACCTGAAGACCCGCGCCGAACAGCTGTCCGGCGGACTGTAAAGCACAACGGCGACAACGAGTTCGGTTGTAGCTTGTCTCCGATGGATCTCTCACAGGACACCGAGCAGCCCTATCTGTCCCGCCGGCAGAACTGGATCACCCAACTCGAGCGTCACGCGCTGATGCAACCCGACGCCACCGCACTGCGGTTCGTGGGGCAGACCACCACCTGGGCTCAACTCCACCGCCGGGTGTCGGCGTTGGCCGCTGCGCTGCACCGCCGGGGGATCGGCGTCGGCGACCGGGTGATGATCCTGATGCTCAACCGCGTGGAGTTCATCGAGGCCACGCTGGCCGCAAATCGGTTGGGCGCCATCGCGGTTCCGGTCAACTTCCGGCTCACCCCACCCGAGTTGGCCTACCTGGTCGACAACTGCGGCTCGGCCGTACTGATCACCGAACCGTTGCTGGCACCGATCGCCGCCGCGGTGCGTGACATCACCTCGGTGCTGTCCACGGTGATCGTCGCCGAGGCATCGACCGGAGACGGCGGCGTTCTTGGCTACGAGGATCTCGTCGCCGAGGACGGCGGCCCGGCCCTGACCGTCGAGATACCCAACGACAGCCCCGCGCTGATCATGTACACCTCGGGAACCACCGGCCACCCCAAAGGAGCCGTGCTCACCCACACCAACCTGGCCGGGCAGGCGACGTGTGCGATCTACTCCGGCAATCCGGATCTCAACAACGACGTCGGATTCATCGGGGTTCCGCTGTTCCACATCGCCGGAATCGGCGGCATGTTTCCGGCCATGACACTGGGCACCCCGGTCGTCATTCACCCGCTGGGCGGGTTCGACGCCGGCGACCTGCTCAATGTGCTTGCCGCCGAACGGGTTACCAGTATCTTCCTGGTGCCCGCGCAGTGGCAGGTGGTGTGCGCCGAGCAACAGGCTAGCCCGCGCGATCTGCGCCTGCGCACGCTGTCGTGGGGTGCCGCACCGGCGTCGGACACCCTGCTGCGTCAGATGGCCGAGACGTTTCCGGACGCCACGATCCTTGCCGCCTTCGGTCAGACCGAGATGTCCCCGGTGACCTGCATGCTGCTGGGCGACGACGCGATCCGGAAACTCGGTTCGGTGGGCCGGGTCGTCCCGACGGTGTCGGCCCGGATCGTCGATGAGAACATGAATGACGTGCCGGTCGGGGAGGTCGGCGAGATCGTCTACCGGGGCCCCACACTGATGGCCGGGTACTGGAACAACCCGAAGGCCACCGCCGAGGCGTTCGCCGGCGGCTGGTTCCACTCCGGCGATCTGGTGCGAAGCGATGCCGAGGGCTATATCTGGGTCGTCGACCGCAAGAAGGACATGATCATCTCCGGCGGGGAGAACGTCTACTGCGCCGAGGTCGAGAACGTGCTGGCGGCCCATCCGGCCATCGTCGAAGTGGCCATCATCGGCCGGGCTGACGACAGATGGGGTGAGGTGCCGGTGGCAGTGGCCGCCATCAGCGCTTCGGATCTGCGGTTGGAGGAGCTCTCTGAGTTTCTTAACGAACGCCTCGCGCGGTACAAGCACCCGAAAGTGCTGCAGGTCGTCGATTCGCTGCCCCGCAATCCAGCCGGGAAAGTGCTGAAGAACGAGCTGCGACGACGCTACGGCGTGCCAACAAATTCACCCGAGGGTGAATAGTGCGGTTGCGGTATGTGACCCATGAAGGATCGGGTATGTTCCTGTGGACTTGCTCACTACCTAGTGGTGGGGAAATCGGTATCACTGATGACGTGGGCTGGGGAGGTTGCGTGTGACAGCAGCGACCGGCGTGGGCGGTTACCTTCGCAAACGCATACGCGGGCCATTACAGGCCATGGGCGGCTTCTTCAAGATGTGCATGCTCACCTTCAGGTCGTTGGGGCGGCCGTTCGAGTGGAAAGAATTCGTCACGTACAGCTGGTTTCTGATGTCGGTGGCCCTGCTGCCGACCTTCGCCATGTCGATTCCGCTGACCGTGCTCATCATCTTTATCTTCAATCTCCTGCTGCAGGAGTTCGGCGCGGCCGACGTCTCCGGGGCTGGTGCCGCGCTTGCATCGGTGACGCAGCTGGGCCCGCTGGTGACCGTGCTGGTGGTCGCCGGAGCCGGATCCACCGCAATCTGCGCCGACCTCGGCGCCCGCACCATCCGCGAGGAGATCGACGCTCTCGAGGTGCTCGGCATCGACCCGATCCACCGGCTGGTGCTGCCGCGTGTGGCGGCCGCCATGTTCGTCGCCGTCCTGCTCAACGGCGCGGTCATCACCATCGGACTGGTGGGCAGCTTCATCTTCGGTGTCGGCCTGCAGAACCTCTCCGCCGGTGCCTACCTGCAGACCCTCACGCTGATCACCGGGCTGCCCGAGGTGATCATCTCGATCGCCAAAGCCCTCGCCTTCGGGCTGATTGCCGGACTGGTGGGGTGTTATCGCGGGTTAACGGTGGGCGGCGGTGCCAAGGGCGTGGGAATCGCGGTGAATGAGACTCTGGTGCTGTGCGTGGTGGCCCTGTTCGCGGTGAACGTGATCTTCACGACCATCGGTGTGCGGTTTGGGACGGGGCGGTAGATGGCGACAGCGACAGCGAACGCGACGGTAGTACGTACCCGCTTCCCCCGCGCGGCCCGCGACGCGGGGAAACTGGCCGGCCTGCCCAGCCGATTCCTGGACAGTTGCGGCAAGGTGGCGTGGTTCGCTGTCCAGGCTGTCGGACAGATCGGCCACGCACTGCGGTTCTATCGCAAAGAGATCGTCCGGCTGATCGCCGAGGTCGGCATGGGCGCCGGCGCCATGGCGGTGGTCGGCGGCACCGTCGCCATCGTCGGGTTCGTGACGCTGTCGGCCGGCTCGTTGATCGCCATCCAGGGGTTCGCCTCGCTGGGGAACATCGGCGTGGAGGCATTCACCGGCTTCCTGGCCGCCCTGGTCAACGTGCGCCTCACGGCTCCGGTCGTTACCGGTGAGGCGCTGGCGGCAACCGTCGGCGCCGGTGCCACCGCGGAGATCGGCGCCATGCGGATCTCCGAGGAGATCGACGCACTGGAGGTGATGGGCATCAAGAGCATTTCCTACCTGGTGTCCACCCGGATCGTCGCCGGCGCGGTGGTGATCATCCCGCTCTACGCGATGGCACTGATCATGGCCTTCCTGGCCGCGCAGTTGACCACCACGCTGCTCTACGGGCAGTCCGGTGGAACCTACAGCCATTACTTCCACACCTTCCTGCGACCCAGCGATGTGTTCTGGTCGTTCATCGAGGTGATCATCCTGTCGATCATCGTGATGATCAACCACTGCTACTTCGGCTACAACGCCTCCGGCGGTCCGGTGGGCGTGGGCGAGGCGGTGGGTCGCTCGATGCGCTCCTCGCTGGTGGTGGTCCAGTTCGTCGTTCTGTTCGCTTCGTTGGCGCTCTATGGCACCAACCCGAACTTCAACCTGACGGTGTAGCGACGATGACAGCACCTCTGAACTCCCAACGGCGCCCGCCGCTGAAGCTGGCCGGCATTATCCTGCTCGTCATCTTGGCGCTCATCGTCACGTTTGTGAGCCTGCAATTCCGTGGCAAGCTAACGCCCACGACGCAGCTGACGTTGATGTCGAGCCGGTCCGGTCTGGTGATGGACCCGAACTCCAAGGTCACCTATAACGGGGTCGAGATCGGCCGGGTCAAGGACATCTCGGCTGTGGTCGACAACGGCAAGGAAGCCGCCAAACTCCTGCTCGACGTCAACCCGCGCTATCTCCCGCTCATCCCGTCGAACGTGAACGCAGACATCCAGGCCACCACCATCTTCGGCAACAAGTACGTCGCGCTGTCCAGCCCGGCAAGCCCGAGCCCCGCGCGGATTACCAGTTCGGACGTCATCGATGCCCGCAGTGTGACGGTGGAATTCAACACGCTGTTCGAGACGATCACCAACATCGCGGAGAAGATCGACCCGGTCAAGCTCAACCTGACGCTGTCGGCCACCGCGGAGTCCCTGACCGGACTCGGCACGAAACTCGGCAAGTCGCTGGTGAACGCCAACTCGGCGCTGAAAGAGATCAATCCGCGGCTGCCGCGCTTGCAGTACGACATGCAGCGACTCGCCGACGTGGCTGATATCTACACCGCGTACAGCCCGGACTTCTGGGACGCCATTGACAACGCCTTGACTACCGCGCGCACGCTCAACGCACAACGCGGTGACCTGGACGCGGCCCTGCTGGCCGCCGCCGGCTTTGGAAATACCGGCGCCGACGTGATCGAACGCGGCGCGCCCTACTTCGTCAGAGCCATGTCCGACCTCCTGCCGACGTCGAACCTGCTCAACACCTACAGCCCGGAATTGTTCTGCACGATCCGCAATTACGCGGAACTTGTGCCGGCGGCCAACGGATCCTTCGGTGGAAATGGTTACTCGCTGGATAGCGTCGCCGAGCTGCTGGGCGCGCCGAATGCCTACCTGTACCCGGAGAATCTCCCGCGAGTGAACGCGCGTGGCGGCCCTGGCGGCGCGCCCGGGTGCTGGCAGCCGGTCAACAGGAACTTCTGGCCGGCGCCCACCCTGGTTGCTGACACCGGCGTCACGATCGCGCCGTACAACCACTTCGAGCTTGGTCAGCCGTTCCTCAAGGAGTACGTCTGGGGACGCCAAATCGGGGAGCCGACGATCAACCCATGAGAAATAACTCGACAGCCGTCAAACTCGGCTTTTTCTCGCTGGTGCTGCTGCTGTGCACCGTGCTGCTCATCATCGTCTTCGGACAGTTGCGTTTCGAACGCAACAACACCTACACCGCTGAGTTCAGCAACGGCAGCGGACTGCGGCCCGGACAGTTCGTCCGTGCCGGTGGCGTCGAGGTCGGCAAGGTGTCCAGTATTGCGCTCACCGACAACGGCCAGCGCGCACTGGTCACATTCAAGGTCGACAAATCGCTGCCGCTATACCAGTCGACGACGGCCCAACTCCGCTACGCGAACCTGATCGGCGATCGGTTCCTCAATCTTGAGCGCGGCACCGGTGAGGGCGCCGATCGGGTGCTGCCGCCCGGTGGATTCATTCCGGTCGCACGCACCCAGCCCGCTCTCGACCTCGATGCCCTGATCGGTGGTTTCAAGCCGCTGTTCAAGTCACTGGATCCGGAAAAGGTGAATAACATCGCCACCTCCCTGGTCACCGTCTTCCAGGGCCAGGGTGGCACGGTGCGCGACATCCTCACTCAGACAGCGCAATTGACCTCAACGCTGGCTGATCGCGACCAGGCTATTGGTGAGGTCATCACCAACCTCAACACCGTGCTGGGCACCGTGGCCAAGCATCAGAAGGAATTCGACTCCACGGTCAATAACTTTGAAATCCTCATCACCGGCCTGAAGAACCGGGCGGATCCGCTGGCCGGTGCGATCGCCGATATCAGTAACGCGTCGGGAACGCTGTCCGGCCTGCTACGCGATAACCGGCCGTTGCTACAGGAGACCACCGGCCGTATCGAGGCCATCCAGCAACCGTTCGCCGATGCGCCGGAAAAACTCGATAAGCTTCTTGCAGATTACCCGGCCGCGGTGACTCTGATCGGTCGCACGGGTGGCATCTACGGTGACTTCCAGAACTTCTACCTCTGCGACATCAAACTGAAGCTGAATGGCCTTCAGCCCGGTGGCCCGGTTCGCACCGTCACAATCACCAAGCAGCCGTCGGGTAGGTGCACGCCGAAATGAGAACCCTCGAAGGCTCGGACCGGATTCGCAATGGCCTGATCGGCCTGCTCGTGCTGATCATGGTCGTCGGTGTCGGCCAGAGTTTCGCCAGCGTGCCGATGCTGTTCGCCAAGCCGATGTATTACGCACACTTCGCCGATTCAGCCGGGTCAGCCCCCGGTGACAAGGTCCGCATCAACGGCGTCGACGTCGGCCAACTCAAGTCGCTCAAGATTGACGGTGACCGGGTCAAGGTCGGATTCACCCTCGGAGATCAGCGCATCGGTGCCGACAGTCGGGTGTCGATTCGCACTGACACCATCCTCGGCAAGCGGGTGATGGAGATCGACACGCGTGGAACCACGCCGCTTGCGGTCGGCGCCACCCTGCCCCTGGAGCAGAGCACCACGCCCTACCAGTTGTACGACGCGTTCTCCGATCTCACCAAGACCACGGCCGGCTGGGATCTCAACGCCGTCAAGAAGTCGCTGAACGTGTTGAGTGAGACCCTCGACCAGAGTTCGCCGGAACTGGCCAAGGCTCTCGACGGGGTCGCCAGGTTCTCTGACACCATCGGCAAGCGCGACACCGAGTTCAAACTGCTACTCGCCCAGGCGAACAAGGTTGCCAGCGTGGTGGGTAACCGCAGCGAACAGATCAATCGCCTGCTGGTCAACGCCCAAGTGTTGCTTGCCACCGTGAACGCCCGCGGACAGGCCATCGACTACCTGCTGCAGAACGTCTCCGAGGTCTCGAGGCAGTTCGCCGGATTTATCGACGACAACCCGAACATCAATAACGTGCTCACACAGCTGAACGTCATCAGCGAGGTTCTGTACAAGCGCAAGCAGGACTTCGCCGACGCGATCACCATCGCCTCCAAGTTCATGGGCGGGCTGTCCGAGTCAATCGCCTCGGGTCCGTACTTCAAGACCCTCGTGGTGAACCTGGTGCCCGGCCAACTCATGCAACCGTTCGTTGACGCCGCATTCAAGAAGCGGGGAATCGATCCGGAGGAGTTCTGGCGCAACGCCGGCCTGCCCGCATTCCGGTTCCCGGATCCCACCGGCGCTATGCAGGCCAACGGTGCTCCGCCGATGCCGCAGCAGGTGCTCGAAGGCACGCCGGAGTTCCCGGGCCCGGCTGTCGGCCCCGGCTCGCCGTGTTCCTACACGCCGACTTTCGAAAGTATGACCCCGGGCAACCCAATGCCGTGTGCGACGGTGACTGACGGCCCGTATGGCCCGGTGCCCGGCGCGTTCGGCCCGCCCGATATCGCGATCTCCGCACCGGTCGCCGATCCGGCATCGCCGAATCACGGCGTGCCTGCCGCGGTTGTGCCCGGCACCGAGGGGCCGATCGTGAACGGTCTTCCCGGTCCGGCACTGGCGCCCGGCCCGCCGGGAGCGCGCACCGTGCCGGTGCCCGGCCCCACCGAAGCAGCGGTTGCGCCGACAGACATGGGAGGGCAATAAACCATGTCCATTTTCAACATCCGCAACAAAGATCTGTCGAAGGTTTCGCGCACCTCGGTGATCGTGGGCGCGCTTGCCGTCGCCCTCGCGCTGATTGCCGCGTTCGTGGGCTGGAACCTGTACAAGAAGGCTGCCACCACAACCGTCGTGGCGTACTTCGCCGACGCACTGGCGGTGTATCCCGGTGACCGCGTCCAGATCATGGGCGTCAAGGTCGGCAACGTGGACAGCGTCGAGCCGGCCGGCGACAAGATGAAGGTCACGCTGAGCTACGACAGCCAGTACAAGGTGCCGGAGAATGCGACGGCGTCGGTGCTCAACCCGACCGTGGTGGCATCCCGCGTGATCCAGCTGTCCCCGCCCTACAGTGGCGGACCGGCACTGGCCGATAACTCGGTGATTCCGCTTGAGCGCACCCAGGTGCCGGTGGAATGGGACGACATCCGCAACCAGCTCGACAAGCTCGTCACCGAACTCGGTCCGACGCCCAGCCAACCGAAGGGTCCGCTGGGTGGTTTCGTGGAGTCGCTCGCCGACGGACTTAACGGCAAGGGCAAGCAGATCAACACCACGTTCCGCGCTCTCAGTGACTCGGTTGCCGCCCTCAACGAGGGCCGCGGCGATCTCTTCGCCGTCACCAAGAGCCTGGCCTTGTTCGTCAATGCGCTACACAAGAGCGATCAGCAGTTCGTCGCCCTGAACAATGATTTGGCCACCTTCACGACATCGCTGACCAACTCCGATCAGGAACTTGCGACGGCGGTCAAGGAAATCGACACACTGCTCAAAACGGCCCGCAAGTTCGTTGATGACAACGGTTCACTGCTCGGCAAAGACATCAACAATCTGGCCGGCGTGACCAACACGCTGCTGCAACCGGAGGCGCGCAACGGCCTCGAGACGGCGTTGCACGTGTACCCGAACCTGGCGGCGAACATCAACCAGATCTATCACCCGACCCACGGGACGATCCAGGGCATCCCGGCGATCGCCAGCTGGGCCAACCCGATGCAGTTCATCTGCAGTGCGATCCAGGCCGGCAGCCGGATGGGATACCAGGACTCGGCGGAGTTGTGCGCCCAGTATCTGGCCCCGATCTTCGACGCGACCAAGTTCAACTACGCGCCGCTGAGCCTGAACCAGTTCTCCGGTGCCGAGACGCTGCCTAAGTACGTGGCGTACTCCGAGGAGCGACTGCGTCCCCCGTCGGGGTACAAGGACACCACCGTTCCGGGTATCTGGTCGAGGGACACCCTGTTCTCGCACGGCAACTCATCAACAGTGCCGTGGCAGGGTCCGCTGGGTGAGCCGGACTGGATCGTGGCCCCGGGGATGCAGGGCACTCAGGTCGGTCCGTTCACCGGCCCGATGCTGACCCCGGCCTCACTTGCCGAATTGATGGGCGGGCCCGACCTGGTGACGATTCCGCCGGCCGGTCCGCCGGGAGGCGCGCCGCCGAACGCCTACGACCAGAACAACCCGCTGCCGCCGCCGTGGTATCCGGGTGCGCCGCCACCGCCCGCGCCGGGCGTGGATGTTGTGCCCGGACCGTTGCCGGCATCGCAACTGATCGGCCCGCCCGCACCTGCTGCGGCGGCTCCCGGACCGATGCTGCCTGCTGAGATGGGGAGTGGATAGTGAATGCAGTGTCGACGGTGAACACCGTGATCAACTCCGCTCGCCGGATGGGCTGGCGCGCACTGGTTCTGGCCGTGACGGCGATGGTGCTGACCTCCTGCGGATGGCGCGGTATCGCCAACGTCCCGCTTCCGGTCGGACCGGGCACCGGCAAGGGTTCGACGACGGTGTACGTCCAGATCGCGGACACATTGGCGCTCAACACCAACAGCCGGGTCCGAGTGGCTGACGTCTTCGTGGGAACCGTGCGGGAGATCCAACTCAAGGACTGGATTCCCACGCTCACCCTGACGCTGGAGCCGGGCATCAAACTGCCCGCCAACGCCTTGGCGAAGATCGGGCAGAGCAGCATCCTGGGCACTCAGCACGTCGAGTTGACCGCGCCGCCGAACCCGTCGCCGGAACTGCTCAAGGACGGCGCGACGATCCCGCTGAAGAACTCGTCGGCATTTCCGACCATCGAACGCACCCTGGCCAGCGTCGCCACCGTCCTGCGCGGAGGCGGAATCCCGAACCTCGAGATCATCCAGACAGAGGTCAACAATCTGCTCACCGGCAACGCCGATCAGATCCGGGATTTCCTCAACAACCTGAACGTCTTCACCGATCGACTCAACCAGCAGCGCGAGGACATCGCGCGGGCCATCGAGTCGTCCAACAAGTTGTTCTCGTATGTGGCCAGCCGCAACAACACCATCGATCGTCTGCTGGTCGATCTACCGCCGCTGATGACGTACCTGGCCGGCGCGAAGGACCGGGTCGCTGACGCGGTGATCGCACTCGGCCGATTCAACAAGGTCACCGGGGAGACGCTATCTGCGGCTCAGGCCGACCTGAACACCAACCTTGCGACGTTGCAACGGCCGCTCAAGCAACTGGGTCGCAGCGCGCCGTACTTCCTCGAGGCGATGAAGCTGATCATCACCAACCCCTACCCGCTGGACAATATCCCCAAGGCGATGCGAGGCGACTTCATCAACCTGTCACTGACGGCTGATCTGACGCTGAGTTCGCTCGATAACGCGTTCCTGACCGGCACCGGGTTCTCGGGTATGTTGCGGGCTCTTGAGCAGTCGTGGGGACGCGATCCGCAGACGATGATTCCGGACGTCCGGTTCAGCCCGCACCCGAACATGACCGACGGCGGCGGACCGTTCGTCGAGCGTGGCGAGTGAGTGAGGGAATGAACCGATGCTGACCCGCTTCATCAAACTCCAGTTGGTGACGTTCATCGTCCTGACGGTTCTGGCTCTGATCGGCCTGAGCATCTACTACCTGCGCCTCCCCAGCGTCGCCGGGATCGGGCAGTACACCTTGACCGCGGACCTGCCGTCGGCGGGCGGGTTGTATAGGACATCGAATGTGACGTACCGCGGCGTCACGATCGGTTCGGTGACTGACGTTCAACCCACCGAGAAGGGCGCCCGCGCCACCCTGCGGATCGCCGACAAGTTTCAGATCCCGGTCGATGCGAGCGCCAACGTTCGCTCGGTCACGGCCATCGGCGAGCAGTATCTGGACCTGGTATCGGATGGCAAGTCGAACCAGAACTTCAAGCCGGGCCAGACCATCACCAAGTCCACTGTCCCGCAACCGGTGGGCCCGGCACTGGACGCCACGTATCGGAATCTTGCCGCGATTCCGGCGGGCAAGATCGCCAACCTGCTGGACGAGACGGCGCAGGCCGTCGGCGGCCTGGGTCCGACCCTGCAGAAGTTGACCGACAACACCTCAACGTTCGTCGACGAACTCAACAACAACATCACCGATCTCAACGACATCGTCGACAACGCCGGGCCCCTTCTGGACAGCCAGGTGCAGTCCGGCGACGCGATCGCCCGGTGGGCGGCCAATCTGAATTCGCTGACGGCTCAGGGCAAGGCGCAGGACGCGGCACTGCGCAGCACACTGCGGGAGGCCGCGCCCACCGCCGAGGGACTCAACACCTTGTTCGTCGACGTCAAGGATGGTCTGCCGCAGACGCTGGCCAACCTCGAGATCATCATCGAGATGCTCAAGCGCTATAACAAGGGCGTGGAGCAGGCACTGGTGCTGCTGCCGCAGGGTGCGGCGGCCGGGCAGACGGTGGCCTCCCCGTACCCCGGTCAGGCTTCGCTGGACCTCGGGCTTGCGCTCAACCAACCGCCGCCGTGTCTGACCGGCTTCCTGCCGGCCAGCCAGTGGCGATCCCCCGCGGACACCAGTCCCCGTCCGGTGGAGGACGGGCTCTACTGCAAGATCCCGAAGGACACCATGGACAACTCGGTTCGTGGCGCACGCAACTTCCCCTGCCAGGATGTGCCCGGTAAGCGGGCTGCGACGCCTGTCGAGTGTCACAGCAACGAACCGTATACGCCGCTGGGTACCAATCCGTGGTACGGCGACCCGAATCAGATCGTCAACTGCCCGGCGCCTGGCGCGCGATGCGACCAACCGGTCAATCCCGGCACCGTCATCCCCGCGCCCAGTATCAACAGCGGTCTCAACCCGCTGGCGGCAGATCTGCTGCCACCGTCGGCGCCGCCGGCGCAGGATCCGTTGTCGGCACCGGGATCCGGTACCGTGCAGTGCAACGGTCAGCAACCCAACCCGTGTGTCTACACGCCGGCGGCGACTCCGGCGACGAAGACCTCGGCTGTGTACGACGCCCAAAGTGGGGAGATCGTCGGGCCGGACGGTACCAAGTACACCGTCAAGAACTCGAGCAGTACAGGAGACGACGGATGGAAGGAGATGCTGGCTCCGGTCAGCTGACCCCAACCCCGCCACTGACAGCTGAGCAGCCCTCCTCCGGGCTGAGTACCGGCCGCTGGCCGGGTCGGGTCTGCGCGGCACTCGTGGCGGCGAGCCTCGCGGTGATCGCATCCGGCGCGCTGGCATGGCTGTCGAGTCGAAGTGGTGTCACCGCCGCCCGCGATGAGGTGGTCGCCGTCGATATCGCCAAGGACTGCATCGCGGCCACCCAGGCCCCGGACCTCAAGGCGATGACGGACAGTCAGCGCAAGATCATCGACTGCACCACCGAGAACTACGCGCCCCAGGCCAATCTTTACAGCAGTGTGCTGACCGAGGCGTATCAGACCGTCAACGCCAGGGTGAAGATCACCGATATCCGCGCGGCCGCGGAGAAGCACAATCCCGACGGGACGATCGACGTGCTGGTGGCCACCCGCGTCAAGATGTCGAATGTGCAGGACAAAGATCAGGAGCTGAGTTACCGGCTGCGGGTTCGGATGGCGCCTGCCGACGGCACCTACAAGATCGACAATATCGAACCGGTGGGCAAGTGACGGTGGCTGTCGACGACGCCGTGCTGGAGCAGTCCGACGACGTGCAGGACAGCACTGCGCAGGTGGCCGTCGGACCGGTGGCGAACTGGGTGGCACGTGCCGGTGCGTTTGCCATCGACGTCCTGCTCGGCCTCGGGGCGGTTGCGACTGCTCTTCTGGTCTGCGGTTCGGCTCCGCCGCGCGGATGGCTGTGGTGGCTGACGCTGGTGGTCGGCGCGGCCGTACTGCTGGCCGTGTTGGTTAACCGGTTGCTGTTGCCCGCGGCCACCGGAACCAGCCTCGGCCGATCGGTCTTCGGCATTGCGGTGGTCGGCCGCGACGGCGATGCGGTGGGTCCGTGGCGACTGCTCATGCGGGACCTGGCTCACATTCTGGATACCGTGCCGCTGTTTCTCGGCTGGCTCTGGCCCCTCCTGGACTCCCGCGGCCGAACCTTTGCCGACATTGCCGTCCGCACCGAGGTGCACCGGGTCGACGGCCGGCGACCCGCCTGGGCCCGGCGCCCGGTCACGGTCATCGGTGCGGTCGCGGTGCTGGCCACCGTGACGGCGGCCGCCGGATATCTGGGGGTCTATCGCCAGGAGTTGGCCGTCGCCCAGGCCCGCGAACAGATCGCCGTGCAGGGCCCCAAGATCATCGCGGAACTGCTCACCTACAAGGCCGCGAGTCTGCAGGATGACTTCGCGCACGCGCAGGCACTGGTGACCGACGGCTACCGGCCGACCTGGACCGCCCAGCAGGACGCCATCCGCAAAGCCGGCGCGGTGGACAACGACTACTGGGTGACCAACGCCGCCGTGTTGAATTCGTCGCGGGACCGCGCGACGATGCTGCTGCTACTGCAGGGCCAGCGCGGCATCGCACAGACTCAGCGGTTCATCTCGGCGTCGGTTCGAGCCAACTTTGAGAAGTCATCCGGTGACTGGAAGGTAGCGGATCTGACGGTTCTGACCGCTCCTGATTCCCGGGGCGGCGGATGAGTCCGGTCCGCCGGCTCGAACCGGCCGATTCGACGACGTTCCGCATGCCCGATCGACCGCCCCGTGATCCGGTGCTGGCGATCGTCGGCCCGGTCGCGGCGCTGGCCGTGGTCGCATCCGTCACAACCGCCGGATTGGTCTTCGCTGAACACCAGAGCCTGCACCGCACGCAGATCCGGGACGCTGAGGTGGTCGACTTCGTGCGGTCCTTCGTGATCGGATACACCTCCCCGGATCCTTACCACGCCAACGACTACGCCAATGCGGTCCTTGCCCAGGGCACCGGGAAGTTCGCCAAGTCCTTCGATGAAAGCATGGATGCGATCGTGGTTCAGGTAGCCCAGGCCGAACGTGGCTTCGGCACCGTGCAGGAAATCGGAATCGAACGATGGAACACCGACGCCAGTGCCGATGTTGTCGCCGTGGCGATGATGACGGTCAGGATGCCCGACGGTAAAGCCATTGAGAGCGCGAGCCGCTGGGTGGTTACCGCGACGAAGGAGGGTGGGCAGTGGAAAGTCAGCGATCTGAAGCAGGTGATCTGAGCGACGCCGCATCCACAGCGGAAGAGTTGGAGCCTGCTGGGTCTGACACCGCTGGGTCTGACACCGCTGGGTCTGACACCGCTGGGTCTGACACCGCCGAGACAGGAACCGTCGAGACAGGCACGGTCCGGGAGCCGTCGGCCGCACGGAAGTGGCTGACGGACAACAAGATACGTGTGCAACTGGTGTCATCGGTGGCGCTGTTCGTCGCCGCGGGTGCATTCGCCGGCGCGATGGTGCAGCCCTATCTGGCCGGACGTGCCACCGTCGCCAACAAGGAGAAGATCGCGCGGACGGCAGCCGATGCGATCGCGACGCTGTGGAGCTACACCCCCGACGATATGGACACGTTGTCCGACCGGTCGGCCAAGTACCTCGGCGGCGAGTTCGGGCAGCAGTACCGCCGTTATGTCGACGCGATCGCACCCACCAACAAGCAGGCCAAGGTCACCAGCGCCACCCAGGTCGTCGCGGCTGCGGTCGAGTCTGTCCGCGGATCGGAAGCCACCGCGCTGGTGTACACCAACACCACCTCGACCAGTCCGCAGAGCAACAACATCCCATCGCTGAAATACCTGTCCTATCGGTTGGAGTTGCAACGCGAGGGCAGGGACTGGCGGGTCACCAAGATGAGCACCGTGACGTCCCTGGATCTGACGCCCAAGCTCTAGTTAAACGCCAGCCAGCTCGGTAGCGCGCGTTCGCGGGCGTCGCACAGCACCGCCGTGGTGTCACATGATCCGCGCGGGGAGCCTGCCCCGGCCCACATTCCGCCGGAGTCGCGGCGCAGCACGATCGACGAGGAACCGCCGCCGTCGAGCAATACTGCGGTGTCGCTGCCGAGTCCGCGGAACAGGTCCTGCATCTGATCGGGCGTGTAGCTGCCGCCCTGGAAGACATACATCTCGTCTTTATCCCTGGCGTAGGCAACGGCCGTCCTGGCCGCGCTCGGACCGGGATCGTTCAACTGTCCGGTATCCCCGGGAGCCAACAGTTTCAGACCGCTGACGGCGACGAAGCGAGTACCGGACTCGACCAGTTTTCCGATCACCGGCGACGCGGCGTCGTAGTCAGTGGGTGTCTTCGGCGTCACCACGTACGGTGCACCGCGCACCGGGAGGATCAGGGTGCTCAGGGCAGTCCACACCTCGTCGCCACCGGAGAGGGCCTGTTTGCCCGCGTACGGCAGGGTCCCGGTCACCGCCAGATTGGCCCGGCCCAGCGATCCGGTGGTGTCGATGTAGGCCCCGAGTGGCGAACTGCACCCGGTGGTCTTCCAGGAGCCGGCCTGTTGGGATCGCACATCGAAGAAGTTGGCGTTGATGGCGATGGTTGGCTGCCCGAGTGCCTGCCAGGCCTGCAGGGGGGAGTAGGTCTCGGAGGCCTGCATCAGACCTTCCGAGGTCCGCGCCCCCGGGGTTCGCTCACAGCGCGCCTGGCCACCCTGGTGGGAGTCCACCAGCAGCCGCGGTGCGATCCGCTGCGAGGCAGCCTTGACGACCATCAGGTGCCCGCCGCGGGTGGCATCGCTCCAGTCACCCGCTGCGTTGAGCAGCGGGGCCGGAAATCCGTTGCCGAAGTTGTACACCAGGTAGCTGCCGCGGGTCGTTGCGATGGCCTGCGCCAACTGCTCGCGGCCGTCGGCGGCGCCGGCCGGGGGGCAGGTGCTCACGGCCAGCGTCAGGCCTGCGAGCACTGCCGTACACCCGCGGCGAAGAGTGGCGACATGGCGTGGCACGGGTGGCCTTTCGGGCGTGGACGGGGTGCCGGACGGCGCCATTAACGATAGCCACGCATGTACCACTGTCAACATCAGTAACAGGTCGGTCTCCGTTTGACCGCGACCGTATTACGAAGTGCCCCAGCCTGATTGACCCAGGGCCTGCGATTGAACTGGGACCTAGGTCAGGAGGCGTCCTTGTCCCGCCAGCGCTGCTTGTAGGCCTCGATCTCATGTGGCTCGTCCATGTCCTCGTTGATCATCGCCCGGTCGCGCCGGATGATCGAGCGCATGGTGAGCCAGATGAGTCCGATGATGATGAGCGCCACCAGAATGATCAACACTGGTGTCCAGGTAAAACTTTGCATCATGAGCCCCGATCGTCGTGTTGCTCGCTGAATCAATGGTGCGGGCGGTGTCTGATTTGGGGAGCAAAAAGAAATGAATTCTTCATAACGGCCTCAGCGGCCGACGCCAGGACGGCTAGCCCGCCAGACCCGCATGCATCTCCCACACCAAAATCTCGGCCGGCCCGATCGCGGTGACCCGCTGACCGCCCGAAGCGGCCAGCCGCGCGGCGTCCCCGGCGCCTAGGGCGCCCGCACCTTCGAGTGCCACCTCGCCGCGCGCCACGAAAACGTGAAGGTAGGGCGCCGCGGGGAGTTCGACCCGCTCGCCCGGAGCCAGCCGGGCGCCGTGCAGGGCAGCGTGCCGGTTGCCGATGGTGATCGCGGTGGTGTCGCGATGGGCGGGCCTGCCGGAGGCGATCGTCACCAGGCCGCCGTGCACCAACTCGTCATCGATCTCCACCTGTTGGTAGCCGGGAGTGCCACCGGAGGAGTCCGGGACGACCCACATCTGCACGAAATGTACGGGCTCGGTGTGTGCCTGGGCACCGGTGAGGGTCCAGGAGTCGTTGCGCTCCGAGTGCAGGATTCCGTGTCCGGCCGACATCCGCTGCGCGAGGCCGGGATAGATGACCCCGGAGTGTCCGGTCGAATCCTGGTGTACCAGTGACCCGGTCAGCACCCAGGTGACGATCTCCATATCGCGGTGCGGGTGGGTGTCGAAACCGGTGCCCGGTGCCACCACGTCATCGTTGTTCACCAGCAGCACGCCGTGGTGGGTGTTCGATGGGTCGTAGTGGTCGTTGAATGCGAACGAGTGCTGGGAGTCCAGCCACGGTGTCCGGGTTGCGGTGCGATCGGTGGATCGTCTGATGTCGACTGTGGGTGCCATGTCACCACCTCTCCGGGTCCGGCTAATCCTAAGGCCCCGACTAGTCTCGGCTCATGGCTGTAGAGCGATCCGAGCGAACGTTTACCGGCGTGGGCGGGGTCGCCATCGTTTACGACGTCTGGACACCGGACATCGAACCGCGCGGCGTGGTCGTGCTGGCGCACGGCTACGGCGAGCACGCGCGTCGCTATGACCACGTGGGGACACGATTCGCCGACGCCGGGCTGGTGACCTACGCCCTCGACCATCGCGGACACGGGCGCTCCGGCGGCAAACGCGTGCGGGTACGTCAGATGTCGGAGTTCGTCGGGGACTTCCGATCACTGGTCACGATCGCGACCGCTGAACACCCCGGTCTGACGCGAATCGTGTTGGGGCACAGCATGGGTGGCGGGATCGTGCTCGCCTATGGCGCGCAGTACCCGGATGACTACGACCTGATGGTGCTCTCCGGACCGGCGATCGCGGCCCACGCCGGGGTGTCCAAGCCCAAGGCGCTACTGGGCAAGATGGTCGGGTCGGTGCTGCCTGATCTGCCGATCGAGCAGATCGACCCCGACGCGGTCTCGCGTGACCCCGCGGTGGTGGCCGACTACAAGGCCGATCCGCTGGTGTACCGAGGAAAGATCCCCGCCGGTATCGGCAAGGCACTGCTGCTGGTCGGGGAGACCATGCCGCGGCTGGCCGGCGCAATCACCGCACCGCTTCTGGTGGTCCACGGTGAGCAGGACCGGCTGGTGTCGACTGCGGGTAGCGAGCACCTCGTGGAGTGCGTGGCATCCCGCGACGTCGAACTCACGGTCTACCCAAAGCTCTATCACGAGGTGTTCAACGAGCCCGAGCGCGATCGCGTGCTCGATGACGTCATCGGCTGGATTACGGCGCGACTGTGATGCGGCGCCTGCTGGCGGGGGCTTTGACGGTGCCGCTGGCCCTCGCGCTGCTGTGTGGCTGTTCACGCGACGGCGGTGCCGATCGAACGTGGGTTGAGGATGAGGTGAGCTTCGACGCCGCCGGCCTGACCGTGCACGGCACCTACCGGCACCGCTCCGGCGACGGTGCTGTCCCCGCCGCCCTGCTCATCTCCGAAAGCGGGCAAACCGACCGCAACGGCGATAACAACGTGGCCGGACCGGTGGGAAATATGCGTCAGCTCGCGGAGTTCCTGTCCGAACACGGTGTGGCATCACTGCGATACGACAAGGTCGGCACCGGAAGCACCGGTCTGGGCCCCTACACAGACCGGCCCGCCGACGTCGGCAGTGCCATCTACACCGGTGGTGCCACGGCGGCGGTGCGGTTCCTGGCCGCCCAACCCGGCACCGACGCGCAACGAATCTCGGTGTACGGGTTGGGCGAGGGCACCATTCACGCGATGACCCTGGCCGACGACACCACGCCCGGCGCCCCGAAGATCCACTCACTGGGGCTACTGCAACCGTTGGCGGCGCGCTACCTCGACCTGATTTCGGGCCGGGTCGAGGCTGACGTCGCCGCCGCGGTGCGCTCCGGAAGCAAGACTGCGCAGCAAGCCGAGGCGGTCGTCGGCGCCTGGCGGTCCGCGGTCAACCAGGCTCGGACATCCGGTACCGCGTCGGGCACCCTGCCCGACGGCCTCAGCGCGATTCTCAACTCCTCCAACGTCAACGCGGTCGTCGAATCCGACGCCATCGACCCACTGGCCCTGGC
>Ga0114964_10001089_pt1 | contig 20032 bp, 19 predicted proteins | sample C_131016_MF_Meta_FD_92638 | JGI IMG/M metagenome (GOLD analysis project Ga0114964, IMG submission 92638) | Freshwater microbial communities from Lake Croche, Canada to study carbon cycling - C_131016_MF_MetaG | ecosystem: Environmental > Aquatic > Freshwater > Lake | place: Lake Croche, Canada... | reverse complement strand
TGCGTCACCCTCCACCACATTGGGAATATTCCCCAGACCCGAGGCTCCTCCCAAGAAGCCCAGATGTTTGATCACCTCCAAGAGCCCCAACTGAAAACCAATGCTCGTGATGAGCAAATAGTCGCCCGAAATGCGAAGTGAGGGCAGCGAGAGCATCAGCGAAAACACCAAGGCCACCAGCCCCCCCAGTGCGATTGCCAGGGGTGGCCAGATGGAGGTGTTGACGCTGAGCACACCCGTTGTGTAAGCCCCCAGGGCAAAGAAGATCGGGTGGGCAATGCTGATGAGCCCCCCATAGCCAATGATCAGGTTAAAGCTCGAGCTCAACATGACATAAATGCCCATGAGCACCAAGACCGAGACCACATACTCCATTCAGGCTCTCCTCCACGCAAACCACGACTTCAGGGCCGTCCAAGAAAAACCCTCTGGAAAGAACAAAATGGTCATGAATAAAAAGGCATAGATCAATAAGCTCTGCCACTCAGAGGGAATGACAAAGACACTGAGCGACTGCAGCAAGGACAACAAAACCGCCGCCGCCGCCGCGCCAAACACCTGTCCCATGCCCCCCAAGAGCGTTGCAATCACTGCCAAGAGCATCATCTGCAGTGGCGTGTTGGGCAACATGGCCACTTTGAGGCCAAAGAGGTACATTCCCACCGTCATCAATAAACACGCCAAAGCGATGGTGTAGAGGTAGATGCGGTTGACATCAATCCCATAAAGACGCGCCAATCCAGGGTGATCGGCCACGGCCGACATGAATTGACCCACATGGGTTTTGTGCATCACCCAAAACAGAAAAAGCACCGTGAGCACGGTCAGACCCAAGGCCTGCAAATCCCAGTGACTCACCACAATACCGCCCACGAGCATGACCGGTGACATGATGTTTTTGGTGATGGTGAGCGGCTCAGTGCCAAAACACATGGCAAAGAAATAGCTCATGAATTGGGACACCACCAAGGTCAAGATGAAAAAAGTCAGACTGCTCGAGTGTCTGGCACGCAGCGTTTCAATGCCAAAGCGAAAAAATGCAATGGCCGCCAGTCCCGTGACCACAAAGGACAGGAGCACGCCAGCCCACATGGGCCACGCCAGGATGTTCAAACACACATACAGCGTGTAAAAAACCAATCCCATGAAGCCCGCCTGAGCGAAGTTCCAAATTTTCACGACCTTCAAGATCAATGAAAACGCCATGGCAAACAGCACCGCATAGGACGATATTGCCAAACCCGTCCACACAATTTGTAAAAGGATGGAAAGGGTCACGTCACTGCATCCGCGGCAATTGAAACCATGGCGTCAAAAGATCATCGTGGGTCAGTTTTTATCGGCCTGATCGTTACTTGATCGTTGCCAAGGGCACAAACGCGCCTTTGTCCACGGTCAACAGATAAACCGGCTTTTTAACCCGGTGGTCTGCACTGACTTCGAGCATGCCCGTCATCGGCAAATCAAAGGTTTTGATGGCGAGCAGTGCTTTTCTCAAATTCTCCCCCGTGGCAGGCAATTTGTTTTTGGCAATCCACTTGTAGAGCTCGGCCACGATGTAGGGACTGTCATAGAGGTACTGGGTGTAGGGCAGACCATTGGGGATGCGATTCTCTGTGGTTTTCCAGCGGTTGATGAAACCCGCCACGTTGGGGTTGTCATTCACGCTGGGCGCCAACGACGTGACGATCAGGCCCTCGGCAGCCGCGCCCAATTGCTCGATCACTTTGGGGTTGTAGCCGGCGGAGTAGCTCGAGACCCGCGTGGTGATGCCCAATTGGCGCATTTGCGCAATCACTTGGGGCAAGTCCGTGATCAAGCCTTGAATGTGAATGATCTCGGGGTTGGCGGCTTTGACCTTCAAGAGTGCACCGGTGAAATCGGTGGCTTTGGCATCATAAGCCTCAAAGGCCACAATCTTGCCGCCCGCTTTCTCGAACATCGTTTTGTAGATGTTGGCACCCTCAACGCCAGAGTCGTTGTTGATGTACATGACGGCGGCGTTTTGCTTGCCCATGGTGGTGTGGCTGTATTGGGCCAAAGCGGCCACATCGACATCGGCCAACGGAAAGGTGGTGTAGACATAGTCACCCAGAGTCGCGATCTCTGGCGAGTTGGCACCCACGCTCAACTCCAATACTTTTTCTCGGTTGGCAATCGGGGCCACGGCCTTGACCACGGCACTCCAGGAGGTCAAAAAGATGGGGAGCTTGTCCACACTCACAAAACGCTTGGCCGCATTGATTCCCAGTTGTGGGTCGGCCTGGGTGTCGATCAAAATCATCTCCAAGGGCTTGCCATTCACACCGCCCTTGGCGTTGATGTCGGCGACTCCCATCTGAGCCGCTTTGACTTGATCAGCACCAAAGAGTGCCTGTGTGCCTGACAAGGGCATGGACAGACCAAACTTGATCGTGTCTGTGGCTTGCGCCATCGACAGCGGGGACCAAGACAGTGCACTGAGGGTCAAGGCGGCTGAGGCCAGCGCGAGAAAGGGGCGTCGTTGTGGATGAATCACAGTGTCTCCTTGGAGGTAAAAATTGAATGTGAAAATCTTTCGAATTCGAGTCTAGCCTATTTAGACCCGTGCTTCTATAGGTTCAAGCGAGCAGATGAGCTCATCCGTGCTGGCCACATCGGCGTACTTTTCCGCCATGTCAAAGAGGTTCACCGCATGCGAGGTGGCCGAGCGGTCATACACCGCATCGTGGGGGACGGCGACTTTGAAATTCAAGGAAAAAGCGTCCACGACGCTCGAGCGCACGCAGCCACTGGTGCTGCAACCCGTCACCACCAAGGTGTCGGCTTGCAAATCGATCAAATGGCTGGCCAAGGCGGTGGCAAAAAAAGCGCTGGGATGCTTTTTGGGCAATAGCACATCCCCCGCCCGAGGCTGGATGGTTTCTACAAAGTCATAGCCATGGGCCGCAATGTTCATGATGGCGGGAACTTTTTCCGCCAAACGCCCGCCCTCGTGCTGGACCTTGGGGGCCACATGGGGGTAGAGGACAGGCCAGTTTTTTGTCCGAAAGAGCGCCAACAGCTTCTCGATGTGAGGCAAGGCCCCCCAGGCGACATCGCCACAACTGGTGGAAAACTCTTTGATCGCTTCAAAATACGGCATGGGCCGCGTCCCAACCGTTCGGTATTGCACATCGATGATGAGAAGGGCTGGGCGTACCCCCAGCCCCGACGGGCGACCAAAGCCTGCGGCACGGTAGGCGCGGATTTCTTCTTCGCTGATGACGTTGTCCCAAGGTTTCAAAGTATTCTCCAAAAAATTTCATCGTCACTGAGGTCTGGAGGGTCAGCACGGGTCGTCCAGGCCCCAAGGGTGTTTTTCAATCGGTGGTTCTGAACAAATACTGCCCACCCCCGGCTTGTCCTTTGATCTGGCCGTGCTCCATGACCGTGTGCCCGCGCAAGATGGTCCTCACCGGCCAGCCTTTGAAGCGCACACCATCGTACAAACTGTAGTCCGAGTAGGAACCGAGCTCAGAAGCGACGACCTCACGCTCCAAGTTCAAGTCCACCAAGGTGATGTCGGCGTCTTTGCCGATATCGAGTGAGCCTTTTTTCTCATGGATATTGAAGATCTCGGCCGGGGACTGGGTGAGCAACTGGGCAATGCGCTGCAGTGTCAGTCGACCCTGGTGGTATCCCTCGGACAACAACACAGGCAAAATGGTGGCCGTTCCAGGAAAGCCTTGAGAGGCCAGCCAGAATGGTTTTTCTTTGGTGGCTTTTTTGCGTGGCACATGGTCGGACGCCACCACATGGATCGAGCCGTCTTGCAACCCCTCCCACATCGCAGCGACATCGTCCGCACTTCGAAAGGGCGGATTGGCTTTGCCCAGGGAACCCAAGGTGGACTCCTCGGTGTGGGTCAAATAATGGGGGCAGGTTTCTACAAACACCCGCTCGTAGCGAGAACGCCATTTCCTCACCTCATCGAGGGCGAGCCGTGTGCTGATGTGGGGGATGTAGATTTGAGCGCCCAAGTGCTCCGCAAAGTACATGGCCCGAATACAACTCTCGGCTTCGGTGAACGGTGGCTTGGCGCGCGCCCAGTCTTTGAGGGTGGGTGACTCAATCGATTGAATCTTGGCGCGAAGGCGGTTCACGATCTCGATGTTCTCGGTGTGGCACACAATGGTGACACCTTTGAGTTGGGCGGCATTGGCCAACAAATCGTAGAAGAACCCATCGTCTGTGCCGTCGAGCCCCAAATAACGCCCCTCTTCGCCCTTGAAATTCATGAAATATTTAAAGGACGTGACGCCATAGGTTTTGACGTACTGGGCCAACTGGGCAATGTGCAACTCGTTGGCGGCGCTGAAATGAAAGCCATAGTCGACATAACAACGGCTTTGGGCATAGGCTTGCTCGCGCGCGTAGACATCGGTGTAGTCTTCGTTGTTGAGGAAATACCCGAGCACCGTGGTGAATCCGCCCTGGGCGGCGTAAATGGTTTCGGACTCATACTCCGTGATTTTTTCAGCAAAACCGAAATGCACGTGCGCGTCAATGAGCCCAGGAAAGGCCGTGAGCCCGTGTGCATCGAGGGTGGGGAGGCTGGGGTCGACTGGGGTGCCTGGACTCAAACGACCCGAAATCTTGCCATCGATCACCAACACATCTTGTGCCGTTGGTGGCGTGAAGGCGTCCACCACGGTGGCACCGCGCATGATAAAACTGCGAAGGTTTGAATTCAAAGGTGTCTTTCTTTAATCCAACAGTTGAGAGAGTTCAGCGAGGGTCTTGGGTTTTGCGTAGCTCGCCTCCAAGCTCAAGGCGCGAAGACTGGCGTCTAAGAATTCGGAGTCTAAACCAATTCCAATGCACACCAATCGGCCGCGGGTGTCGCTGTCGGGCCAAACCTCGATTGGACTTGGGGTGTGAAAGTGGTCTCCGACACCGTGGATCATCACGTGGCTGGGAGGCTGCGCAATCGAGATCATCCCTTTGGTTCTCAGCAAACGAGGGCCATACTCGGTTTTGAGAATGGCCCACCATGCCGCCAAGCCCACCCAGGTGGGCTTGACCTCGATGAAACGCGACCAAGAAGCGGTGTTGAGACTGTGCTGTGCAACTCTGGAATAGGCTCTTGGGCTTGTCAACTCCAAGGCCGTGGGCCGCGGCACCGCACCGGGCGTCAAGCGCCAGGCTTTCAGAAACTGAAAACTCGCATTCTGCGTTTGATTGAAGATGGCCGCAATGCCCACCTCGTCTTGCGAGTCCATGACCTGAGCGCTTGGATTCAGGCCCCTGAGCCGATGCTCAAGTTCATCCACTGCCAGCGTGTCCACGAGGTCGGTTTTGGTGATCCACAGATGATCGGCCGCCAGCACTTGTCTGAGCGACTCTGGATAAAGGGTCAATTGTTGTTGGGCATGCATGGCATCCACGGTGGTCACCACCGAGCCCAACTGAAAATAGGGCTTGAGCACCGCATCTCCCAAGAGAGCATGCAAGGTGGGCAAGGGGTCGGCAAGCCCCGACGATTCGATCACGACCTTTTTCAAGTCGTCTCGCCCGTGCTGGCGAGTCACGTGATGGATCTCCATCAAGGTCTCACGCAAGGAGTGCGTGATGGTGCAACACAGGCAGCCGGAGTCAAGCAAATAAACGTTGTCTGAGATCTGGCTAAAAACCCACTGATCGAGGCCCACTTCGCCAAACTCGTTGACCACGACGGCAAACCGGCCAAGGCTTGATGATTTCAAAAGACGGTTGAGCACGGTGGTCTTGCCACTGCCCAAAAATCCAGTTAAAAAATCACAATAAATCATATCCACATCAATTTGGCGACAACGCTTTCCATTAAACTCATCCCAACCCAACGGTCATGGCCTATAGCATAATGCCTTATGAACATCGATACCAATGAATCCTTGAGAGAGATGCGCCCGCACGTGAGGCGTTTTGTGATGGAGCGCATGGAGCCCATCGCCCGCGCCATGGACGCAGGCGAGGCATTGCCAAAGCTCGCCTTTGAGGCCCTCAGAGACCAAGGCTACCTTGGCATGCGCTTGCCCACGGCTGACGGCGGCGGTGGGTTTGATTTGTCAACCTATTGTTTGGTGATGGAAGAGCTCAGTCGCTCTCACCGCATTTTCACCCTCATGCTCGATGCTTCGAGTGGCTTGACTCCCATCGCCATCTCTAAATTCGGCACTGAAACACAAAAAAACACCTATTTGCCCAAGCTCTCCAGCGGTGAGTGGGTGGCCTCCTTCGCCTTGACCGAGCCTGAAGCGGGCTCAGACGCCGCGGCCATCAAAACCCGGGCGCATCGCCATGAGCGTGGATGGGTCTTGAATGGTGTCAAACACTACATCAGTTGGGCGCACCGCGCCCAAGTCATCATGGTCATTGCGCTCACCGATCCCAACAAAAAAGCCAAGGGGGGGATCAGCGCCTTTTTGGTGGACAAAGACACACCGGGCATGCGCATTGCTCGGGTCGACAAAACCATCGGTTCTGACGCCATTGAGTTGTCCGAAATTCACTTCACCGATTGCCTGGTGCCCGAGAGCGCCATGCTGGGTCAACTGGGCGATGGGTTTGGAATTGCCATGAGTTCACTCACCGCTGGGCGCATGGGGGTCTCCACGGCGTGTTTGGGGGCCGCCGATCGCTTGATCGAACTCGCCACCGAGCACGCGCTGGCCAGGTCGACCTTCGGGCAAGCGCTCTCAGAGCGTCAAGCCATCCAGTGGATGCTGGCCGACTCTGCGACCGAGCTGGCCGTGGCCAGGGCCTTGGCATACGAGACCTTGCGACAAATTGATGCGGGACAAGACCCGGGGATTGGGCCCAACATGGTCAAACTCTACTGCTCGGAGATGGTGGGCCGAGTGGCCGACCGGGCCGTGCAAATTTTCGGCGGATCGGGGCTTATTCGCGGCTTCAATGTCGAGCGTATTTACCGAGACGTGAGGCATTACCGCATTGGAGAAGGATCGTCAGAGATTCAAAGAATGCTGATTGCCAAAGCACTCTTCAAGTCTCACCAAGGCTCTTAAAATCAAACTCACAAAGGGGAAAACAAGATGATGCACAGACTCTCACGACAGGCTTTGACCATCGTTTGCACTTGGGTAGGATTGGCTTGCATGGCCTTTCAACCGCTGGCGCAGGCGCAAGAGGCCTACCCCAGCAAAGCGGTGATCTTGATCAACCCCTGGGCAGCAGGCGGGCCCTCAGAGGCCATCATTCGCCCCATTGCGGAAAAGCTCACCCAACTGCTTGGCCAGCCCTTTGTGATTGAAGCCAAACCTGGCGCCAATGGCACCATTGGCACAGGGATGGTGGCTCACGCCAAAGCCGATGGCTACACCCTGCTCTTTGCCAACGCGGGGCCCATCACCATCAGTCCATCGCTGCCCAACAAACCCGCTTATGACGTGAACCGAGACTTTGTGCCGATCACGCAAATTGTCTCTGCCCCCACCTTGTTGGTGGTGAGAGCGGATTTTCCGGCCAAGACTTTGGCCGAATTCATCGACTACATCAAGAAAAACCCCAACAAAGTGGCGTATGGCTCGGTGGGCATTGGCAGCACCACGCATTTGGCCGGTGCCACCTTGGCCGAGCGACTTGGCACGGAGATGATCCACATCCCCTACACCGGTTCATCGCAAATCAACACCGACTTGCTGGGTGGGCAAATCCAAACCGCCTTTGTCAACATTGCGGGCGTGATGGGCTTGGTAAGCGAAGGCAAATTGCGCTCATTGGCCGTGAGCACACTCAAACGCGTGAGCGTATTGCCCAATATTCCAAGCGTTGCCGAACAAGTGCCTGAGTTTGAGATGAACTCCTGGTATGGCCTCATGGCACCCGCCAACACCCCAGTGGCGATCACGCAAAAACTCAATGCCAGCATTGTTCAAATTCTCAAGATGCCCGAGATTGTGAGTCGCATCCGTGACAATGGACTGGAAGTGGAAGGCACGACGCCCGAGGCGTTCAGCGCCAAGATCAAATCCGACTTGGCCAACTATGCCAACTCGGTTCGCGCCGCAAAAATCAAGGACTGATGGCGACACCGGTTGGAGCCCCCTCCCACGCCCGATACCCCATGCCCGATACGCTAGCCCAAGACAAGACGTCTTCGAACAAGCACACCCGAGGTATTCAACGCGGGTTTGCGCAAATTCACGAAGGTCAGGTGCATTTTCGCCATGCTGGCATTGAACACGCCAAGAGCGCGAGGGCGTTGGTGATGATTCATGCCTCACCCGGATCGGCAAAAACACTCGAACCGTTGATGCCAACGCTCTCGAAGCGGCGGTGGGTCATTGCACTCGACACCTTGGGCAACGGGGACTCCTGTGCCCCGCAAACACCCCACATCGACATGGCGTACTTGGCCCAGGCTCACTTGCGCGCGCTCGATGACCTCGGTGTTGATGGGTTCGATCTGTACGGCACCCACACCGGCGCCAACATTGCCGCAGAAATGGCCATTGCCGCCCCTGAGCGTGTGGGTCATTTGATTTTGGATGGCGTGTCCCTTTATTCGCCGGCACAACGCCAAGAGTTTTTGGAGCACTACGCGCCCGATGTCGTGCTTGATCAAAGTGGCTCACAATTTCAGTTCATGTGGGGCTTCATGCGCGATGCTTACTTGTTTTGGCCGTGGTATGCAAAATCTGCCGCCCATTTGAGAAACACAGGACTGCCCTCGGCTGAGGTGCTGCACGACAAGGCGGTTGAAGTCTTCAAAGCGGCGAGAACGTATCCGGCCATCTACCGCGCGGCCTTGGCTTATGACAAAACATCGCGTCTACCGCTGATCAAAAGCAAGACGCTGCTGTGCTGCGCCAAAACTGACATGCTCTTGGAGTACTTTGAGCGCGTCTCAGCGCTCATGCCACAAGCCCAAACACACATCACCCAGGGCACCTCCAGCGCTGAGCACTTGCAGGCAACGCTTGCGATCTTTGAACTTTTTCTCGAGCAGTCTTAACGCCGCGACGCTCACACCACAGCCCAATCGTCCATTCCCCAATATCCAATCTTCTCCAATCCTACCCCATTCACATTTTGACCATCCTATGAACGAAGCCACCCATCCCCACCCGTCCAGCAAGCCCACCAAGACCTTGGGCGTCATCGATGCCGTGGTCAACATTTGGACGGCTGAGAGTCTGGCCATCCGGCCCAACCGGGACGCTTTTTTTGGAGGCAAGATGGGCGTGAGCCAAGACATCTTGAAGGGCATCTCCATTGCGCAGATGGTTGAGCGCATGGACCGCGCCGGTGTTGAGCGCTCATTTTTGATTGCAGCCAAAGTGGGGCCCCTCTTGCACAAATCCACGTATCACATCCCTTATGAGATGGTGGTGCAAGCCCTCCACGACTACCCCGATCGCTTTTATGGCTTGGCCGGTCTTGATCCCACTGAGGGGATGCAAGGGGTTCGGGCGCTCGAGAGGGCTGTGCGCGACCATGGTTTCATCGGTGCGCATTTTTATCCGCACTGGTTTGAACTCGCCCCAGATCACGCCAAGTGGTACCCGTTTTACGCCAAATGCGTGGAGCTCGACATCCCCGTCCAACTGCAAGTGGGCCAGTCCATGATTTACGATCCTGCCCATCGGTTGCGAAGCGTTGGTCGACCAATCAACTTGGATGCGGTGGCATGCGATTTCCCAGAATTGAAGTTGATTGGCATTCATGTGGGCATCCCCTGGACAGAGGAGATGATTGCCATGGCCTGGAAGCACCCCAACGTCTACATCGGATGCGACGCCCATTCCCCCAAATACTGGCCCGCTTCGTTTGTTCATTACATCAACACGTTTGGACAAGACAAGGTGATTTTTGGGACCGACTTTCCCATCTTGGATTTCCAAAAAACCCTGCAACAAATCGATGACTTGCAGTTGCGCCCAGGCGCGAAACAAAAATTGCTTCGCAACAACGCCATTGACATCTACAAACTCAAATTAGAGAAACTGGCCGACCATGACGCTTGAGTTTCACCTGGCCTTGAACATCGCCGATCAACTCAAGCGCCATGCTCGGCAGCGCCCCACCAAAATCGCCATCATCCAAGGGGATCAAACGCTCAACTACCAGGCACTGTACGCGCAAGTCATCGAACGGGCCAAAGCGCTCATGGATCTGGGGGTTCAAGAAGGCGACATCGTGGGGGTGGCACTGTCAGACTGCATCGATCACTTGGTGATGCTGTTTGCTGTCGCCAGGGCTGGGGCCATCATCTTGCCCATGGACTGCCGGTGGTCTGTCACAGAAAAGCAAGCCTTGGCCCAACACTTCAAGCCAGTTCGGGTACTCGTTCAAGAGGGTGACGACTGGCATCCTGACAACGCTGTCATGGTGAAATCATTGACCTCTGACATCGATCTGGAGGCGCTCGAGCAGTATGAATTCCCGCGTGGACAGCACGGACTCACCTTGTCACTGTCATCGGGCACGACAGGCCGCCCCAAAGGGCCCTTGGTGTCACATCAACAGTTCATCAACCGCTTCATGACCCACTGGATCGATTTGGGGTTTGGCTCTAGGCAAACGTACATCAATGCCACACCGCTTTATTTTGGCGGCGGCAGAGCATTCAGTTTATCGAGCCTTTTCAGTGGCGGCACCGTGGTGCTTTTTCCACCCCCCTACACACCACAAGAGCTTGCTCAAGAAATCGAGCGCACCCAGTCCACTCTGCTTTTTTTGGTGCCCACCTTGCTGCGGCGTATCTTGACGGACATTCAAGACGAAGAAGCACACGCCAATGGACAAGACGCTCCAGCAAGCCACCCCTCGGTCTTCAAGTCATTTCAACATCTCAACACCCTCATCTCTTCAGGCTCAGCCTTGACCTCAGAAGAGCGACAAGCAATCAGTCAAAACATCTGTTCGCAATTCATCGAATACTACAGCTCCACCGAGGGGGGCGGCGTGTCGGTCTTGTCGCCCCAGGACCAGGCCCACTACCCCGACTCGGTGGGTCGACCCATCTTTGGGGTTGATGTGGAGATCGTCAACGAAGAGCACCAAGTCTTGCCACCGCAAACGGTGGGTCGCATTCGCTACAAAGGCATGGCCGTTGCTGATGGTTTTTACAATGATCCAGCGTCTAGCCAGGAGTCCTTTCGCGATGGCTGGTTTTATCCAGGCGATTTGGGGCTCATCAACGAGGAGGGTTATCTATTTTTAAAAGGTCGATTCAAAGACATGATCATTCGGGGAGGGGTCAATATTTACCCTCTCGAGATTGAAAACACATTGATGAACCACCCCCAGGTGTCCGAGGCCGCCGTGCTGGCGATGGCTTCCAAAGAATACGGCGAAGAGGTCGTGGCTTTCGTGAGCTTGAAAACTGCGCTCACGCCGTCCGCGTTGATCGATTATTGCAAGACCCATCTGGCACCTTATAAAGTGCCCAAGCTCATCCATGTGGTGGACCAATTGCCCAGAAATTCGGGTGGCAAAGTCATCAAAGCCGAGTTGGCCTTGCTATTGAACCCCTGAAACCCTTGGTAAGGGTCTCGAATCAAACGGCCAAGCCGGCTTGATCAAAGAGTCCGTCAAACAAGGCCGTGCTCAAGTACCGCTCGCCTGAGTCGGGCAGGACCACCACGATGGTTTTACCCGTGTGCTGAGGATCCTTGGCCAAGCGCAAAGCCACTGCCGCCGCGGCGCCACAGGAGATGCCGCACAAAATCCCCTCTTCTTTGGCCAACCTTCTCGCCACGTCAATGGCTTCTTCGTTGCTCACTTGCTCAATCATGTCCACCAAGGAGAGATCCAAGACACCGGGCACAAATCCCGCACCAATGCCTTGAATTTTGTGGGGCGCGGGTTTGATCTCCAGGCCTGCTCGTGTTTGGGTGAGCACGGGAGACGCTGTGGGTTCGACGGCCACACTCAGAATGGCTTTGCCCTGGGTCTTTTTGAGGTAACGCGTGACCCCCGTGATCGTGCCACCGGTGCCAACGCCAGAGACAAAAATATCGATGTTGCCACCCGTGTCCTCCCAAATCTCGGGTCCAGTGGTGCTCTCGTGGATGGCGGGGTTGGCGGGGTTTTGAAACTGCTGGAGCAGCACGTACTTGGGGTCACTCGCGGCAATGTCCTCGGCCTTGGCGATGGCGCCCTTCATGCCCTTGGCGCCTTCGGTGAGGACCAGCTTGGCGCCATAGGCCACCAAGAGTTTGCGCCGCTCAATGCTCATCGTGTCGGGCATGGTGAGCGTGATGGGGATGCCTTTGGCCGCGGCCACAAAGGCCAAGGCAATCCCGGTGTTGCCACTGGTGGGTTCAACAATCTCTTTGCCCGGTGACAGCAAGCCTTTTTTCTGGGCATCCCAGATCATGGCCGCACCGATGCGGCATTTGACCGAATACGCCGGATTGCGACCTTCAATCTTGGCCAAAACCGTGGCATGCCCCCCTTGGTTGATCCGGTTCAATCGAATCAAGGGTGTGCGGCCAATTGAGAGTGAGTTGTCTTCAAAAATATGTGCCATGTCAAAATTCTCCGTGATTGATGCCTGTGAAGTCTGTGATGCATGTCATGATTCACAGTCTAGCCGTTGCACAACTATAACAAGTTCAACGGTCTTGTTGGACGACTGAGCTCGAGCATCATCCAGTTCATGGGTTTTCCCTAGGTGTTGAATGCTGCATTTCAATCAAGATAAACTGACGACGCATGGGGCGTGAATGGCCCAGCAGGACTCTGCAAAACTGCGCAAACACCGGCAATATCGCCCATCACTTTTCACCACACCAAGAGCACATGATCACTCAAGAACTGACCGACTGGGGACGCCCGCTTCAACAAGCCATCCGTGACGATCTCGTGCCCAGTGGCACCGAGGTCTTGATCGGCGTGAAGTACTGTGGGATTTGTCACTCCGATGTGCACATCCGCGAGGGATTTTTTGATCTCGGCGGTGGGCGCAAATTCAACATGGCCGAGCGAGGGATGAAGTTGCCAACCGTGCTGGGTCACGAGCCCTATGGTGTGGTGCTGCGTGCTGGACCCCAGGCCCAAGGGGTTCCCCTTGGCGAGGACCGATTGGTCTACCCGTGGACTGGTTGCGGACACTGCAGCGTGTGCTTGTCTGGCCAAGACAATTGGTGCCAACAGCCCCAATACATCGGCATCCAACGCTCGGGCAGTTACGCCACCCAGGTCTTGGTTCCCCACCCCCGGTATTTGGTCGATGCAAGCGGCATTGAACCGAGTTTTGCGCCCATTTTGGCGTGCTCTGGCCTCACCTCTTACAGTGCCATTCAAAAGCTCTTGCCCACCGCTGCAGACGACTGGATCGTGGTGATGGGCGCCGGTGGCTTGGGACTGATGGCCGTGGCCATCCTCAAAGCCTTGGGGCACGAGAACATCGCCGTGTGTGACATTGATGAACTCAAGTGGAGCAGTGCCATTGAGATGGGCGCCAAACTCACCTTCAATCCCAATGCGCCAACCTGCCTCCCAGCCCTCAAAGCCCTGCCCTCTGGCATTGTGGGCGTGCTCGATTTTGTTGGCGCCCCCAACACCGCTCAACTGGGGATTGCGGCCTTGAGAAAAGGTGGTCGCTACGTGATCGTGGGCCTGTTTGGCGGAGAGATGCCCATTTCATTGGTCACCTTGGCGCAACGTGCGGTCTCCATCATCGGCAGCTACGTGGGCTCTTTGCAAGAACTCCATGCGGTGGTGGCGCTTGCCCAAAGCGGCAAACTCAAATCCATCCCCACCCAAACGTGTGCCATGACAGAGATCTCCGCTGTGCTCGACCGGCTACTGGCGGGCAGCGTTCAAGGCCGAATGGTGGCGCAATTCCCGCCCATCGAGGATCTTTGAAGGAGAGGTTCAAAAGCAAAGATGGAACCAAGACAGAACCAAGACAGAACCACGATGGAACATAGATGGAGGAAAGAGAAAGCCCAAAAGTCGCTTCGAAAAAACATCCCTGGCGCAGGGTCGAGCGCAACCTCTGCCACGCGCGGGCAAGACTTCAGCCCGTCAAAACCACAGGCCAGCAAGGGCTTCCATCATTGAACATTTTGTCGCTCTGGCTGGGTTCTACAATGAAGGTGTTCGATTTTAGTTTAAAGACTACTCAAAAGAACAGACCCATGCCTTCATTGAACGCCCTATCCCGCTCGTGCTGCACGCTCATGGTGGCGGGACTTGCGGCAGTTTTTACGCAGTTGAGCGTGGCGCAAGCGTCAAACCCCGATCTTCAAGACCGTCCCCCCATTGATCTCGCGCGCTACGACCGCCCCTCGGGACTGGACCTCACTGGGCGCGATCTTTCGGTGCCGGCCAGTCAAGATTTGTTCAAGTCCATGAACGGACAATGGATCAACACCACGGACATCCCCAGTGACAAGTCGTCTTATGGCTCCTTCATGGAGTTGAGAGACCTCTCGGATCAACGCTTGAAGACCCTCATCAGCGAGCTTCAAGACAAAACCCGCAAGCACAGTCCTGCCGAGCTCAAAGTGGCCCGTTTTTATGAGAGTTTTGTCGACACCCCAACCATCGACCGCCAAGGACTCGCTCCTTTGCGCTCCCAACTCAAGGCCATCGAGCACATTCAAAGTGTCAACGACTTGGTGCGCTTTTTAGGCGCCAACCAGTACCGGCTCAACAGTCCCATTGACTTGGGTGTCTCGCCGGATCAAAAACAGCCCACCATCAACCGCACCATCATCGCGCAAGGTGGACTTGGCATGCCCGATCGGGACTATTACTTGAAGCCCGAGGATGCAAGACTTGCCAACGCCAAAGCGCAATACTTGGTGTATTTGAGCACCTTGGCGCAACTCCTCACGGCCCCCCATCACGCGGGTCCTCCCAGCCCCGAGGCTTTGGACAAAGCCCAGCGAGTTTTGGCGCTAGAGAGCAAGATCGCCCAAGTTCACTGGAGTCGCATTCAAAACCGAGACACCTTGAAACGCTACAACCCCATGAGCGTTGCTGAGTTGCAAAAGATCGCCAAGGCCTGCAACTGGGCGCTCTACCTCCAAAGTGCCCAGTTGGGCAAGGTGCGCCGCGTGATCGTGGCCCAACCCGATGCCATTGAACACATCAGCGCGTTGCTCGCGAATGAACCCCTCAGAGACTGGAAGGACTATTTGACGCTGCAGGTCTTGAACTTGACCGCTCCGGTCTTGCCCCAAGCCTTCAGGGATGCGCGCTTTGCCTTTTATGGCCAAGTCCTCTCGGGCGCCGAAAAGCCCTTGCCCCGATGGCAGCAAGGCATTCAAGAGCTCAACCACACCTTGGGCGAAGAGATTGGCCGGCTTTATGTGGCGCGTTATTTCAGCCCGAGCGACAAAGCCCATGTCAAAACCTTGGTGGCCAATTTGATGCAAGCCTACCAAGTCTCGATTGACTCGCTCACATGGATGAGCCCCGCCACCAAACAAAAGGCACAAGAAAAATTGGCCGCCTACCGCATCAAGATTGCCTATCCCGATCGCTTTCGGGACTACTCGGCCCTCAAAATCAACGCATCGGATGCTTTGGCCAATCGAGAACGCTCCATGGCTTTTGAATGGGCCAGGGCCGTGGCCAAGGTGGATGGGCCAGTCGACAAAGCCGAGTGGCACATGAACGCTCAAACCGTCAATGCCTACTACAACCCCACGCAAAATGAGATTGTTTTTCCTGCCGCGATCTTGCAGCCACCCTTTTACAACCCCCGAGCAGACGATGCCGTGAACTATGGCGGCATTGGGGCGGTGATTGGGCACGAGATCAGCCACGGCTTTGATGACCAGGGCAGTCAGTACGATGGCGAGGGCAAACTCAACAACTGGTGGACCCCCGAGGACCGCGCCGCGTTTGAGAAGGTTACCCAAGCCTTGGTCAAGCAATACGATGCTTATGAACCCATCGCTGGCACGCATGTGAAGGGCCAACTCACCTTGGGTGAAAACATTGCCGACCTCTCCGGACTGCAAATCGCCTTCAAAGCCTACCAAGCCCAACTCGGGGGCAAACCGTCACCTGTGATCGATGGATTGTCGGGTGAGCAACGTTTTTTCCTTGGCTTTGCCCAAGTCTGGAGAAGCAAAACGCGCGAAGCCGCCTTGCTCAAACAAGTCACCACCGACCCGCACTCACCTGCAGAGTTTCGTGCCAATGGCGCCGCGATCAATCACGATGCCTTTCATGAGGCCTTTAAAACCCAAGCCTCTGACGGCATGTACAAAGCAGTGGAGGACAGGATTCGGCTGTGGTGAGCGGCGTGAGCCACTTGAATGTCTGACTTGGGTCCTCACATCATCCAACATGGCGTGTTGATCCAGGCGCTCACCATGTACAACAGCATTGAGTGTTTATGAACCCTTTGCCCGCTGGGCACATGGACTTCGGGTGGAGTGCGCCCTACAATGAAACATCGTCTGCACGGCTTGATTTTTACAAGGAAAAAATATGAAACACCTCAGTCTGCTTTCAAGCTTCACCCTGGTGGCCATGCTATTGGGCTGCGCAGGAGCCACTTATCGTCCCATCGTGGACACCCAAGGCCTGGACATGAACCGCTACGAGGCGGATTTGCAAAGTTGCCAGCAATATGCCAAACAAACCGCCGATGGGCCCAATTCGGCCGCGGTGGGCGCCATTGCAGGTGCAGCCCTGGGATCGATCTTGGCCGGTGTGGCAGGCGGGGATCGCCGGGCCTCTGGGAGTGTGGGTGCCATTGAAGGGGGGATCTTGGGCGGTGTCAGTGGTGAGACCAATCAGCGCAATATCATCCGCCGTTGCCTCTCGGGTCGAGGCTACCGAGTGCTGCAATGAGTTTAAAGAGCCATTGAACTGGTCATTGAACTGTTCATTGAAACGGTATTGAATCGATATTCAGTTGCTCTTTGGCATGGGGCGTTGACCCCACCCCTTGGGGTGGGCGTTCAATGAAACTCAAACACCCTCAATGATGCGGATGTCACGCTCGGCGCCGTTGCCGAGTGCGGCCAAGGCTTTGCCATATTCCACCGAGTCGTGTGCTGCATTGGCTTGGGCAACGCTTTCAAATTCAATCACCACCACGCGCTGCATCATGCCCACTTCATAAACATTGCTGGGCATGCCACGGGCCAAAAATCGACCACCACTGGCTTGGATCGCAGGGCCGGCAATTTTGGCGTATTCGGCCAAGGCCTCAGGGTTAGAGATGGAACGGTAGGTTGCAACCCAATAAGCTTTTGCCATGTCTGGACTCCTTGAAAGAATACAAAAAAACCCATTCTAACCAGATCCCCATGGTCTGCTGGGCCCAAGAGCGAAGCGCCCAAGAACGGACCACGGTCGACCCCCCTACCCCGGCATTCTTGTATTCCTGCAGGCCTGCATCGCCTCTTAACAGGACCCAGTGCTTGCGTTAAGATGATCCATGACCAATGTCTGGTCATGCGCCCACGATTCCAACTTGACCATGAATTTTTTATTGAAACGACCCTTGGTGTTGATGGTGAGCCTGATGGGGATGTGCGCTGGCAGCATGGCGTTCACGGTACCCGTTCCAAAGGCTTTGATTGATCAAGCCCTTGCCGCGAAGTTTCCCAAGGAGCGCTACGGCATCCAACTCGACGCGCCTGTGACCCGATTCAAGCCAGACCCACAAAGGGTCGAGCTCTGCGGAGTGTGGCACCTCCAAGTGCCACTCAAGAGCGGGAATTTCTGTCTGGACTTCAAGCCGCTTTGGAACAAGGACAAGGGCGACATTGAAATGTCAGCCTTGACCATCTTGAAATTCACCGCAGGCGCCGATCAAGCACTCCCCGCCCCAACCCTTCAACTCCTCAACGCCATGGTGCTGCCACTTCTCGATGGCACGCCCATTTACCACGTACCCGATGTGGTGGGTCAACGTTTGGACCATTTCAAGATCGACACCCATGCCTTTGATCTCGTTTTTTAATCCCTTTTTACCCCCGAGGGGCTTGAGCCTATTGCGCTCATTGGGGGTCTGTTGGCCGCAACGGCTACTGATCGCTGCACTGGTGCTGATCTTGGGCAGTCCTGCCGATGCCGCAAAAAAATACACGCTTTATCAGTGTGGCAGTCAAACCAACTTGGACAACTGCACCAAGACCTGCGTGCAAATGGACCGCTATGAGCCCATCACCATTGAGTTCACCCCTCGAGAAGAGACGGGCACGGTGATTGCCAAAAAACACGTGATGGGTGGCATCGTGGCCACCACCTTGAGGGGCTGCAGCATCTTTGACGAGTTCCACTGGAATTGCAAAGAAGAACTCGACATCGGCGACACACACCTGAGCATTAAAAACAGTTTGGTCAATGAGCTCTACACCTCCATTGAGATCTCCTCGAGCAAACGGGTGAGTTCGTTTTGTGCAAAATGATGGGTGGGCATGGGTGCACTCCATGGCCCCCCAGCCAGTTGTGAACGTCTTTTAATTGGTGGGACACATCTTTTTGATGACGTCGCTTTGTTCCGTCAAAATGGTTTCGATCGCTTTGGTGTCGACACTTTTGGCGAAATGTGCGGTGATGAGCGTGTGGGTGATGCCAATTTTGTTGTACAAATCTTGATTGATGGGCTTGCCCACGACAAAGCGCTGGTCTTGCCAGATCACGGAACACGTGTCTTGTGAGGACTTTTCTACCGCCACTTCCTTGCTGTACTTGTCCTTGCAATACTCTCGGATCACGGCCATGGCGGTCTCATTTCTACTGCCGTCACCCTTCAAGCTTTTAAAACGCTCCTTAAAGCATTCGTCGTAATTGGAGTAACTCGCCGACTTGTTGATTTGTCCCCAAGCCCCTGGCGTGAACGCGGCCATGGAGCAGTAACAAGTCAAGCAAGCCCACCAACGCAGTGTGTTGGGCCAAGAAACCACTGAAGTGTGAGCGTGTCGTGCGTCATTCATCAAAAACCCCATCGATTCGTGAAAGTGAGCCATGTGTGACGTGTGCCTAGGCATGGGTGCCATGATCGTGGCATGCCTTGCAAAGGAGGATTATCGGGCAAAAACCAATGGTCTGATTCACTGGGTGGACCGCTGGCCAAGATCGGCCCCCTCCCCTGAGAGGCGAGCCGCCCCGGTGAGAGCCAATGGTGTTGATCAATGAGGCTTGGCGATTCGGCTCGACGCCAGGCACTCCCCACTGAAGTCCGACTCCACCCGGATCTGGGTGGCCTCACTCTGAGACGTTTTTTGGGTGCTGACGGCGACCTTCATGTCACGTCGGTTGAGGGAAAAATCCTCCACATGACTTTTCTTGAACGTTTTATTCTTGGACTTGGGGTGGTCCTCGACCCGGCAATGAATTTGTTGCTCGTCCCATTGGTCACACTCGACGGAGTTGAGTTGGTGCTGAATCAAAGAAAAGTGGCGCTTGACGGTGAGTGTCGTGTCCTCCACAGTCACCTCGCCACCTCGCTTGGTGAGGGTGTGACTTTTCTCAAGCCCTTGGCACTCCAGCTCAAAACTTGCTTCATCGTGCGAGCAAGCACCCAGACACAGCCAGACCGACCAGAGTGAGACCCATCGCCATGGCGTTGGGAGGTTAAAGCGCATTGAACAAGGGGGCATCCACGGCCCAGGCGAGCCACATCGGCTTCAAGAATTCAATCAAAACCCGAATACTCGTTTGGGGGTGGTCCAAAAGAGTTGAGTTCGCTCGCTCAAACTCAAGTGTGACTCGAGCAACTTGATCATCGGGCCGTAGTCCAAGCGCGAGGTGGCTTTCAAGTAAGGCCAGTCCGAGGCCCACACACTTTTCTCCAAGCCATAGGCCTCGAGCAAGGCGTCAATGTAGGGCCGGGTGTCAGCGAATGGATAAGACGTTTGACTGAATTTTGCATACCCCGACAATTTGATCACCGCTTCATGGCGATGTCCCAGGGCCAACAGCGCTTGAAAACCCTTTTGACTCACCCCTCCCGCAGCGTGTTGCAAATTGGGCCGACCGCAGTGATCGATCAAGACCTTGACCTGGGTTTGTTCAATCCAAGGCAAGATCTCTGGTAGTTGTTCGTCTTGCACTTGAAACTGCGCCCACATCCCCAAGC
>Ga0114964_10001088_pt1 | contig 20044 bp, 18 predicted proteins | sample C_131016_MF_Meta_FD_92638 | JGI IMG/M metagenome (GOLD analysis project Ga0114964, IMG submission 92638) | Freshwater microbial communities from Lake Croche, Canada to study carbon cycling - C_131016_MF_MetaG | ecosystem: Environmental > Aquatic > Freshwater > Lake | place: Lake Croche, Canada... | reverse complement strand
GAACCATCTATCGTGTGTAATCACCACAGCACAACCAGGGAAATCTAGTAATGCGTTTTCCAAAGATGAGAGTGTTTCAACATCCAAGTCGTTAGTTGGTTCATCCAGTAGCAAAAGGTTTCCACCCTGCTTCAAAGTTAAAGCCAGATTCAAACGGTTACGCTCACCTCCGGATAGCACTCCAGCAGGCTTCTGCTGGTCAGGACCCTTGAAACCAAAGGCTGCAACATAAGCCCTGGAAGGAACAGTTACGTTACCCACCTGCAAGAAATCCAACCCATCTGACACAACTTCAAACAGAGTCTTGTTTGGATCGATACCTGACCGAGACTGGTCAACATAGGAAACCTTCACCGTCTCACCAATCTTGAGCTCACCACCGTCCAACGTTTCATCGCCAATGATGGTCTTGAACAAAGTTGATTTACCAACACCGTTAGGACCAATCACACCGACGATACCGTTACGAGGCAAAGAGAAACTAAGCCCGCTAATAAGTGATCTGCCTTCAAATCCTTTTTGTAGATTAGTTGCTTCTAGAACAATGTTTCCAAGACGCGGACCAGGTGGGATCTGGATTTCTTCAAAGTCAAGTTTTCTAGTTCTGTCTGCCTCGGCAGCCATCTCTTCGTATCTGGCCAAACGAGCCTTTGATTTGGTTTGTCTAGCCTTAGGTGAAGATCTAACCCAGTCAAGTTCATCGCTAAGACGTTTAGATAATTTCGCATCCTTCTTGCCCTGAACATCTAGACGTTCAGCTTTCTTCTCAAGGTATGTTGAGTAGTTACCTTCGTAAGGATAAGCACGGCCTCTATCTAATTCCAGAATCCATTCCGCTACGTTATCCAGGAAGTATCTATCGTGAGTAACGGCTAGAACTGCACCAGGATACTTAGCCAAGTGTTGCTCTAACCATAAAACAGATTCAGCATCCAAGTGGTTTGTTGGTTCATCCAAAAGCAAAAGATCAGGCTTTTCTAAAAGCAATTTACACAGAGCAACTCGTCTTTTTTCACCACCGGAAAGATACGTCACCAGAGTGTCCCCCGGTGGGCAACGCAGAGCATCCATCGCCTGCTCAAGTTGGTTATCAAGATCCCAAGCGTCTAGATGATCTATCTCTTCTTGCAAAGTTCCCATCTCGGCCAACAAAGTTTCATAATCAGCATCAGGGTTCGCCAGTTCTGCGCTGATGGCATTGAAGCGGTCAACCTTTGCTTTGATATGAGAAACAGCTTCTTCGACGTTACCTAAAACAGTTTTAGTTTCATCTAACTTAGGTTCCTGCATCAAGATGCCCACGGTGTATCCGGGTGACAATCTGGTTTCACCATTAGAAGCTGTTTCTAAACCAGCCATGATCTTTAGAACAGTCGACTTACCTGAACCGTTCGGACCAACAACACCAATCTTGGCGCCAGGGTAAAAAGCAATGGTCACATCATCAAGGATTAACTTGTCCCCATGCGCCTTACGCGCCTTAATCATCTGGTAAATAAACTCAGCCATTGGATTTTCCTCAAAATAAAATGCGACACCCACTAAAGGTTCGCTACGGATAAGTTTATCCGACAGATTTTAGGCGCATGGAGCCTATGAATACCAACCAATAGTGAGTGTCGCAGACCGCCGGCTTATATTTACTGGACGAGGGTTATGCCTAGCGGAATCTATGCCTTTACCTTCACCTTTTCAGGCTCAGGTTCAGGCAGCGCTTCATCATCTGTTTCACGAACGTGAACGGTTCTAACAAAACTGGATGAGCCCCAAACCAGATCGTGACCGATGCTTTCTGCCTCAATCTCAACTGAGGTTCCTGCTCGTTCACCGTTATCCCAGTCCCGAACTCGAAGTTTCCCAATGACTAGCACTCGATCACCTTTAGAGATTGAGGTTGCGGTATTTATCGCAAGTTGCCTAAAGCTAGTAACCGTGAACCAGTTGGTTTCGGCATCAACCCACTTGTTCTTGGCTCTGTCGTATTTACGAAAAGAGGAAGCTAACCGAAATGATGTGATTGGTAAGCCCTCTTGGGTTACCAGATGTCTTGGGGTAGTTGCAACAAGACCTGTAACTGAATATGTGTCAGACATTTATGACCTTTCTGAAATCTAAGAACTGATGTTCTGAAAGGTTCGCAAGAAAAACAGTTTCTTGCTTTAGTTATCCACAACTACTTCAAATACGAAGTGAAAGCAGATCTGGTCTTAGCCATCTTTGAAGAAACAACGGCTTGGCAATAAGCATTACCTGGGTTCTTGGCAAAATAGTCTTGGTGATATTCTTCAGCATCCCAGAATATTTCTAGTGGCTGCAAAGTTGTGACAATCTCCCCATCCCACATCGCACCGGCTTTATCTAAAGCCTCTTCAAAAAGTTTCTTCTGTTCATCACCCTGATAGAACATTGCAGAACGATAGCTAGTTCCAATGTCATTACCTTGACGGTTGAGTTGTCTTGGATCATGCATGGTGAAATATAAATCCAGGATTATCTCGGCAGGAATAATGCTTTCATCGAAGATGATTTTGGCAACCTCGGCGTGGCCGGTTCCCTCACCACAAACTGCTTCATAGGTCGGGTTTTGTGTGTGTCCACCCGAATAACCACAAACCACATCAACTACTCCCTTGAATTGGGAGTATGAAGAGTCAAGACACCAAAAACAGCCACCGGCTAGAACAAATTCAGTCATGTATCTAGCCTAGGCTGAACTAGTGAATAGAGTTGCTAACCGAAGAGCAGGTATTGGGGCAACCGCTGTCTCTTTTGCAGCCCTGATGTTTGGGCTAAATGCCAGCACAGTAAAGGTGATTCTCGCCACTGGCATTACTCCTGAGCTTTTAGTGCTGTTTAGAGCAATCTTCACTGCCTCAATCGCTGGCTTTATTTTGCTACTCACCAACCGAAAAGCTTTCAGGGTCGAGAAAAAAGAAATTCCCCTACTAATCGTTTATGGCATCATCGGCATCGCAATGATGCAATGGTCATACTCCAATGCGGTAAGCAGGCTACCCATTGCAGTTGCCCTATTGATTGAATACACCGCGATCGTTATCGTTCCTCTGGTTGCACTAATCCTTTTCAAAGAGAAGATCAAAGCTCGATTATGGGTAGGCATCGGTGCGGTACTTGTCGGTCTTGCCATTGTTAGCAACATCTGGGATTCACACCTAGATCCAATTGGTGTTGCCTGGGCTTGCATGGCAGCTATCTGCGTCAGTGTTTACTTCCTGATAGGTGAACATACTCAGCGTAAACGTGATGCCATGAGCACCCTGTTTTATACCTTTGCTATTGCAGCCGTTTTCTGGGGCATCGTCAACCTGGTGAACCCTTCTGAGATACCGGATATCAACAAGATAATTTCCCTTTCAGGAAACTTAGCTGGAGTCCTTTGGCCACTATGGGTTGCATTATTGTGGCTTGGCATCATGGGTTCATTTGTGCCAATGTTTTTGGATTACATCGCACTAGGAAACTTATCGGCAACCGCTGTTGGAATTATTGCAACGGCAGAGACCGTATTCGCCTCTGCTTTTGCCTGGATTTGGCTAGGTGAATCAATGACCACTTTTGGCGTAATTGGCGGTTTAATAGTGATAGTCGGGATTATCCTGGCTGAAACATCGAGAACTAATACTTTGAAGGCATAAATGGCTAATCGTGAGATAAAGAACAACAGCATGGCAATGATTGCAACCGTTGCCCTAGTGGGCATGTTGGCATCTGCGATTGGCTTTTTTAGCCCTGACTACTGCACAGTCCCGCAGAGCAAAGACTGGACTAGCTGCGATGCCATAGCTCAGCAGCGAAACATCGGATCTATTGTCTTGTTTGTGCTTTGTCTTGCTGGTTTTGCTGTTTCTTTGACCAAGCGCCGCAAGGGATAACTTGAGATTAGGCTTTAGTCGTGACCAACAAAGCCGCCGCAAAGATGCACAGTTCCTCTCAGGCAACGATCGCCTTGAGAGAAGAAGTGCTCCAGTATGCCAAAGACCGCATGGCGATGGACCCGGCTCCTCTTGATGGTCCCCAAACTCTTGACTACCTAAAGAAACATGCTTCGGGAACTATTAATGAAACTGGTTTGGGTGGCCATAAAGCACTAAGGGTCTTTGATGAAGTTTTGGCTCCAGCCTGTATTTCAACAGATCACCCTGGCTACCTTTCCTTTATCCCAGTTGCTCCAACGGAAGCCGCAACACTTTTTGATCTAGTGGTTTCAGCTACCTCTGTTTACGGTGGTTCATGGCTTGAAGGGTCAGGTGCAGTATTTGCTGAGAACGAAGTTTTAGCTTGGCTAGCACAAGAGGTTGGGTTACCTAAGAGCTCTGGTGGAGTATTTGTCCAAGGTGGTTCACTTGGTAATCTCTCTGCACTTGTTACAGCTCGTCACACCGCCATTCAAGAACGCAAGAAAAACAAAAAGAAACTTCCTAAGCGTTGGTATATCATCGCGTCCAAAGAATCACATTCATCTCTCAAGGCAGCAGCAAGAGTCATGGATATTGACATTGTGCTAGCTGATGTTGATAGCGATGGCCGACTTAGAGGTAAAGCAGTTCTCAAGGCTGCTAAGAAAATCAAAGATGGACTGTTCGCAGTTGTTGCAACCAGTGGAACCACAAACTTTGGCATCGTCGATCGATTAGATGAAGTTGGCTCAGCTGCTAAAAAGCTAGGTGTTTGGTATCACATCGACGGAGCATATGGACTAGCTGGAATTCTTGATCCAAAGTCAAAACACCTATTCAAAGGCACTAACAAAGCAGACTCTTTTATTGTCGATCCACACAAGTGGCTATTTACTCCTTTTGATTGCTGTGCTCTGGTTTATAGAAAACCAAAACTCGCTGCAGCAGCGCACACTCAGCATGGTGAGTATTTAGATGCACTTACCGATGGTGATGAATACAACCCAAGTGATTACGCTTACAACCTAACTAGACGTGCCAGAGGATTACCGCTGTGGTTCTCACTGGCTACCTACGGTGTTGGTGCTTACCGAAAAGCAGTTGCAGAGAACATTGAGGTAGCTCACAAGATTGCTCAGGTTATCTCTAAACGTAAAGACCTAAAGCTAGTTAGAGAACCAGAACTATCCATAGTTGTCTTTGAAAAAGAAGGCTGGCAATTAGCCGATTACCAGAAGTGGTCAGATCGCATACTTGCCGAAGGTTTAGGCTTCGTAGTTCCAAGTTCACACCAAGGAAAACCAAATGCTCGATTTGCAATAGTGAACCCTAGAACAGATGTGAAACTACTCACCCAAATCATTGACTCCATGGATGAAAAGTAAATGAAGCTAACAACTGCAAAAGCACTGCCTTCCCTATCCAGAGTTAAGGCTTCAACCCGTAAGTCAATCCGAGTTGCACTTATCCAAATGCACTGGGAAGCAGACAAACAAAAGCATCTAGCGATCATCAATGATGGTATTGCCTTGGCAGTTTCAGCAGGAGCCAAGATGGTCTTCTTACCTGAACTAACACTTAGTCGATACCCCGCAGATAAGTTACCAGAGGGTATTCCATCAGCTATCGCTGAAGATTTAGATGGTCCAACCTTTGCCTTTGCCAAACAAGCAGCCGAACAGCACGGGATTTATGTTCATGCTTCGCTTTATGAAAAAGCAGGATTGGCAGATGGTAGAGGCCTAAATGTTGCCATCATGGTCAACCCTGAGGGTGAACTAATTTCATACACTCCTAAACTGCACATCCCTGTAACTGCCGGGTATTACGAGGATAAATATTTCGCACCAGGACCTAACGACCCTGATGGTTATCCGGTTTATGAGGTTGATGTCGCTGACACAAGTGCATCTTTTGGGTTGCCGACCTGCTGGGATGAATGGTTTCCTGAAGTAGCTAGAAGCTATTCACTCAAGGGCGCCGAAGTTCTTGTTTATCCAACTGCTATCGGTAGTGAACCAGATCACCCAGAATTTGATACTGCTCCACTTTGGCAGCAAGTGATTGTTGGTAACGGTATCGCTAATGGAACTTTCATGATTGTTCCAAACCGCTGGGGTAACGAAGGTGCATTGAACTTCTATGGCAGCTCGTTTATCTCAGATCCTTTTGGTCGAGTTCTAATCAGTGCTTCTAGAAATGAAGATGAAGTTCTGGTTGCCGATCTTGATTTAGACCAAAGACGTGACTGGTTAGATCTCTTTCCGTTCCTTGCAACAAGAAGGCCAGATACATACAGTTCACTTGCTAAGCCTGTGACTAATCCTCGTCAGGATAATGGTGACGGAGTCGATGGCGGTATAGCTGGTATTAGCAAGGAAGAAATCCAATGAGTCTTCTGATGCCACCGGAGTGGGCTAAGCACGAAAGAACATGGTTGGCATTTCCCGCCGCCGATTACACCGCGCAGGAAGATGCATATCTTGCCTGGAGTGAAGTCGCGAATACTGCAGCAGAGTATGAACCGGTAACGGTTTTAGTTGATCCAAAAGATATTAACATCGCTAAAAAGTATCTCTCGAGCAGCATCGAGTTAGTGCTCTGTCCACTTAATGATGCTTGGATAAGAGACTTTGGTGCAACGTTTGTTTTTGAAGAAGAAAATCTTGCTGCTGTCAACTGGATATTCAATGGCTGGGGATCTGCAACAAGCGGAGAATTTAAAGTTGAAGATGATGCCAGAGTTGCTTCCTTTATGGCCAATCACGTTGGAGCAAAACTTATCAGCAGCGATTTAGTAAACGAGGGTGGCGGAATACACACCAACGGTGCTGGCTTGACGCTAGCTACAGAGACAGTTCAACTTGGAACAGAGAGAAACCCTGACTGGACAAGATTAGAAGTTGAAGTTGAATTGAACTCTAAACTTGGAACAGATAAAGTCATCTGGATCAGACGTGGACTTACTCGTGACTATGAGACTTATGGAACTAAGGGACATATAGATATCGTTGCCTGCTTTTCAGACGAGAACACTCTCCTAGTTCATGACCAACTAGATGACTCTCACCCGGATTACTCTGTTACCCACGAGGTAATCTCTAGGCTCGAGGAGCAGACCGATTGCAGAATCGTGAAGATCCCAGCACCTAAGCAGCTAAAAGACGAGCTTGATTTTGTCGACTACTCATACATAAATCACTACATCCTCAACGACGCTGTGCTGCTCTGTGCTTTTGATGACCCTAACGATCAGGTTGCCAAAGGCATTCTTCAGGATGTCTATCCGGGCCGTGAAATCAGGCTTATCGATGCCAGACCTATCTTCGATAGGGGCGGTGGCATCCACTGCATAACCCAACAACAGCCTGCTATATTGGGCTTTCGGCGTGGGTGAAAACCCAAGCCAAAAAAGGGCGTAAATTAGGCCTATGCCTCAAACTCCATTACACGCTGAACATGCTCGCCTTGGCGCTAGCTTTACCGATTTTGGCGGATGGGATATGCCAGTCAGATATTCAAGCGATCTAGCTGAACATCAAGCGGTTAGAGAGTCGGCAGGGCTATTCGATATCAGCCACATGGCAGAAATCTTCATCACTGGTTCAGGATCAGAAGCATTCCTGGACTTCACATTAGTAGGTCAGGCATCTGCAATCAGCAATGGCAAAGCTAAATACTCTCTGATTTGTAATGCTCAGGGCAACATCATTGATGACCTTATTGTTTATCGATTGGCCGATGAAGAATTCATAGTTATTGCTAATGCTGGGAATAGACATTCAGTGCTCGAAGCTCTGAAAGAGCGTGCAGCAGGCCTTGGTTTCGAAGGCGTTAGAGATAGAAGTGATGAGTTTGCATTACTTGCCATTCAGGGACCAACGGCTACTAGTATCTTGCAAACACTTACCGATGCAGATTTATCTGCATTTCCTTATTACTCCATCGGCACTGGAACTGTTTCTGGTGTTAGCTCTTATCTTTGTAGGACTGGTTACACCGGTGAAGATGGTTTTGAAATACTCTTCCCTGCCGATCAAGCAGCAGAAGTCTTCAATGCACTAATTGCAGCTGGCGCTACTCCATGTGGTTTGGCTTCAAGAGATACCTTGAGATTAGAAGCAGGTATGCCACTTTATGGTCATGAACTAAACCTCAACATCAATCCTTATCAAGCAGGTCTTGGCAGGGTTGTGAAGCTTGACAGAGTAGAAGACTTTGTTGGTAAGACTGCTTTGCTAGAACTTTCAACTAAAGAAGCTAGCCCAGTTTTAGTTGGACTAACCGGTGAAGGTAAAAGGGCTGCTAGAGCCGAATACCGGATCTTCAACTTAGAAAACGAAATCGGTGAGATTACTTCAGGAGCTTTGTCCCCCACCCTTGGATATCCAGTCGCCATGGCCTATGTTGACCGGGCTTTTAGTGAACTAGGTTCTAAAGTTGAAGTAGACATCCGTGGCAACAGACTAGAGATGACTGTTGTGAAATTACCTTTCTACAAGCGTTCGAAATAACCCAAAAGGAAAAAGTATGAGCAATCCAACTAACCTCCAATACACCAAAGAACACGAGTGGGTGGCTATCGAAGGTGACGTAGCCACCATCGGTATCACTGCCTATGCAGCTGAGAAACTTGGTGACGTTGTTTTTGTTGACCTACCTAAAGTAGGTTCACAAACCACATACATGAAGATCTGTGGTGAGATCGAATCTACTAAATCAGTTGGTGAGCTTTACGCTCCCCTAGATGGTGAAGTTATCGAAGCGAACAGCCAGGTAGTTGATGCTCCTGAAACTGTGAACTCAGATCCTTTCGGTGCTGGTTGGCTAATCAAGGTTCGTTTCACTAACTTGCCTCAGCTTATGAGCGCTGCGGAATACGACGCTCTAACTGGCGAGGCTTAGACCAAGATGGTTTTAGACCACGAGGATTTCAAATATCGTCACATCGGTCCTAACCAGAAGGCTCAGCAGGACATGCTGGATTTCCTTGGTTACAAAGACCTTGCGGCACTTTTAGACGCAGCGCTACCCGATGCCATCAAATACAAAGGTGATTCAACTCTTCCTGAAGCTATCAGCGAAGCGGATGCTATTGCAGAACTTAGAAAGATTGCCGCTAAGAACAGAATCACCACATCTTTGATTGGCCAGGGTTACTACGGAACCAATACGCCTTCAGTTATCAAGCGAAATGTTCTAGAAAACCCGAGCTGGTATACCGCATATACGCCATACCAACCTGAAATCTCTCAGGGCAGATTAGAAGCTCTAATTAACTTCCAGACCATGGTCAATGACCTAACCGGCATGAAAACAGCTAACGCTTCAATGCTTGATGAAGGAACAGCTGCTGTTGAAGCAATGCTGATAGCCAGAAGAACCTCTAAGGTTGAAGAAAATGTTTTCTACGCTTCAAGCGACATCTTCCCGCAGACCAAAGCACTCCTTGATCACAGAGCTGAACCACTGAACATAACGGTTAAATACTTTGATATTGCCGAAGCCAGTAAAAAACCAGAGCTCCTAACTGGCGACTTCTTTGGTGTTTTTGCTCAGTATCCAGCAGCCTCCGGTGCAATTTATGACCTGGCTAAATTGTTTGCTTTTGCTCACAGCAAAGAAGCGATTGCAGTTGCAGCAACCGATCTTCTTGCCCTAACTCTATACACCCCTCCTGGTGAGATGGGTGCCGATGTTGTGGTTGGTTCAACCCAACGCTTTGGTGTTCCAATGGGCTTTGGTGGTCCGCACGCTGGTTTTCTAGCAGTTAGAGAAGACCTCGAAAGAAGCATGCCAGGCCGCTTGGTTGGTGTTTCAATCACCGCTGATGGCTCTGCTGCTTATCGACTAACCTTGCAAACCAGAGAACAACACATTAGACGTGAACGCGCAACTTCTAATATCTGTACTGCTCAGGTACTGCTTGCAGTTATGGCTGCGATGTATGCGGTTTATCACGGTCCAGAACGACTAAAAGCTATTGCTACAAATGTTTGGTCTAAAGCTCATCGGCTAGCCGATGCTCTCGGTGTTTCTGGTCATGATTTCTTTGACACTTTCTCGGTTTCTAACATTGATGCTAAAACTGTGTTTGCTAATGCTAGAAGTAAAAACATCACCCTGAATCTAATTGACGATAAGACCATCGGTATTTCTATTGATGAAACAACTTCAGAAACAACTCTTGAAGAAGTAGCTAGTGCTTTTGGCAAGACCCTTGCTAAAACAGAAAATAACTTTGGTTCAGCTCTAGCTAGAACCTCTGCTTATCTAACTCACGAAGTGTTTAATAGCTATCACAGCGAAACCGCGATGCTTAGATATTTAAAACGTTTAGCCGATTACGACTTCGCTTTAGATCGCGGAATGATTCCACTTGGCTCTTGCACCATGAAACTGAATTCAACAACAGAGATGGAAGCAGTTACCTGGCCTGAGTTTGCTGGCTTGCACCCATTTGCTCCTAAAGAGGATGTTCAAGGTTATCTGGAACTAATCAATCAGCTAACCGATTGGTTATCTGATGTAACAGGCTATTCAGATATCTCATTGCAACCTAATGCTGGTAGCCAAGGTGAACTAGCTGGGCTATTGGCCATTCGTGGCTATCACCTATCTCGTGGCGATAAGCAAAGAACCCTATGTCTTATTCCTTCGAGCGCTCATGGAACTAACGCTGCTTCAGCGGTTCTAGCTGGCATGGATGTTGTAGTGGTTGCCTGTGATGAAATGGGTAACGTTGATGTTTCAGATCTGAAGGCAAAAATTGCTGAGGCTGGAGACAAGTTAGCTGCTCTGATGGTCACATATCCATCAACCCATGGTGTTTATGAAGAAGCCATTGTTGAGATCTGTGATTTGGTTCACGCTTCGGGTGGACAGGTATACATCGATGGTGCTAACACCAACGCTGTGGTTGGCTATGCAAAGTTTGGCCAGTTCGGTGGCGATGTTAGCCACTTGAACCTGCACAAAACTTTCTGTATTCCCCACGGTGGTGGCGGTCCAGGTGTTGGCCCCGTGGCCGCTAGATCACATCTAGCTGCCTTCCTGCCGGGTCACGCTCAGGCACAATCAAACTTGCCTAACTATGGACCGATTTCAGCTGCACCTTATGGTTCAGCCGGTATCTTGCCAATCTCATGGGCATACATTCGCATGATGGGTAACCAAGGATTACAGTCTGCAACAGCGGTTGCAGTGCTATCGGCTAACTACATGGCGAAGAAACTAAACCCTGCATTCCCACTTCTATACACAGGTAAAAATGGCTTGATCGCTCACGAGTGCATCATCGATATTCGTGGAATCACCAAAGACACCGGCGTTACCGGTGAAGATGTGGCTAAACGTTTGATTGATTATGGTTTCCACGCACCAACCATGAGTTTCCCAGTTGCTGGAACACTAATGATTGAGCCAACCGAATCTGAACCTAAAGAGGAAATTGATAGGTTCATCGATGCCATGTTGGCCATCAAGGCCGAGATCGATGAGGTTCAAAACGGTGTTTATTCAATTGAAGAATCGCCACTGCGTAATGCTCCTCACACAGCGCAATCAATTGTTGGTGAATGGTCACACTCTTACGATCGCTCTTTAGCGGTCTTCCCTGCCGGTCAGTTCCGAAACAAATACTGGCCAATCGTTGGAAGAATCGATAACGTCTATGGAGACCGTAACCTAGTTTGTTCTTGCCCTCCGATTGAGGCCTTTACTAACTAGTTTTTAGATTCTTTGCTGGTTAGTTTTTGGGCAAAGTAAATCGGGATTATTGACACTACAACCATAAAGACTGCAACTACGTTTACTATCGGTGCTTTGCCTGGTCTAAACATGTTATCTAAAATCCAGATTGGTAAGGTTTGAACTCCACCGCCTGCTGTGAATGTAGTAACGATGATTTCATCGAAGCTAAGACCAAAAGCGAGCAATCCGCCAGCAACTAAAGCAGAGACTAACTGCGGAAGGGTTACCAACCTGAAGGTTGTGAAGACACCGGAACCGAGGTCAGCGGATGCTTCCTCTATGTTCTTACCCATGCGATTTAGCCGGGCTAGTGCGTTGTTATAGACCGTGACAATACAGAATGTTGCGTGAGCCAAGATAACTGTTGCCAGACCTAATTGGAATCCCAGCATCGTTCTGAAGGCGTTATTTAGGGCAATACCGGTAACAATGCCCGGCAGTGCTATCGGAAGAATGATCATTAAACTCACCGAGTTCTTACCAAAGAACTTGTATCGAGATAATGCCATGGCCAGAAGCGTTCCAAGAACAAGCGCAACAGCTGTTGAACAAGCAGCAACGCCAAGGCTTGTGATTAGCGAACTGATCAAGCCGGTTGATTGAAAGGCCTTTTCCCACCAAGTCAAAGTGAACGATGTTGGCGGCCAATCCATATTCACACTTGAGTTGAAGGAGTTTAGAAAAACAATCAATAACGGTAGATAAATAACCGTGAGAATAACTGCAGTGATTGAGGCAAGAATAACCTTGGCTGATTTAGAAATCCTCATAGGTTATCCAAAGCCCCGGTTTTTCTAACCGCGGTTAGATAACCAAACATGATGATTACTGGAACTAAAGCGATGGCCGCTGCCATTGGAAGATTGTTGGCAACACCGACGTTGGTATAAACCAAGTTTCCTAGCATCTGGTTAGCACCACCAACGACGTTGATGGTGATGTAATCACCGAGGGTTAGCGAAAAGCTGAAGATCGATCCGGCAACAATACCTGGAAGAATAAGCGGGAAAACAACTCTTCTTATGGTTCCCCAAGTTCTTGCACCTAGATCACTTGAAGCTTCAAGCAGTTGGTTAGGAACCTTCTCTAAGGAGGCATAGATAGGCAGAATCACATATGGCAACCAAAGATAACCAAGAGTTATCCCAGCTCCTAGCAGAGAGTATCCGGGGGTATCAAGGCCTATTGGTCTAAGTAACCAGGCAAAGATGCCTACGTTAGATAAAACTGAACGCCAAGCGTAAGCCTTGACCAGGTAGCTTGCCCACAGTGGCATCAGAATTGAAATAACTAACACTCCCCGAAGTTTTGGGGAAGCGATCTTGGCCATGAAAAATGCGATAGGTAATGCCAGAAGAACATCAACGATGGTGACTCCAACGGCGATTCCTATGGTTCTAAGCGTGACCGCACTATAAAGCGAGTCTGTGAATAGTGAAACAAAGTTAGTTAGCGCAAAACCTGGTTGCAGGTTACCGGTGAAAGAATCTACTGTGTAGAAAGCGGTAATCAGCAAGGCTAGTAAAGCTGCAATATAAACCAGCCCGAGCCAAAGCACCGGTGCGGTTAGCAGTATTCGAAGTCTTAGTTTTGGTTTGGAGTATAGAAGGGTTGAGATTCGGTGAGCGAAGGTTGGCTGAATTTCTCCAGTGACAACCCTCGCTCCCGAACTCAACTTCATTAGTTATTAGCCCTTAACGTCTTGCCAGGCTTTAGTCCAAGCAGCGTAGTCGGTGCACTTAACATCGGTTCTGCCATCGAGACAGTTAGATACCGGAGTGGTCCAGTACCAGATCTGAGATTCAAAATCCAAATCTCCAGCCTTGTATGTCGAGCAGAAGTCTTTGCTTGCATACTGACAGGCAGCAGCTGTGGCTGGGGCTTCACCGAAGTATTCGGTAGCAGCCGCGTTAGCTTTAGGACTGTCGATGTAATCAAGCCATGCATATGCACAGTTAGGGCTCTTAGCCTTTGATGCAACCATCCAAGAATCAGACCAACCAGTAGCACCTTCGATAGGCAAGATTGCCTTGGTGTGTGAAGTTGCCGGTAGTGAGTTCTTAATTACCTGCCAGGTAGTTCCAACCACAGTGTTTCCAGTTGTGAATGACTGAATCGACTTTAGGTAGTCGCTCCAATATTCACCAATGTTTTGACGTTGGTCTTTAAGCAAGGTAACCGCAGCTGCTAGCTGCTTGTCATCTAGTGCGTAAGGGTTGGTGATACCGAGAGGGCGATCGTGGTTCATCAGATACAAAGCTGCGTCAGCGATGTATATCGGTGAATCGTAAGCGGTGACCTTACCCTTGTACTTTGAAGCACCATCGAAGACAACGTTCCAAGAGGTTGGGGCAGGCTTAACTACGTCGGTGTTATACATCAAAAGGTTTGCACCATATCCGTGTGGAACACCGTAGGTTAAACCGTCAACAGTATTCCATTCACGATTCTTCAGGAAGTCATAAACTCCTGCGTAATTAGGGATCAGGTCGGTGTTCAAAGGTTGAACATCGCCAGAAGCGATCAAACGCAAAGTGGCATCACCAGATGCGGCGATAGCGTCATAGTCACCAGTCTTGAACAAACTGATGGCCTCATCGCTTGTGCCATAAGGCTTGAAGGTAACCTGACAACCCGTTGCCTGCTCAAATGGGGTTACCCAGTCGGTGTTAGGGTCGTTGCTGCCATCTTCGGCATAGCCTGGCCAGCCTAAAAGTGAAACGGTCTTTTCATAAGCACCAAGCTTTTCGAGTTTGGTGGTGTTGGTTGAAGATGTAGCTGAACAGCCCGATAAAGCCAATAAGGCTACTGACCCAACCGCTAACAACTTCACTGTTGCTGTTATTCGCATAGTATTTCTCCTATTTATCTCTAGAGTGCTACCAGATCGGTAACGCTCATATTTATTTGCACCGTCTGGTCACGGTGAAAAACCCCATCAGTGACTGTTGCTTTAATGGCGATGCCATCCACTTCAAGCAACAATCTGATAAAACTACCTAGATAGATGACTTCTTCAACTGTTGCTCTAAGTGAACCCGCCCTAGCTTTAGTTAGGATTTCAATGTTCTCTGGTCTAAGAGCAAATTTTCCATTCTTACCAAAAAGCTTCTTAGATTGTTCCGCATTGAAAATATTAGAAGTTCCAACAAATCCAGCCACAAACTCACTCTTAGGTTTTAGGTAAAGCTGTTCAGGTGTCCCCAACTGTTCAACAGCACCATTATTGAAAACAGCAATTCGATCACTGAGAGTCAGTGCTTCCTCTTGATCGTGGGTCACAAATATAAAAGTTATGCCTAGCATTCTCTGTAATTGTTTCAGTTCTATCTGCATCTGCTCACGAAGCTTCATATCTAGTGCACCTAAAGGTTCATCTAGTAACAGCACTTTAGGCTTCACCACAATAGATCGAGCAAGGGCCACTCGCTGTCTTTGACCACCGGATAGTTGACTCGGTTTCCGGTCCGCAAAATCTGCTAAACGAACTGTCTCTAAAGCCTCCATGGCCCTGACTTTTCGTTCTGCTTTGTTTACTTTTCTAACCCGAAGACCATATTCGACATTCTCAAAAACACTCATGTGACCAAATAGTGCGTAGTCCTGGAAAACAGTGTTCACATCCCTATCAAAGGGAGCAAGATTAGTCACATCAGTGCCAGCTAATTCAATGGTTCCCGAGTCAGGTAATTCAAAACCGGCAATAAGTCTCAGTACGGTGGTCTTACCAGAACCTGAAGGACCAAGCATTGAGAAGAACTCTCCTGAGCCGATTTCAAGGTCAAGATTGTTGACCGCAACCGTCTTACCAAAGCTCTTGGTAACACCCTTAAGGGTTATCGCTGGCATAGCCTTAGCCATTGGAACCTCACTGTCTTTAGGTCTAGTTTAGAGTTATAGCCGTTTAGACTTGGTCTTAAACCAGCCTCGATCAAAGGATTTACATGCCAAAACTAATCAAAACTGACCTTGAAGTCTCAAATGTTTGTTTTGGAGGGAACGTATTTGGTTGGACTGCAGATCAAGACCTGTCCTTCCAATTAATTGACAGATTCAAAGAGCTTGGTGGCAACTTCATTGACACCGCTGATGTTTATTCGGCTTGGAAAGAAGGCAACCAGGGTGGTGAAAGCGAAACCATTATTGGTAACTATCTGAAAAAGACCGGCAACAGGGATGAACTGGTTATTGCTACCAAGGTGGCAATGCTAGAAACCAGAAAAGGTCTGTCAGGAACTAACATCGCTTTGGCTTGTGAAGATAGTTTGAGAAGACTACAGACCGATTACATCGACATCTACTACTCTCATTCAGATGATCTTGAAACACCTTTAGAAGAAACCCTTGAAGCTTTCGACAAACTAGTCAAATCAGGGAAGGTTCGTTACATCGCAGCATCGAATTACAGCTTTGAACGTCTAGGTGAAGCGATGACAATCTCCAAAGAGAACAACTTCGCTGAATACATCGCACTGCAGAATCGCTATAGCTTGGTTGCTCGTGAACCTTATGAATCAGATGGTGCCAAATCTGTTCAGCAATACAACATCTCAGGTCTTCCATATTCAACACTTGGTAGTGGTTTTTTGAGCGGTAAATATGTTCTGGGTGCTCCAGTTGATTCTCAACGATCTGAAGGTGTTACCAACAACTACGCCAAGGAAGAGAACTTCGCTCTGCTTACTCGTTTGCAAGAGATTGCTCAGCGTCACTCTGTTTCAACCACAGCAGTAGCGCTTGAATGGTTGAGAATTCAACCGGGAGTTAGTGTGCCTTTGGCTTCAGGTCGAACCATTGAACAGTTGAATGCTCTGATGCAGAGCGTTTCGCTAACTGGCGAAGAAGCTAGCTTTATAGCTGGCTAAGAAAAGTTGAAACAGAATCCATAAACTCTTTAGGCTTCTCCTCATGAGGAATGTGCCCACAAGAATCAACAATCTTTAGTTTTGCATCTGCAATATTTTTAGCAACACCAATCGAATCTCTGGTTGGAATCACTTGGTCGTGATCACCTGTGATAACTAAGGTTGGAATCTTAATTTCGTGAAGGTGTTCATTTATTGTTGATTGAACACCGTTTCTCATGAACTCCCAGAATGCCGCTTCCCAGCCCTGAATTTCTAAAGGAAGATAATAGGCATCAAACACTTCTTGGGTGATACCTGAATCATCAAACCAAGAACGATAAAGAATTTTGGTGCCAGCTTTCTTGAAACCTGCCACTAATCTTGGACCCACTGAATTCATAAGTGTGCTTTGCAGAAGTTTCGAAGCTGCTTTAGGTCCTGATTTAAAAGTCCTAAAGGCAGGTGCTTCAAGTATCAAAGCTCTGACTCTGTCCTGATTGGTCAAGGCCCACTCGGTTGCAACAGCAGCACCGGCTGAGTGACCTAAGAGAATAACTTTTGAAGTTGGACCAAAGTTATTAATCAATTCATCTAGCAAGCGAATTTGGTAGTTGTAGGAATAGGGGTTCTGCCCTGACCATGACTTAGGTCGAACAGTTAGGCCAAAAGCAGGACGGTCATAACTTATTACAGTTCCAAACCTAGATAACTCCGGAAGTAATTTTCTGAAGCTATATGTATTAGATCCAAAGCCGTGAAGCAAGATAATTAAAGTCTCTTCTTTGGAATCCTGAAACTCGAAGTGAAGCTCAACATCAGCCAAACCAATAAATCTTGAGAAATCGTGAGCTAAGTCTTTCTCGGACTTAGTTCCCTTAGTGGCTTTGTAGTTGAGTTTTCCCAAATTACTTGAGGTTAGCTTCAATCAAAGAAATAATCTCAGGATCATCTGGCTTTGTGGTTGGCCTAAAGCGATGAACTGTTCCATCGGCTAGGACTAGAAACTTCTCAAAGTTCCATTTCACGTTTCCTGCTTTACCTGAAGAATCTTTTGTTTTCTTAAGCGCTTGGTATAGCGGGTGGGTATCTTTGCCATTCACCTTGACTTTCTCAGTCATTGGGAAGGTAACGCCCCAGGTCGTTGAGCAATATTCAGAGATATCACTCGAGTCTTTTAGTTCCTGAAGGAAAGAGTTAGACGGCATCCCAATAACAGTGAAACCTTTGTCGCCGTACTTTTTCTGCATAGCCTCTAAGGCTTCATACTGCGGTGAAAGACCGCAGCGAGATGCAACGTTGACAACCAAAGTAACTGGTTTAGCAACTGTTCCAAAAGTGGTCTGCATACCGTTCAAGAGGGTTAGTTCTGTTTGCTTAATATCCATGGTTTTAGGCTATCGGATTAACTTGCTGAGAATTTGAAAGAGCGCTGGGCATTGAATTGAGGAGCTAGTCTAAAAACCTAAGACATAAGGAGATCTAATGGAACTAAAGGGAAAAATCGTTGTAGTTACCGGTGCTGGAAGTGGCATGGGTAGACAGATAGCTTTAGAACTAGTTAAAAGAGGCTCTAAGGTTGCCCTAGTAGATTTCAGACCAGAGACTCTGAAAGAAACAGCAGACATGATTACTGCGCTTAAGGGTGTTAGTTCTTCCCATCAGTTAGATGTCAGCGATGCTGATAAGGTAGCGAAGCTTCCTGCTGCAGTTACCAAAGCCTTAGGTGAACCTGATGTTCTGATCAACAATGCTGGCATCATCCAGCCTTTTGTTAAAGTAAACGAACTTTCAATGAAAGATGCCACGCATGTGATGAATGTGAACTTCAATGGTCCATTTATGCTGGTCAAGGCATTTCTTCCAGGACTATTGACTAGAGACTCCGCACACATCTTGAACGTCTCCTCCATGGGTGCCTATGCCCCGGTGCCTGGTCAAAGTGTTTATGGTGCATCTAAGGCAGCTATAAAGCTTTTTACCGAAGGACTTAGATCAGAGTTACTAACCACCAGAGTCGGTGTCACAGTTGTTTTTCCTGGAGCGATAAACACCAATATTGCTGCAAACTCAGGTATGTCAGCAATGGTTGGCGATGCAGACACAAGTTCAATCAAAATGACTCAAGCTGATGTTGCAGCCAAAATTATGGTCGATGCCATTGTGAATAACACTCCGAGAGTTGTTATCGGAAGAGATGCAAAGATTCTGGACCTCTTATCTCGGATTAGCCCGCTCTATGCAGCAAAGGTTATTTACAAGCAGATGGCCTCATTACTCAAATAGATTGGATTATATCCCCATCGATCTTGGGTAGTTGATTGCGGAAGTGTATTCCCGCGTGTAAACAGCCAATCTGGAGCTGAAATTCTCTAAACATACCCTTAAACGAACTTTTAGTCTTAGACAGTCAAGCCACCGCTTTACTCTGTTTTTATGAATATTCTCTCTAAACTAGCCAAACCTTTCCTTTTCTCAATAGTGGCTTTGGCCTCTTCTGTATTGCTAGTACTAGTCGCTGGGCAGGCATTCGCGGTGCCCGCGATGACTAGTAGCCTTTCGGTTTCGACAGTGGCAACAGGAAACAAGGTTGATCTAACAACACAGATTCCAGCAGTCAGCGATGTTGGTGCTGCAACCCAAGAGATTATTCAAAATATTGATTCCACAAAAGTAAGGCTGACCTCAGCTAGCGATATAATTGCTCCAGAAGGTTGGACTCTTAGCTATTCAACAGATGGCACCACCTTTTCTGCAACACCGTCAAGCTTTGCTGCAGTAGTCAAGGTTAAAGCAACTGGTTCAGTCAACTCTGGTGGAGTTTCAGGAGATGGCAAGCAGCTTTACCAAACCAGTTCCTCTGTTCCAGGAACAGTCACAACACCTAATGGAGTCTCTAGATCCGGCGGTGACGGCTGGGATGTTGAATTCGATAGCCGAGGATACATTTATAACTGGTATCACCATGGTGCTCTAAATTCTGGTCTTGACTGCCGGGACAGATATACCGGTTTACTTTGTGCTGGTAGTTGGCCTATGCCATTAGCTACAAGCGGTTTTTACTCTCCTTTCCAATCAACGCTTTTCTTTGATGAAGCAAATAAACACATCTGGTTACCAGCAGCAGATCGCTCTACTGGAACAGGTTTCCTCTGTGTTGATGTTGCCAATGTTGCAGCTCCTGCTCTTTGTGGTGGGTCTAAAGCGACTGCTTGGAACATGCTCAATGCTCGTGCCAGCGCTCAAGAAACTGGAATAGAGCAAATTATTGCCTCACAGGGAAAAATCTATTCTTGGGACATTCTTGCTGGAAAAATTCTTTGCTACGACTACCTAGCTAACAATGGCTTAGGTGCAGGATGTACAAACATGCCAGCAATCGCAGTAGCCGCAGGTTCTGCTAACTCAGTCAATTCCAACCCACAGAATTCCATGACTTACTTCAGAGAAGCCTTTGGCAATCTTTATGGTGAACTGAACCTGGCGGTAACTTGTTTCAATGCCACGACCATGGACAAGTGCACTGGTTGG
>Ga0114964_10001087_pt1 | contig 20047 bp, 18 predicted proteins | sample C_131016_MF_Meta_FD_92638 | JGI IMG/M metagenome (GOLD analysis project Ga0114964, IMG submission 92638) | Freshwater microbial communities from Lake Croche, Canada to study carbon cycling - C_131016_MF_MetaG | ecosystem: Environmental > Aquatic > Freshwater > Lake | place: Lake Croche, Canada... | reverse complement strand
TGCCTGCGCCCTACCCTGACTTCGAGGCGTTTTTGGCCAGTCTGGCCCAGGAAAAGCGTAAGAAAATCCGCCAAGAACGACGCAAAGTGGCCGAGGCTGGGGTCCAATTTCGCTGGGTCCGCGGTCCAGACATCAGCGATGCCGACTGGGACTTTTTCTACCGCTGCTACGAGCGGACCTACCTGGAGCACGGCAATGCGCCCTACCTCAGTCGCCGGTTTTTTACCGCCATGCAGGCCGCTATGCCCGAAAACTGGCTACTTTTTGTGGCCGAGCGGGCCGGCAAGCCCATGGCCAGCAGCCTGATCGCACTGAGTTCGGAAGGTCCAGGCCAACCCAAAGTCGCTTATGGCCGCTATTGGGGAGCACTGGAACGGGTCGACTGCCTGCACTTTGAGGCGTGCTATTACCAACCCCTGCAATGGTGCATTGCCCACGGATACACCCGCTTTGAGGGCGGTGCCCAGGGCGAACACAAAATGGCCCGGGCCCTGTTGCCAGTGCCAACCACCAGCGCACATTGGCTGGCGCACCCTGCGTTCTCGGATGCCGTGGCGCGCTTTTTGGAGCGCGAGGGACAGGGCGTAGACCAGTACCTGGAGCATTTGCGCGAGCGTTCACCCTTCAAAGACGGCTGAACGCCCCGCAAACGGCAGGCTTTGCGCTTAGCGGGACTGCGCGGCTTGCTCTTTTTTGTAGCTGTCGATGCCGTCCTGGATTTCCACGTGGGCGGCTTCGGGACCTTCCCAACCCAAAATTTTGACCCATTTGCCGTCTTCCAGGTCTTTGTAGTGCTCAAAGAAGTGGGCAATGGTCTTCAGACGCAGCGGGTTGAGGTCGGCAGGCTTTTGCCACTGGGTGTAGAGCGACAAAATCTTGTCGATCGGCACGGCCAGTACTTTGCCATCCATGCCGGCCTCGTCCTCCATTTTCAAAATGCCGATCGCGCGGCAAGGTACGACCACTCCGGGGATGAGCGGCACGGGCGTGATGACCAGCACGTCCACCGGGTCGCCGTCGCCTGAAATCGTCTTGGGCACGTAGCCGTAGTTGGTTGGGTAGTGCATGGCCGTACTCATGAAACGGTCCACAAAGATCGCACCGGTTTCCTTGTTGACTTCGTATTTCACTGGATCTGCGTTCATCGGGATTTCGATGATGACATTGAATTCTTGGGGCGCGTTCTTTCCGGGGGTGACTTTGTCAAGGGACATAAATTGCTCGCGATGTGAATAAATGTGATTACCGAACAGTATCAGTATTAACCCTCATTTTACTGACTTGGCCCTTGCGAATCCTGGGAAGGAGGGCTTTTACGGCTACAGTTACGGGAGTTGGCCAATCGGCTCTCCGACTGTTGCAGGTCGCGAGCACGAGGAAGCAACGCAGCGGGAGTACCGCCAGCGTTACTCCTTTGTTCGCGAAACTTGCTAGTTTGGAGATTTATATGACAGGTAACTCAGCGCTGATTCTTGCGCTTGTCTGTGGTTTGATTGCCGTGGTTTACGGTGTCTGGGCCCGCAGTTGGATTCTTTCTCAGGACGCCGGCAATGCCCGCATGCAAGAAATTGCAGCGGCTATCCAAACCGGTGCGGCCGCTTATCTGGCGCGCCAATACAAGACCATTGCCATGGTTGGGGCCGTTTTGGCGGTCCTGATTTATGTCGTTTTGGACCCCTTAAGTGCCGTCGGCTTTGTTTTGGGCGCGGTTTTGTCCGGCGCCTGCGGCTTTATCGGCATGAACATCTCGGTGCGCGCCAATGTGCGCACCGCACAAGCGGCCACCCGTGGCATCGGTCCAGCACTGGACGTTGCCTTTCGCGGCGGCGCCATCACCGGCATGTTGGTGGTGGGCTTGGGCCTCTTGGGCGTGACCGGCTTTTACTGGTTCCTCACCAGCGGCGGCGTACCCGCTGACGGCAAGGCCTTCGCCGCCATGCTCAACCCCTTGGTCGGTTTCGCCTTTGGCTCCTCGCTGATCTCCATCTTTGCGCGCCTTGGTGGCGGTATTTTCACCAAAGGCGCTGATGTGGGCGCCGACTTGGTCGGAAAAGTCGAAGCCGGCATCCCCGAGGATGACCCGCGCAACCCTGCCGTGATCGCCGACAACGTGGGCGACAACGTGGGCGACTGCGCTGGTATGGCCGCTGACCTGTTTGAGACCTATGCCGTGACTCTGATTGCCACCATGGTGCTTGGCGCCTTGTTGGCCGGTTCAAGCGGCCCCAATGCGGTGCTCTATCCGCTGGCGCTGGGCGCGGTGTCTATCGTGGCCTCCATCATCGGCTGCTTTTTCGTCAAGGCCAGCCCCGGCATGACCAACGTGATGCCTGCGCTCTACAAAGGCCTGGCCGTCTCAGGCGTGCTGTCCTTGGCGGCGTTTTACTTTGTGACGCAGTCGCTCTTTCCCGCCGCCGTACCTCTGCCCGACGGCAGCGTGCTGAGCGCCAGCGGACTGTTTGGCACCTGTGCCATTGGCCTGATCCTGACCGGTGCGCTGGTCTGGATCACCGAGTACTACACCGGCACCCAGTACGCGCCGGTGCAGCATATTGCGCAAGCATCGACCACCGGACACGGCACCAACATCATTGCCGGCCTGGGCGTTTCCATGCGTTCCACCGCTTGGCCTGTGTTGTTTGTATGCGCCGCCATTTACAGTGCCTTTGATTTGGGCGGCTTGTACGGCATCGCTATCGCTGCTACTTCCATGCTGAGCATGGCCGGTATCGTGGTCGCCTTGGACGCCTACGGCCCCATCACCGACAACGCCGGCGGCATTGCCGAAATGGCCGAACTGCCCGCCAGCGTACGCGACATCACCGACCCGTTGGACGCCGTGGGTAACACCACCAAAGCGGTCACCAAGGGCTACGCCATTGGCTCTGCCGGTCTGGCTGCGCTGGTGCTATTTGCCGATTACACCCACAAGCTTGAAGGCCTGGGTGCGCACATCAAGTTTGACTTGAGCGACCCTAAAGTCATCATCGGCTTGTTCATCGGCGGACTTATTCCTTACTTGTTCGCTGCCATGGCGATGGAGGCCGTGGGTCGCGCTGCCGGTGCCGTGGTGGTGGAAGTGCGCCGCCAGTTCAAGGAAATCAAAGGCATCATGGACGGTACCGGCAAGCCCGAGTACGACACTGCGGTGGACATGTTGACCACAGCGGCCATCAAAGAAATGATGATCCCCAGCTTGTTGCCAGTGATCGCGCCGATCGTGGTTGGCCTGGTCCTCGGCCCAGCGGCTTTGGGCGGCCTGCTCATGGGCACTATCGTGACCGGCCTTTTTGTGGCTATTTCTATGTGTACCGGCGGCGGTGCCTGGGACAACGCCAAGAAATACATCGAAGACGGCCACCACGGCGGCAAAGGCTCGGAAACGCACAAAGCGGCCGTGACCGGTGACACCGTGGGTGACCCCTACAAAGACACAGCCGGCCCAGCCGTCAACCCCCTGATCAAGATTATCAACATCGTGGCGCTGCTGATCGTGCCTGTCATGATGAAAATCCACGGCGGATAAAGCGCTTTTGTGGGTAGCGCCCAGCGGGGCGCCTCTCCTTGCCGACCTGCAGCATGCTTGCGCATCCTGCAGGTTTTTTTGTGGAAATTATTTTTATAAAATAAAACAAAATATTTTTTACAGGTGTAATATTCGCCTAGTTGGCAAATAAAACATTTAGCAAAAATATTTTTAAAATATTGATAGTTGATGATCACGCGCTACTGCGCGAAGGACTTGGGCAGGTACTTTTAAGTATGTATCCTGCGTTGGAGTTGCTGCACGCAGGAAGCGGGGCGATTGCCATTGACTTGTTGCTCCCTCACCGTGACATTGACCTGGTCCTACTGGACTACCATCTGCCTGATATCAATGGACTGGAAGTCTTGCGCCAAATGGGGCGCATTCAGCCCTCCTTGGTGGTACTGATGATTTCCGGGAGCACGACGCTGCAGCTTATTTCCCAGTCTCTCAATGCGGGCGCCGCAGGGTTTGTTACTAAGTCGGGCAATACCGACGATTTGCGCCAGGCCATTGCCCAGGTTCTGGCGGGCGAAATCTATATCCCGCAGGAGGTGCGCAGCCAGGCCAAGACGGCGGCCATAGCCACAACGGCACCTCTATCCAAAAAACAAGAACAAGTATTGCGTCTCTTGATGGACGGACAGACCAACCGGGAAATTGCCAAAGCACTGTTTGTCTCGGAAGAAACGATAAAGACGCATGTCAGCGCGATCCTGCGTTATTTCGACGCAGAAAACCGGACCCAGGCAGTGCGCGCCGCCGTCAATTACGCCTACAGCACCTCCGCCTAAGTACAGGTCAAACTCCAGCCTGCGAACGGGGCAGGCGCCGCAGCCAGGCGCGCAATTGCGCAGGCTGCAATGGATCTGCCAAATAAACGACGGCCTGCTGACCAGAAGATTGCGCCGTTTGCGCCAGCGCCTCGGCGTACACAACACAGACGGGCACCCGCACCGCACCCCAAGCCGGTAAAGACTGTAACGAGGCCAGGCCTTGCGCCTCGTCCCAGGCCAGCACGATACCGTCGGGCTGGGCACCCCACTCTCCCCCGTGTACGCTACATCCCCATGAGGCCAGCAGGCTTTGCATCGCAGCGCGGCGCGCATCCTGGGTATCAAGCAAGACCAATTGCAATCCCCGCAGACGCGTGGACTCTGCCCCACCGCCATCAGCTTGCGCGGACTCCATGCCCAACACCTGCGGCACAACCAAAGAAAACCGGCTCCCCCGCCCCAAAGCTGAGCGCAACTGAATGCTGCTACCGAGCAATGCGGCATGGCGACGGGCTATATACAAACCCAGCGATGGACGCAGCGCCTGACTTTGGCGCGCCAAGTTGCGCTGTGCAAAGGGCTCAAACACTTTGGAATGATCGCGATCCGCGATTCCAACGCCGCTGTCGCTGATATCGATGCGCAAGCTACGGCCCTGCGCACAGCTTCGGGCGCTTAGTAAAACCGTGCCGTAGTCGGTAAAGCGAACGGCGTTGTGGGCCAATGCCAGCACGATAAGTTCCAAAATCGGGCCATCAGCGTGTACCCACTGGCCCGCGCTGCGCACCCGAAGCCGCAACCCCTTGTGCTGCGCCTGTGGGGCAATTTCTTGGGCTACGCGCGCCAGCAGCGCCTCTACCGACACCGGCGCAAATGCCGGGAGCACCTGGCCCGCGTCGAGCCGGGCGACTTCCAGCAACCCGTTGAGTAGGCGGGTCAGATCCTGCATGGACGAATCGAGGTAGGCATGCACTTGCTGCGCCTTGGGGTCGGCGGGCAAGCCCTGTAAGCGGTCGACAAACAATGCCAAAGCTTGCGCCGGTTGGCATAAATCGTGGGTGGCAGCGGACCAAAACGCCGCACGCTGCGCCAGCGCATCCTGCAATGAAGGCCGCTCCATGGGCAGCGGTGCAAGCGCCTGCATGGTCCCAGTTGTCGGCGAATTCGGGGCATCCGCGACAGGCGCAGTTTGCAAAGGCTGCACCACCGCAGGGTTGGTATACCGCCCCAAGCGGCCCAGGACCCTGCGCAAGGCACCGAACCAGGTCAAGGGGCCGGGATCGGGGTCCAGCGTACGGGCTTTCATAGGGCGCTGATAATAGCGGCCCATGACCGCGCCTCGTTCGCACCGCCTTATTCCCCTGCTCGACCAGCGCACCATCGCGCGCGCCGAGCCGGTGGCCTTACCCATCCATGGGCACCTACCGCTGCCCGGGACGTTACGAGACCGCCTAGCTCGCCCCTTGCGCGATTTACGCATCAGCGTCACTGACCGCTGCAACTTTCGCTGCAGCTACTGCATGCCCAAAGAAGTTTTTGACAAAGACTACCGCTACCTTCCGCAGCCGGCGCTGCTGTCCTTCGAGGAAATAGAGCGCGTAGCACGCCAGTTTGTAGCCTTGGGTGTGGAAAAAGTCCGCCTTACCGGCGGCGAGCCGCTACTGCGCAAGAACATTGAGCTGCTGATCGCCCAATTGGCGCGCTTGCGTACCCCCGTCGGCCGTGCCTTGGACCTGACGCTCACCACCAACGGCTCCCTGTTGCAAAAAAAAGCACAGGCTTTACGCGATGCAGGCCTACATCGCGTCACGGTCAGCTTGGACGGTCTGGATGACCAGGTGTTTAAGCGCATGAATGACGTGGACTTCCCAGTGGCTGACGTACTGAACGGCATCGAGGCGGCCAAGGCAGCAGGGCTGGGGCCGATCAAAGTCAATATGGTGGTGCAACGCGGCGTCAATGACCATGAAATCATTCCCATGGCGCGCCATTTCAGGGGCAGCGGCGTGGTTTTGCGCTTTATTGAGTACATGGACGTGGGCGCCACTAACGGCTGGCGCATGGACCAGGTGCTGCCCTCGGCGCAAGTGATCGAGCGCCTGCAAAGCGCGTTTGCGCTGGCGCCCTTGGAGGCATCTGCACCCGGCGAGACGGCCCAGCGGTGGACCTACCTCGACGCTGCCGGGCATCCAGACGCAGGCGCTGGCGAAATTGGGGTCATTAGCAGCGTGACCCAGGCCTTTTGCGGTGACTGCAACCGGGCCCGGCTGTCGACTGAAGGGCAGCTTTACTTATGCCTTTTTGCCAGCACGGGCCACGACTTGCGCAGCCTGGTTCGCGCAGGCGCTGACGATACGGCGCTTGCAGGCGCGATTTCCACGATCTGGGGCCAACGCGAGGACCGCTACTCCATGCTGCGCACCACCTCGGAGCCGGGCGCCCCATCGCAAGGCGAACGCCGCGTCGAGATGAGCTACATCGGCGGCTAAAGCAGGCAAGCGCTATGCAATCGCTGGACGATATTGCCGCGCAACTGCAGGGCTACGACCCGCAAGCGCTTTCGGTAGAAGGCGTGCATGCGTTCTTGCGCGCGATGGTCCAACCGCTGCAAACCACCGAATCGGTGCCCTTGGTCGAGGCTTTTGGGCGGGTGCTGGCAGAGGCCATCGTTAGCCCGCTGGATGTACCCGCGCACGACAACTCGGCCATGGATGGCTATGCCTTTGCTGGACAGGCCTTACACGCTGGCCAAACTCTGACACTGCACCTGGCGGGCACGGCGCTTGCCGGGCAAGCTGGTGCAAAGCCTTTGGCATCGGGCCAATGCCTCAAGGTCATGACCGGGGCGCTACTACCGGCCGGCCTGGACACCGTTGTGCCGCAGGAACTGGTACGCGCAGACGGCGGGCAAATCCATATTCCCGCCAATTGCGTTCGCCAAGGCGACAACCGGCGCCTGCGCGGCGAGGATGTCGCCCAAGGCAGCGTCGCGCTGCAGGCCGGGCGCGCGCTCACGCCCGCTTGCGTGGGCCTGATCGCCAGCTTGGGCCTGGCCCAAGTGAACGTGGTGCGTCGCCTGCGCGTGGCCTATTTTTCGACCGGCGACGAAATTTTGAGTTTGGGCGACGCACCACGCGAAGGCGCCGTCTACGACAGCAACCGCTACACCGTGCGCGGCATGCTCCATAACATGGGTATGGACTGCATCGACCTGGGCGTGGTTCCTGACGACCCGCAGGCGCTGCAAGCGGCCTTTCGCAGCGCGGCCGCGTGCGCCGATGCCATCATCACCAGCGGCGGCGTCAGTGTGGGCGAAGCCGACCACACCAAAGCCATGATGCGTACCTTGGCCCACAGCGAGACGCCAGGCGAAGGCGGGGTGGCGTTTTGGCGCATTGCCATGCGTCCGGGGCGGCCGATGGCGGTAGGCCGCATGGGCCCAGTCCCGCTTTTTGGGCTGCCCGGCAACCCCGTAGCGGTGATGGTCACCTTTCTGGCCTTTGTCCGCCCTGCCCTGTGGCGCATGGCGGGGGCGAGGGACGATGACCCGCACCTGCAAACACCTCTTCTACAAGCACGCAGCAGGGAGGCGATTCGCAAAAAAGCGGGCCGCACCGAGTACCAAAGAGTGCGCGTCAGTCTGGCCAGCGATGGCCGCTTGCAAGTACAAACCACTGGCCAGCAAGGCTCGGGGGTTCTCAGTTCTATGGTCCAAGCCAACGGTCTGATGGTCCTAGAGCACGAGCGCGGTGACGTCGCGGTGGGCGACACCGTGCAAGTGATGATGTTCGCGGGCCTGCTCTAGACTTAAAGCGCTAGGCCAGGCCTATCTGTTCCACACCGCGATTGGCCAAACTATCGGCCCGCTCGTTGCCTGGATCGCCGGCATGGCCTTTGACCCAGCGCCACTGGACGCGGTGACCGGCAGTATTGACCAGCACGTCCAGTTGCTGCCACAAGTCCACGTTTTTCACGGGCTGCTTGGAGGCCGTACGCCAGCCTTTGGCTTTCCACCCCACCAACCACTCGGTCATGCCCTTGAGCACATACTGGCTGTCGACATGCAAAATGACTTGGCAGGGACGTTTGAGCGCACTGAGGGCCGAGATCACCGCCATCATTTCCATGCGGTTGTTGGTGGTTTCGCGCTCGCCGCCCCACAACTCTTTTTCCTGTCCATCTTCAGATCGCAAAATGGCGCCCCAGCCACCCGGCCCGGGGTTGCCTTTGCAAGCCCCGTCGGTATATATCACCACCGTATTCACTCAGTTTGCTCCTTGTGCATGGCATCTTGGTTGCTATGGGCAGCTGGCACCGGTCGGGCGGCGCGCGCTAAGGTGTTTTTCCATAAAGCGCCCATCAGCCGCACCCCGCGCACCCGCTTGACGGCCACCACCACATAGGCCGAGCCCAAAATCGGCCACCAGCGAGGGCCCATGGTTTCCATCCAGGCGAAACGCCCTAGCCACTTGGGGCTGCGTACGGCCGGAACATAGCAACCAAAGCGCACGACCTCCACCTCGAAATCAAGCAATCGCAGCCAATCGCGCAGCCGCCAATAGCCCAGGTACTCGCCCGCCTGCGGAAGGTAGGCCCGGCCCGGCCAGCGTCCGCCGGTCACGTGGGTCCAAAGACGCGCGCGCGCTTCGCGCAAGGCCCACAGGCCAACCGGGTTGAATCCACAAATGACCACCCTGCCTTGGGCCACCAGCACGCGCTCGACCTCACGCAGTGTGGCATGCGCATCGGCGCTGACCTCCAGAGTGTGGGGCAAAACTACCAAATCCAAGCTTGCTGCTGGAAAAGGTAAAGCAGCAAAGTCGGTCACCAAGTCCGGCTTACCTTCGGGGGGGCCAGGGGGCGGTGTTGGCGGAGGATCTGAATGCTCTGCTTGCGGCACATGCAATGGCAAATGGTCAGCGCTTTCCTGCTCGGCCAGCCAGCGGTGCGGAATGCGGTTTTGCGACAACGCGGGCAATGCGGGCAGGCCCAGTTGAATCGCGTGGTAGCCGAACATATCGGCCACCAATGCGTCCAATTGCGCGCCCTCCCAGCACAGCAGGTATTGGCCTGCGGGGGTATGGGGCCAGCCTTGGAAATCTATAATTGGCGCACTCATGAAATTAATACCGCTGCCTGCGTTCTCTGACAACTACATCTGGATGCTGCACGATGGGCAGGCCGCTTGGGTGGTGGACCCCGGCGATGCGCAACCCGTGCTGGACGCCCTAGCCACCGGGGGCCTGCAATTGCAGGGCATTCTAGTCACCCACCACCACCCAGACCACACGGGCGGCGTCGACCTTTTGCGCAATCGCACTGGCGCTGCCGTCTTCGGCCCAGCGCGTGAAAACGTGCCTGAGCCGCTTCAGCGTCTGCAGCAAGGTGACCGCGTGCAAGCACTGGGTTTGCAATGGGAGGTGATCGATGTGCCCGGTCACACCGCCGGTCACATCGCGTTTTTCTGTGCGGATGTCGATGGCGCCCCTGTGCTGTTTTGTGGCGACACCCTTTTTAGCGGTGGTTGCGGGCGCCTGTTTGAAGGCACGCCGGCGCAAATGCTCGACTCGCTCAGCAAACTGGCCGTTTTACCGACCAACACGCGTGTTTGCTGCACCCATGAATACACCTTAAGCAACCTGCGCTTTGCGCGCGCTGTGGAGCCCGCCAACCTGGCGCTGCAAAGCTACCAAGCGCACTGCGAAGCCCTGCGTGCCCAAGGCGACCCCACGCTGCCCTCTACCATGGCGATGGAATTGGCCATCAACCCCTTTTTACGCAGCACAGAGCCCGCGCTGGTGGCCAGCGCCAGCGCCCACGACGCGGACATGGTTGCGCGCGAAGGTGTCTTTGCCGCCCTGCGCGCCTGGAAAAACACGTTTCAATGACTTCAACAGCTCTAAGGGCCGTCATGGCCCTGGTTTTTGCCGCCATCGCGGGCATCCCAGCCCAGGCGAGCGAGCCTGCAGCGGGCTTACAGCCCCTCGAACTACAGGAAATCCGTCCCCAGCAGGTGATGCCCACCGCAACCACCACCGATCTGTGGGAGCGTATCCGGCGCGGCTACGCGATGCCCAACCTAGAAAGCAAGCTGGTGCGCGACCGCGAGCAGTGGTACACCAACCGGCCGGACTACATTTTTCGCATGACCGAGCGCTCGCGCAAATACATGTTCCACATCGTCGAGGAACTGGAGCTGCGCAACATGCCTACCGAACTGGCGCTGCTGCCCTTTGTAGAGAGCGCATTCAATCCCCAGGCTGTCAGCAGCGCCAAAGCGGCCGGCATGTGGCAATTTATGCCGGCCACCGGCAAGACCTTTGAACTCAAACAAAACGTGTTTCGCGATGACCGGCGCGACGTGCTGGCCTCCACCCGGGCGGCGCTGGACTATTTGCAAAAGCTGTACGGCATGTTTGGCGACTGGCATTTGGCCCTGGCCGCCTACAACTGGGGCGAAGGCAGCGTGGGCCGGGCGATCCAGAAGAACCAAAAACTAGGCCTGCCCACCGCCTACACCGACCTGACCATGCCGCAAGAGACGCAGTACTACGTACCCAAGCTGCAGGCCATCAAAAACATCGTCGGACAGCCCGAACAATTTGGTGCGCAGCTGCCCGAAATCGGCAACCACCCCTATTTCAAGTCGGTCAGCATCGTGCGCGATATTGATGTGGCGCTGGCAGCCAAATTGGCTGGGATAGGGCTGGAAGACTTCAGGTCGCTCAACCCGTCCGTCAATAAGCCGGTGATTTTGGCTGCCGGTACACCCCAGGTGCTTTTGCCCTGGGACAGCGCCGATGATTTCCAGCAAAACGTGCAGAACTACAAAGGCCTGCAGCTAGCAAGTTGGACGGTCTGGGTAGCACCTGCCACACTGAAACCTGCTGAAGCGGCCAAAAAAGTCGGCATGAGCGAGGAGCAATTACGCGCCATCAACAATATACCGGCGCGCATGCTGATCAAGGCAGGCTCCACGCTGCTGGTGCCCCGGGGCAATAGCTCGCAGCAAGATGTCACCGAGTCGATTGCCGACCGGGGCCAGGTCAGCCTGGCGCCCGAAATGGTCACGGTGCGCAAAACTGTGCGCGCTGGCAAAGCGGACACGGTGGCTACGCTGGCCAAGCGCTTTAACGTGAGTGCGGCCAACCTGGGGCAATGGAATAAGCTGGCGGCCAACGCCAAGCTCAAGCCCGGCCAAAGCGTGATTTTGTTTGTCACCTTGCCTGCGGGCAGCGAAGGCAAGGTCCTGGCGGCCGGCAAAGCTGCGCCCAAAGGCAAACGTTCCAGCAAACAAGTGGCCGGCAAGAAAGCCGCCACGCGCAAAAAAGCCTCATCGGCCTAACGCCGGTCCACCAAAGCGTGAGCGATGGTGCCCAGATCGACGTATTCGAGTTCACTACCCACCGGCACGCCGCGGGCCAAGCGCGTGGGCTGCAAACCCTTGGCACGCAGGCCTTCGGCGATCACATGGGCCGTGGCCTCGCCTTCGGCGGTGAAGTTGGTGGCCAAAATCACCTCGCGCACGATGCCGTCGCAGGCGCGGGCAAAGAGTTTGTCCAAGCCCAGCTCATGCGGGCCGATGCCATCCAAGGGGCTGAGCTTGCCCATCAGCACGAAATACAGGCCTTGGTAGGCGCCGGTGCGGTCCATGGCGGCCTGGTCGGCAGGGGTTTCCACCACGCACAACTGCGTATGGTCGCGTCGGGCGTCCAGGCAATTGGCGCAAACCTCGGCCTGGGTAAAGGTGTTGCACAGCTTGCAGTGCTGAATGTTATCTGTCGCCTCCGTGAGCGCGCGGGCCAGCGCCTGGGCGGCGGGGCGGTCGCGCTGCAGCAGGTGAAAGGCCATGCGCTGCGCTGATTTGATGCCCACGCCCGGCAAACGCCGCAGCGCCTGGATCAGGGCGTCAAGAGAATGGGTATCGGACATCCCGATCAGAAAGGCAGCTTCATGCCGGGAGGTAGGCCGGCGGTGATCTTGGCCATTTTTTGCGCTGAGGTTTCTTCTGCCACGCGCAATGCAGCATTGAAAGCGGCAGCTACCAGGTCTTCGAGCATGTCTTTATCGTCGGCCAGGAGGCTGGGGTCGATCACCACGCGCTTGACCTCGTGCTTGCAGGTCATGGTGACTTTGACCAGGCCGGAGCCTGATTCGCCGCTCACCTCGATCAGACCAAGTTCGTCCTGCGCCTTTTTGACGTTGTCTTGCATGGCCTGCGCCTGTTTCATCAGGCCGGCGAGTTGTCCTTTGTTGAACATGTCAATTTCCTTGTGTGTATTTCAAATTGCAAACTTGCCCCCACAGCGCGCAAACGCTAGAGCGGGCGGATGCTGCCGGGTACGATTTTCGCCCCAAAGTCGCGCATCCAGGTCTGCACCATGGGGTTGTCCAAAATGCGATGTTCCGCCGCTGCCTGGCGCTCGGCGCTGGCGCTGGCATTGCGCCGGGCCGGGCTGTCGTTCACACGCCCGACTTCCACGGCCAGGCTGACGGCAAATCCCGCCTCTTTGAGGGCCAGACACAGGCGCTCGCGGTTGCCCGCTTGGTTGAGCGATTCGCGCTCCACGCGCAGCAGCCATTGGTCTTCGTCGCGCGCCACCAATTGCGATTGCAGCGCCAGTTCGCGCACCAGCGCATTGATGGCCTGGGCCTGCACCAATTTTTGTACGGTGTCGTACCAAAAATCGCCCTCTGGGCTGGCGATAAAGCCCGAGGGCTTGTCCAGCGCGGGGGTGTCGTGGCGGCTTTCCTGGGTCACGCGTACCGGCACGCTGACCAAGCGCTGGGCTGCGGCAGGGCGCGGCGCTTGGGGTTCGGCTGGAGCGGCGTCGTCGCGCTCTGATACGGGCGGCCGATCGCCTTGGTGGGACTCGTGCACCTGCAGATTCTGGCCAGCGGGGATAGCCGCAGTTGGCGCCGGGTCAGGGGCTATGGCCGGCAAAGCCGCTACCGGTGCGCTAAGGTCGGCGTCACTTAGATTTTTTTTTTCCTGCGAACCGCCAACGGGTGAGGGGGTAGCCACAGTCGGTGTGTTTGCAGGTTTGAAAGCCAGCAAGCGCAGCAGTACCATGGTCAAGGCGGCGTACTCATCGGGCGCCAGGCCCAAATCGGCGCGTCCGTGCAAACAAATGCTGTACAAAAGCTGGGTTTCGTCCGCCGGCATTTGCTGCGCAAGGCGTGCAATGTCGCCGGCCTCGGGGTCCGCGGCATCCTCTGGAGTTTCTGCTGCTCCTAGGGACTGCAAAACCGCGATGCGGTGCAGCACGGCGGCCATTTCTTCTAAGGTGGACGCGGCGCTCAGACCGTGCAGGCGTAAGGTGTCAACCGTTTGCACCACGGTGCGGCCGTCAGCGGCGGCCAGCGCCTGCAACAAGCTAAACACATAGGAGCGGTCCACGCTGCCCAGCATCTGGCGCACCGCTTGCTCAGCCAGCGCGCCGCCACCAAAGGCTATGGCCTGGTCAGTGAGGCTGAGCGCGTCGCGCATGGAGCCGCGCGCCGCACGTGCCAATAGACGCAAAGACTGGGCGTCGGCGCCCACTGACTCTTGCCCCAAAACCTGAGCCAAGTGGTCGCGAATAGTCTCCGGCGCCATGGGGCGCAAATTGAACTGCAAGCAGCGCGAAAGCACCGTGACCGGCACTTTCTGCGGATCAGTGGTGGCCAGCACAAATTTTAGGTAATCGGGCGGCTCCTCCAAAGTCTTGAGCATGGCGTTAAAGGCATGGCCGGTGAGCATGTGCACCTCGTCGACCATAAACACCTTAAAGCGCCCCTGCACTGGCTTGTAGACCGCTTGCTCCAACAAGGCCTGTACCTCGTCCACACCCCGGTTAGAGGCAGCGTCGAGCTCGGTGTAGTCAACAAATCGGCCAGCGTCGATATCTACGCAGGCTTGGCAAACGCCGCACGGCGTGGCGGTAATGCCGCCCAGTCCATCGGGGCCCTGGCAATTGAGCGACTTGGCCAAAATCCGGGACACCGTGGTCTTGCCCACACCCCGGGTACCCGTAAATAAGTAGGCATGGTGCAGACGTTGGGTGCGCAAAGCGTTTCCCAGGGCTTGCACCACATGGTCTTGGCCGACCATTTCTGCGAAATTGCGCGGACGGTATTTGCGGGCCAGAACAATATAGGACATGCACAGATTCTAAAGCCGCCCCAGGCTTGGCCCGTTCGCCTTAGGAGCGGGCCTTGGGACGCTGGACGGGTTCAGTCCCGGGCGGCGGCGCAATGCCTAGCAGCGCCTGTTTAAGCTGGGCGTCAGCCGGATCTTGCCCGAGCCAAATGCGCAACAATGCAGAAAAAAAGCGCGGCTCGCGGATCAAAGACCCCACTGGCTTGCCGTTGTGCGTCACGATGGTGCCCACGTTGGGCACGTAATCGATATGCAAAACATCGCCTGGAAGCAGCTTTTTTCCACCAGAAAAAAATGCGCCCATGGCATCCCCCATTTGGGATGCACCCTGGATGATTTTGCTCATTTCTTCATTGGGGGGTGCGTTGTTTTGAATTCCACGAATAAAAAGATTTCCAAGCTCGTTTCCGTCGACTTCGCGGTAAAAGATCAATTGCAAACGCTTAGCCCGGGGGTCGACCAAGAGCGTATCCACGCTCGTGAATTTGGCAGCGGTATACAGGCCAGCGGCGTAGACCTTGATGCCAAAGCGGTGGCGGATGCCCGCCCCATGCAAGAGCAATTTGCTCTCATTGACCTGCGCCTCGGCTGCAAACTGGGCACCGCTGAGTTCTAGGGCCTGCTGGGCCAAAGTCGTCTGGGCAAGAGCGCAGATTGTCAAAGCGGCGCAAATACGAAAGAGAGTTAGATTATTCATAGGCCCTAGGCTAGCATAAATAATTATCAATTTAATAATATTTATGCCAAGTCTGTGCTTGGATTGGAAAAGCTCAAGTCTGCGGGTTCCCGATTTGCGGCTCAATAGTGGCAGTAAGACCGCGCAAACAATATTGCGCTACGATATGCACGCAGTGGACCTGGTCGCAGGGCCGGCACGGCACGTCCGAGCGCATCCGCACGCTGACTTGGCGGCCTACTGGCTGCACGCGTTCAGGCCACGCCGGGCCGAAAAAAACGGTCACCGGGATGTCCAAGCTGGCGGCGATATGGGCCGGCCCGCTGTCCATTGCGAAGAAATGGACAGCCCGGCTCAGGTGAACCACCATGTCGCGCAGGCCGCCCCGCCAAAGCTGCAGGCGACCGTTTAAAAAAAGCGGATGCTTGGTCAGGTGTGCGTGAAGCAGCTGTGCACCGCGCGGCGGCATGAACACGATCAAAGGCAGCGCGGATGTTAAAAAGCGGGCCAACAACAAATCCACTTCCTCCAAAGGCAGCCGGCGCAGCGGCAAAGAGGCATCGAAATGAAAGCCGATATAGGGTGCGATCCGCGCCGCCTGCAAGCGCTCCGCCTCGCTCAGTTGCAACTGGGAAACAAAGGGCGCGCCCGGGGGCATCAAGTGCAGATATTGGGCAATTCGATGGTTATGGTCCAGCAAATGCGGGTGGGCTGCATCGTCGGGAACGAGGTCCGTTAGCAATTGCTGGCCGCCGGTGAAGTTATAGCCCACGCGACGGGATACTCGGCAAAAAAACAGGAGTGCAATTTGACGCACGTCGCCCCGCACCTCAATGCCCCAATCCCAGGGTGTTTTTCGAAGCAGCCAGACAAGACGCAGGCATCTCACCAAACCGCGCCAGCCTTGTCCGTATTTGACCCACGGTGCCTCAAAGGCAAGCAGGTGCGAAACCCAGTTCGTTCCTGCTAACAGTTCTGCCGCCCAAGGCCCGGCAACAAGGCAAATGTGCGCATCCGGGTAGCGCGTACGCAAGGCCTTGAGCAATGGCGTCAACAAAACGATGTCGCCAATCAGGTGGAAATCGAAAACCACAATGGTTTGCGGAGACTTGTTGCTGGGCTTACGGCCCCACAAAGCGCCCCCAAAACCCAGCAAAGCCCAAATTGGTGCCAAATATTTTGCAATTTTGACTAGTCTTGGGTTGAAGGTGCGCACGTTGGACGAAGTAGTCAGGATGAAAAAGACGGCCTTCAGGCCGGTCAGGCTTGCCACCGGCGAGCGCCAGAGAATCTTAGCGCATGCCAGCTGTACTCCTTAGGGCTCTAATATCTATCAAAAAAGTCCGCAACCGCATAAATTTATTGGCAAATGATATATTTGATTTAATAATTGCAAAAAATGCAATATATATTAGAATTAGGCACCAAAAAGCTAACGCATGCCACACCCCAACACCCTCGTTACCTGCCTTCATCGGCCTGAGCCTGCCTGGACCCTGGTTGTGCTGTGGATGGTCTATCTGCTTATCGCAATCGCAGGGCTCAGTTACCAAAGCGCAATGATGGGATGGCTATGTCAAACGCTGCGCTAAGGCCTTGGAACGCATTCATTGGTGAAGGTGCGTTCAATAGCATTTTGCGTCCCTACCGGGTGCGAGCCGACCGGATTATGGTGGTCATGAATGTCTTCCTGACGGTGGTTTGTTTTGCGATTGCACCGGCGCGGGAAACCTGGCTTGCTGCCCTGCTAATCGCCCTGCCCACGTTGGCGATGAGCTTTTATATGGTTCGCCATCATGGGGGCGAATTGATCACACGCATCACCATGGCCTGTGCATTTATGGCCTACACGAGCTTAATCATCCACCAAAGCGGCGGAGCGATCGAAGGACATTTCGCAGCCTTTGGGCTCATTGGCGTGCTTCTGTACTACCGTGACTGGCGTACCATTTTTGCAGCTACGGTGTTTATTTATCTGCAGCATCTGGTGGCCGGTTACGCGCAAACCCTTGGCGTTCCGGTCTACGTCTTTGATACGAATGCCTTTTGGTTCAAATTCGCCGTGCATGTGGCCTATTTCCTGCCGTTTGTTGGCATGATGGGCTATCTTTCGGTATGGCTGCGCCGCGATGGCGTGGAGCAACTCCATGACATTGAGCGTTTGCAAAAAAACGAAATCGAATTGGTTCAGGCCAAGGAACAAGCCGAAGTTGCCAACCGCCTCAAGAGCGAAATTCTGGCCAATATGAGCCATGAAATTCGCACGCCAATGAACGGCGTGCTCGGATTACTGCAACTCATGGAGCGCGACACCAGCACCATCGAGCAACGGGAGTATTTGCAGTTGGCGCAACAATCAGGCGAGCATCTGCTGGGGCTGATTGATAATATTTTGGATCTTTCCCGCATCGAAGCGGGCGTCATTGAGGTCGCCAGCGTGGCCACCCCGCTGCACACCCTGGTGGAAAACACCATGGGGGCGTTGATGCCGCTGGCATTAAAGAAAGGCTTGTTTCTCAAGCCCCATTTTGAGACCCAAGCCCCTGAACAGGTTCTTACCGACCCCGTCATGCTTCGCCAGATATTGCTCAATTTGGTCGGTAATGCCATCAAATTTACCGACCATGGAGGGGTGGACGTCACTGTTGCTGCGCAAACTTTGCCCGACGCACGCATCGGCTTGCGTTTGGCCGTACGTGATACCGGCATTGGCTTTGACCCCGAAAAACTCGAATCGCTGTTCTCGCCGTTTGTTCAGGGCAACAATTCGTCCACCCGCCAGCACGGTGGCAGCGGATTGGGCCTGGCGATCAGCCGCAAACTCGCGCATTTCCTGGGCGGCGATATCCATGCGCGCAACCTTGCGCAGGGAGGCGCTGAGTTCTGTGCCGAAATCATCTGTACGTTGGCGCCAGCAGTCACTGCGTCCGCCAACAACAGCAAACCGGTGGCGCCATCGCCGCATGGACTGCGGATATTGCTTGCAGAAGACCATCCGGTGAATCAGAAAGTGGCCTCCTTGATGCTGGACCGCTTGGGTCACAGCGTGCGCATCGTCGGTGACGGACAAGAAGCGCTGGATGCGCTTGCGCACGAACAATTTGACCTGATTTTGCTGGACGTCATGATGCCTGTCATGGACGGAATTACTGCATTGCAGCAAATTCGGAGACGCCAGGCACACGCCGGAAGCACACCAACCCCCGTCATGGTAGTGAGCGCCCACGCCATGCGTGGAGACCGCGAAGAAATGATTGCTGCCGGTGCCGATGCATATTTAGCAAAGCCGATTGCCATTGCGTCGATGCGAGAAGAAATATCCCGCCTCTGCGGGGTCTAGACTGCCCCATCGGCGCTCATGAATCAGTAAAAAGAGGGCTTTTTCAGCGCGCTTGGCCTGCCAGATGGGTCTGTGCGACACAGAAACTCTATGTTCACGAAAACCGCTAGAGCCTGCAGCGCCCGCGCCCTGCCCGCCTCACATGGGCTAGGATGGCATAACTATGTACCGCCTCATGAACGCACTGGGTTTTCAAGCGGGCTGGTGGGCCTGTGTCGCCAGCGTTGGGCTCGAACTCCAAGCGCAGGCACTGGCATTTTGCGCGGGGCTCGTGGTCGCGCATCTTTGGCATTGCGCGCGCCCTTGGAAAGAAATTCAAATGGCCGGGGTTTCTCTGGCCATGGGTATCGTCGCGGATTCACTCTTGCAGTATTTTTCGGTGATCCAATTTTCAGGCATCGCATTGGCGCCCCTGAGCCCGCTGTGGCTTTGGATGCTATGGGTGATGTTCGCCATGACCTTGAATACATCGATGGCCTTTTTAGCAACCCGGCCTTGGTGGCTGTCGGCCGGCCTAGGCGCCGTATTTGGTCCGATGAGCTATGTCGCTGGTGCCCGATTAGGCGCAGCGATTTTCGATGCGTCCCCGTTCCACATGGCTGTGTTAGCAACCATGTGGTCGCTCGCCATGCCAGCTTTGGTTTTCATTAACCTGCGCATCTACAGCCAAGAAAGCACCATGAGCTTGGAGCAATAGAACGCCCCACTAAGAGACGGAAAAACCTGGGCGCGTTGGCGCGTCGCAGTGCAAATTGGGCTGGCGTCAATTGAAAGATAGCTTGAAACCTATATAAATAAAGGGTTTCTTCTTTGGATTAAAAATTTTGTTCCCCGGTTTGTTCCCCGGTACTTACTTTAATACCAAGCGTCGCGAGCCTTGTCGGCGGCGTGATCTATTTTTCATTTATCGAACTTTACGGTTGTACCTACCACGTAGGGCCGGCAGAAATCAATTCTTCTGTTCTTGCGCGCACCAACCACGGGCCTTGGCTTCGTAATCACTTCGGGTTTGTCCGGTGGCCTCTGAAATGCGCCAAGGCGTCTTCTCCAAGTTGGAATCCCATACCTTGAGGCGAGACCGCACGCAACGGTCGACGGGGCTTTCCTCGCAGGCTGCGACCCCCAAGCCGCAAAGCACAACCAAGATAGGGAGAGCCACTAGGCGATGGATGATGGGCAAAGACATGGGCTTGATCGTACCGTTTGCCGGAGGTCTGGGAGATTCACGCCGCGCACTACGCGCATACTAGGCTGCACAGCAAAAAACCAGAATCTGGAGACCCCACCCACCCCCGGGGGCACCTTTTGGCCGGGTCATCGCCAGTCTGGCTTTATCACTGTTTGGGTGGCGCAATAGAAAAATCTGGGGAACTAGTTCAACGTTGGACATACGGGTGTGCTTGAAGGTAGCGCCCCAACCATACCGAAAGTGCGAACTGAGCCGGCGGAGTTTCTGTATTGACACGTCGTTTGGCATCACGAGCCAAGTCAACCAAGTTTGACATGTTAAAAAATATGGGTTAAATTGAACCGAATGATGAGCAGTGGATTGGTTCCCCCGCTTCATTTAATATTAATTCGATAAATA
>Ga0114964_10001084_pt1 | contig 20059 bp, 17 predicted proteins | sample C_131016_MF_Meta_FD_92638 | JGI IMG/M metagenome (GOLD analysis project Ga0114964, IMG submission 92638) | Freshwater microbial communities from Lake Croche, Canada to study carbon cycling - C_131016_MF_MetaG | ecosystem: Environmental > Aquatic > Freshwater > Lake | place: Lake Croche, Canada... | reverse complement strand
CCAGGTCGTGGCCAACGCTCTCACCTTGCCACTCTTGATGTGGGGCATGACCACGATGCTGGCCTCAGAAGTGGCATCCACTTGACCGCCCACAACAGCAGCCAATGATTCAGAGCCACTCTTATAAGGGATAACCCTCAAGTTGGCGCCTGCTTTGATGTTGAGCAACTCTGCCACAAAGTGTGGCGTGCTGCCCGTGCCTGCGGTCGCGAAGTTAAGGCCTTTGTCTGTTTTTGATTTGGCGATGAACTCTTTGAGGGTGGTGTAGGGTGAATTGGCGGGAACAATGATCACCGATGGGGCCAATGCAATCATGGCAACGGGGACCAAATCAGAGTCTTTGTAGGGCATTGATTTTTTGATCATGCTGTTGGAGATGATGCCCGCTGCACTGATGAGGAAGGTGTAGCCATCGGCAGCACTTTTCGCCACAAAATCTGCTCCCACTGTGGCGCCAGCACCTGGTTTGTTATCAATGATGACGGTTTGGTTGAGTGCTTTGCCAGCACCCTCGGCGCCCGCTCTGGCAATCAAGTCATTGGCCCCACCTGGTGCAAATGGAACAATGAAATGGATCGGTTTGTTGGGCCAAGTGGACTGAGCCAATGAGTTTTGTGCGTAAACGCCAGCGCCCAAAAGCGCTGTCATTTGTTGGAGAAAAACTTTGCGGTTAATGTCGTGCATGGTGCTGTTTCCAAAGAGTTGAGAATCAGGTTCACTATCGAATGTACAACACTCTAACATGATTGTCTTGAAGAGAGACAAAACGTCATCTGCGCGCGTTCTAGCTGCATCGTATTGGAGTTTGTGGAACATGGAGTCCATCAGCGGCAATTCATTGATGACTCACAGCGCGTGATCCACAACACAACCCCCATCATCCACAACCAATGCGTGGACTCGGCAAGCTCAGGGAAGAGCGGTTTTGGTTGATTTCACAATCGGTGCCCACTTTGAAATTTCTGAAGAAATAAAGGCGGAGAATTGTTCTGGGCTTGATGTTTTAACATCCATTCCTGCTCCGCCCAATCGTGCAATCACATCGGCTTGCATCAAGGTGGCGACGATGTCTCGGTTGTACCGCGCAACGATGTCCTTGGGCGTGCCAGCCGGTGCAACAAAACCAAACCAACTGACCACATCAAAGCCTGGGTAACCCTGTTGGGCCACGGGGGCGATGTCGGGCAATGAAGACGCGGGTTCAAGAGAGGCGATGCCAATGGCCCTGAGCTTGCCTGAACGAATGTGGGGCAGGGCATCCGATACAGAAGAAAACATCACTTGAATCTCACCTGAGATCAAATCGTGGACAGCTTGTGCCAATCCCTTGTAAGGGATGTGAACGAGTTCGACTTGCGCAACGCTTTTGAACATTTCACCGGCAAAATGCTGTGATGTCCCTGTTCCCGCTGAACCGAAGGACAGCTTTCCTGGATTGGTTTTTGCGTAATCCACCAACTCTTGTACGGTTTTGATGGGCAACAGAGGATTGACCACCAGCACATTTTTAAATTCCACCGCCAGGGTGATCGGGGCAAAATCCTTGATGGGATCAAACGGTAATTTAGCACCATACAGACTGGGATTGATGCCATGCGTGGCAATCGTGGCCATCCCAATCGTGTAGCCATCTGGCGCTGATTTTGCAACAGAGCTTGCGCCCACATTCCCTGCCGCCCCCAAACGGCTTTCAATGATGACGGGTTGTTTGAGTTTTTCCGTGAGACTTTGAGAAACTGTGCGAGCGAGGTAGTCCAATCCTCCACCAGGCGGTGTGTAGATGATTAGCCGAATTGGTTTGGATGGAAAGGCAGAGTCAGCATGCGCGCACTGTGAAGTCACAACCCATGCAGTGCACAACAATGCTGTGGTTAAAATTTTAGTGATCATAAGGTCTTGGTATCAATGGCTCAGGTTGATCAGTGATGCTACCGTAAAGCCGTTGAGATAACATCAATGGTGGTGAGAAAAAAAGGATTCGCAAGTTTTTTTGCACTGGTGTGCTTGGCGTTCAACGCAGCTGACATCATAGGTCGTAGCCAAAACTTGCAATGATGGACTTGGTCCTTGCGCTTTTCATGAAATTCATCAGGGATTTTGCCGCTTCATTGTCTTTGCCTGTCTTCAAGAGGATCGCATCTTGATGAATGGGCGAGTACAAATGATGGGGCACGATCCAAGCCGATCCATGTGAAATTTTGCCATCGAGAAACACCTGCGACAGTGCGATAAATCCCAGTGGTGCGTTTTGAGTCGAGACAAATTGATAGGCCTGTGCAATGCTGTCGCCTTGGACGATTTTGCTCTCCAGGCGGCTCAGCAGATTCAAGTTTTTAAGCGTTTCAATGGCGGCTAGGCCATAAGGGGCCAATTTGGGATTGGCCATGGCGAGCTTTTCAAATGGCTGTGTTTTTAAGATATTTCCGGCTGCATCGACATAATTTTCTTTGGCGCTCCAAAGCGCGAGTCGACCCGATGCATAGGTGAACTGGGTCTCTTTGATTGCAAAACCTTCTTGCGCCAGTTTGTTGGGTGTTTCAACGTCAGCTGAAAGCAAGATTTGATAGGGTGCGCCATTTTTAATTTGTGCATAAAAGCCACCCGTTGACCCCAAAGACACGATCACTTTGTTGCCCGATTCCTTTTCATACAAGGGACCAATTTTTTGCATGGGGGCGGAAAAATTGCTCGCCACTGCAATGAAGATGTCTGCAGCGAACGTGTGCTTTAAAAAAACAAATAGCACAACAATGAGTGACACTGTATTTTTGATAGTCATGACGTGTTCTTAAAAGGCCTAACGCAGAGCATCAAGATTTTCGGCCAAGTTGAACAAAACTCACCCACAGTCAGATCTTACTGTCTGAGCTCAAAACGCAATCACATGGGTGGCAAGACAAAAGCGACGTTTTGCCAAAGAAGTCTCAGGCAACAGAGGGGGCCAGCATGGGCGGGCCTTGCCTCCATGTCAAAGCAAAAATGCATTGTGTCACACCCGCCAACAGTCCGACCCACACGCCGACTTGGATGGCCACATTGTAGGAGCCTAGGGCGTCATAAATGAGTCCACCTCCCAGCGCGCCAACAAAACTGCCCAACTGGTGGCTCATGAACGCGATGCCGCTGAGCATGGCTTGCCAGCGCAGCCCAAAGGCAATACTGAGCCAGCCCGTGACCAAGGGCGCAACCCCAAGCCACAAAAATCCCATGAATGCGGCAAAAACCAAAGTCGTGTTCGGTGTCGGGTCAAGGTAAAAATAAAAACCCAATCCAATGGAGCGAAGAATATAGATCAAGCCCAAGACGAACAACTTATTGCTTCGATCTCCCAGCCAGCCAAAGAACAAGCTGCCAAGCGCGTTGAAGCCGCCGATGGTGCCCAATGCCTTTGCACTGAGCATGGGGTCAAGGCCGCAGATCTCGAGATAAGTGGGCAAGTGTGTTGTCAGAAAGACCAGTTGCATGCCGCAGACAAAATAAGCAATTGTCATCACCAAAAAGGGGGGATGCTTGAGTGCATGCATGGCCACAACCCCCGCATTCTTGTTGTCAAAACCTGGGTTTGGGGGGATCGGTAGCTGATCAACTTTCGAGCCAAACCAGGTGGCTGGAATCATGCAGATGCCCATGGCAATGAATCCCATCACGCCGATTCTCCAGCCATCCCCCTGTGAGAGCGTTTGACCAATGGGTGCAGCGATGAGTGCGCCGATCGATCCTGCAGCTGATACAACACCCAAAATGGTGCTGCGCATGTTCGCTGACACACACCGCGTGGCGACGGCCATGGCCATGGCGGAGCCCGTGCAGGACAAAGACAAGCCGATCAAAACCCCTGCGCCAATCAAGACCATCAGAAAACTGTGTGCCATGGCGAGCATGGTCAATCCGGCAACGTAGAGCAAGGAGCCCGACATCAACAAATACCGATAGCCGTGTTTGCCAGCCCACGCACCCACCCAGGGTTGTAAAAATCCCCATGTTAAATTTTGAATGGCGATGGCCAATGTGAATTCAGAAATTGAAATGCCAGTGTCTTTGGTCAGGGGAAGCATGAACACCCCCAAGCTTTGTCTCATCCCCATGCTCAGTGTGAGCATGAGCGAGACGCCAATCAAGATGGGCAAGTTGGCTTTGATCAATTTATCAATGGTCATTGCTTGGATTTTAAAGGTTTCGCACAGAATTGCCCTTGGTGTTGTCCATGACCCGTGCAAGCAATCCAATCAAGCGTAAACCCTAGCAACGAAGGCCTTTGTTTCTGATTAACCTAGACCCATCAATTGCCTTTTTTCAATTGGAGAATGTCATGTCACGTAAAGCCCAACTGCTAGGGACTTTGATCGCCGGCGTTGTTGCCTTGGTTTCTGTGCAAGCCAGCATTGCTCAGGATAAATACCCGAGTCGACCCGTCACTTTTTTAGTGCCTCAAGCGGCTGGGGGGGCCAATGATGCCATTGCACGTGTCATTGCTCAAAAGCTCACCGAGACCAGTGGTCAAACCTTCTTGGTGGACAACCATCCAGGCGCTGGAGGCAATGTCGGGACGGCACTCGTTGCAAAATCAAAACCCGATGGTTACACCATCTTGGTGACGGCCGATAGTGCCCAAGTCATCAATCCAGCCTTGTATCAAAAAACTGGGTTTGACCCTGTCAAGGATTTTGATGCGGTGACCCCCCTTGCCAAGGCGGGCTATGTCGTGGTGGCCAATCCTGCATTTCCACCCAACACCATGGCCGAGCTCATCGCCTACGCCAAGGCGCAACCTGGACAAGTGCCCTATGCATCGGCTGGCAACGGCACGATGAATCATCTGATTGGTGAGATGCTGCAAAAAGCAGCGGACATCAAGTTGCAGCATATTCCCTACAAAGGCGCAGCCGGTGCGGCCACCGATGTGGTGAGTGGTCAAGTGCCTTTATCAGTGCAAAGCACGCCTTCTTCGCTGGCCTTCATCCGTGCAGGCAAGCTCAAAGTCATTGGTGTGGTCAACGAAAAAAGGCTGGCTTCTTTGCCCGACTCCCCCACCATCGGAGAAACCATCAAGGGCTTTGGTGCCACACCTTGGTACGCCATGTTTGCTCCCACTGGCACACCCAAGGCGATCACATCATGGCTGCAAGTGGAGGTCAACAAAGTGTTGGACGACCATGACGCCATTGCAAAACTCGCCACGTTGGGTTGTGAGCCTTACAAGGGAAACCAAGAGTCACTCAATCAATTGGTGCATTTTGATTTGGTGCGTTGGGCCAAAATCGTCAAGGATTCAGGCGCAAAAATTGATTGATCCGAGTCCCCTTGGATCAAGACTGGTCTTGGGGTCTATTCCGCCTTGAGCCCAACTTCTTGAACCAGGCGGGTCATGAGAATTTTATCGGCCAAAAAGACCTTTTCAAACTCTTCTGCATTTTCACGCGCGGGCTCAATCCCCTGGGAGATAAGCCGTTGACGAACAGCCTCTTGTGAGATGGCCTGGTTCAATGCGGTGTTGATGCGTTGTACGACGGCTTTGGGAGTACCACTGGCCGCCAAAAAGCCAAACCATGACTCAAAATAAAAGTCCTTGAGTCCAGACTCGTCAATGGTGGGGATTTGTGGTCGAAGGCTCGCGCGGCGTCGAGACGTGATCGCCAACGCTTTGATACGCGGGTCTGCCAAGTACACGCCAACACCCGCTGTCGGGATGATCACCGCTTGGGAGCGTCCTGCCAACACGTCGTTGGCAGCCTCTTGCGTACCCTTGTAAGGGATGTGCAATAGATCAATGCCAGCTTGTTTGCAAAAATAGGCCATCGCCAAATGTGTTGAGCTGCCAATTCCTGCAGAGTTGTAATTCATCTCGCCAGGATGTTTTTTTGCATACGCAATGAAGTCTGCTACGGTATTGAAAGGCAATTTGGCATTGACCAGCAAGACGTAGCTTTGGGTGCCAATGTTGCCCACGGGTACAAAATCCTTGATCGGATCGTAATGCGGCTTTGCACCCAAGGCCGCCGTTACAAAATGGCTGGAAGCGGCCATCAAAAGAGTCTTTCCATCGGGTTCGGACTTGGCAACAAACACCGTCCCAATGGCCCCGCCTGCACCTTGGTGTGATTCAATGATCCAGTGCTCACCCAGGGCCTGGGCCATTTCTTGATAGACTGCACGCGCTGGCATTTCTCGTGCGCCACCAGGCGCAAATGGCACGATGATTCGGCCAACGTTGTTGCTCGCAGTCTGGGCGATGGATGAGAGGTGCACGGTTAACACACTTGCCCATGTCAATAGTGCAAGTAGAAAGAGTCTTTTTTGAGCGGTGTTTGATTGCATGGGTTTGTTTTGTGCTGGCGGTGAAAGGGTGTTGAAACTTTGAACCACGGCTAGGGTCCATTCAACGGTTTATGCAGGCAGCTCAAGGTCACCAAAAAGCTCCTTCATCGAGTAGGCTTTGGGGATCAGGCCTTGCTGAGTCGAATATTTCAAAAGCAATTCAAGAGCCGCACGGTTCGCTTCCACACCAAAGGGTGTGAGATCTTTCTTTGGGCTTTCTTTCTTGTGCGAATCAGCAATAGCCTTACTTTGTCTGAGCAATTGATAGGCTTGTTGCACCCTGTCGGGGTGGGTCTTGGCGATGGATTTCTTGACCATCATCATGTGGTTGATGGGCACCAATTGGTGACGCTCTCCCCAAGCCTGGGCCGCCTCGTGGGGGTCAGGGATCACGGGCTGCAAGCGTGGATCATCGGGCAAATCCGTGCCAATGATGGCTGCATCGAGCTCACCGCTGAGCAACATTTGAACCATGTTGTGTTCAGGCTTTGCCCGCACCACACCCTTGGGGTCTGGAAATTCGGCCAAGTGCCCATGCTCAAAGGTGATCCAATGAATGCCTCGCAAATCAACGCCATACTCGTTCATCAAAATACCCCTGACCCACGTCACTGTGGTTTGAGCGTGGGCTCGAATGCCGATGCGTTTGCCCTTGAGTTGTGAAACACCGAGCTTGCCTCTTTCTTGGTTATAGACCAAGCAGTGGTGTTGAAAGCGGCCAGCGCCCACGACCGCGGGTAGCATGATCAGGGGTTTGTTGTAGGCCTTGGCCTGAAAGGCGGTGACCAAGGCGAGTTCGGCCAAATCAAATTCCAAGTCTCTCACCACGCGTTTGAACAAGCGGTTGGGCACGGGTGCGTGGACAAATTCAAAAGCAATCGGTTGGGCGTGAACTTGACCGCTCTTGAGGGCCAATGTGTTGGGGTAGTCACCCAGTAGCGTGTTGAAGGTGAAGGGGGATTGGTTCATTGTTTTTTTGCTGAAATCGGTTTTAGACAACGCCAATTACTTTGTTCAAAGAGGGGTACAAAGCATGGGCGGTTTTGGAGTAAATCCAGTCTTGATCTGAAGGGCTCAGGGCTTGGGTGGCCGCCAAGGATTCTTGCAGTTGTTCAGCCAAAGTGCCAGAACAAGCTGGAAAGTTGGAGCCCCAGGCCATGCGAGAAGGTCCAAAGACGTCGATCACGCGCTTGATAAAAGACCCCGGCGTGGCCAATCCAAGCTTGGCATCGCGAATATTGTGGGTGGTGAGCTTGAAGTGCAGGCCATCAAATTTGGCCAAGTCAAATAGACCTTGAGCTGCTGCGTAAGGCGCGCCGTCTTCAAGTTCGGGCCTGGCGAAATGATCCAATAGCACGATGAGTTTTGGGTGGCGCTTGAGCACAGTGGCCAAGGCCGCAAGGCCAAATGAGCGCAATTGCACGCAAATGGGAATGCCATGAGACGACACGTACTCCCACAAGGCGTCCGCACGTGGGTCATCGATTTGTAGGGTTTGGTCTTGGGCGGTGTGCCCCGCAATGAAGACCCGAACGCCAGACAAGCCTTGTCCCATCCAATGAGCGATTTGTTCGACCGATTGAGGGCTCACCAAATCCACGGAGAACACCCCTGCAAATGCCTCGGGGTGATGGGCGACACTTTGAGCAACATAGCGGTTGTCGTGACCATAACACGTGGAGGCTTGGACCAACACTGATTTGCTGACCCCTCCAGCTTTCATGGCCGTCATCATGCCCGAGTCGCTCACGGGGCGCTCTTTGGACCAATCGGACTGTTTGCCGCCCAGGGGGGTGGTGATGGGAAAAAACGTGGTGTCGCTAGAAATGACATGGCAATGGGTGTCAACGACGTGGGCGGGAATGGCGTACATGAATGGTTGGCTTTCAGGGTTGTGTGGCCAAGAGGTGTTTGACCAAGGCTTGGGCTGTTGTGTCGGTTTTGAGATTTCCGCCCACGTCGGGTGTGACTTGTCCAGTTTGCATCAAGTACAGGGCCGAGTCCTCAATCGCTTTGGCGGCGGCCAAGAACTTGGGCTGGCTGGTTTTTTGGCCATGCCATGTGAGGAGCATCGCCCCCGAGATGATTTGGGACAACGGGTTGGCGATGTTTTGTCCCGCAATATCAGGAGCAGAGCCGTGAGCTGCTTGACCCATGGCGTACTCGGTGCCAGCGTTCAAGGTTCCAGCCAGGCCCAAGCTGCCAGACAGCTCAGAGGTGAGGTCCGACAAAATGTCGCCAAACATATTGGTCGTGACAATCACGTCAAACCGCTCTGGCGCTCTCACCACATGGGCCATCATGGCATCCACGATGAAATCGTCAACCACGACGTCGGGGTAGTCTTTCGCGGTGGCGTGACAGATGTCAATGAACATGCCGTCACCAATTTTGAGCACGTTGGCCTTGTGGACAATGGTCACGTGTTTTTTTCGGTGCTGTGCCAGTTCAAACGCACTTTTGGCGATGCGTTCACAGCACAGTCGCGTGATGCGCCTCAAAGAAATCACCACGTCGGGGGTGATGAGCATTTCACTGCCCCCCGACTCCACATTGCGATCGGCATAAAAGCCTTCGGTGTTTTCTCGAACCACGATCAGATCGAAATCTTGTGGCACACGTTTGGTGAGGCCAGGATAGGTTTTGGAGGGCCTGATATTGGCAAATAGATCGAGTTTTTTTCGGAAAAACATCGACGGATTGATCTCGCCCTTGGATTCGTCCTTGAATTCATAGGTTGACATGGGGCCGAGCATCAAACCATCGCGGGACTTGACCTTGTCAAGAAGCTCTTGGGTGACCGTCGCACCGCGTTTTTTGAGGCTTTCGTGACCGGCAATTTCGTGTTCGAGCTCCAAACCCAGCTCGAAGCGTTTTGATGCTGCCATCATCACTTCATCACATGCGGCCATGGTTTCGGGACCAATACCGTCACCAGGAATCACTACAATTTTCATCATCAACTCGATTCGATCTAATTCAATACAAACAAAGACCTCGATCATAGCAAGCCCAGAGCCTTGTTTTTTCCATTGGATATAAAAACCCCATGTCCAATGATTGCAAGGCCGCGGTCTTTCAAGAGGTAAAAGATTCAGTATGAGGCGTGAGACCCAGTCAGATATTGCGTTGTCGCAAGGTTTTGCGCTTGAAAAGTCAACGCCGAATTTGGTTACACTTTGCTCACTTATTTTTGAAACTCAACGGTATTGTTATGAATCCAACTTTTTCTGTATTAGGTGTTGAGCACACCGCCCTAGACTTCACCATGCCCAAAGGGGCGTGCGATTGTCACACCCATGTTTTTGGCCCTCACGATGAGTTCGCACTATCGAAAAACCGAAAATACACCCCACCGCAAGCACTGCTATCGGACTTGGTGAAATTGCACGATGGCCTTGGCATTGATCGCGTGGTGATCGTTCATCCTTCTCCATACGGGAGCGACAACTCTTGCACATTGCGCGCTTTGCACGCTCTGAAGGGCAGAGGCCGAGGCGTGGTGGTGATTGATAAAACGGTCTCCAAGGCCGAGCTCAAGCGCATGCATGACCTGGGTGTGCGAGGGGTGAGGATCAATTTGCAAACTGAAGGGATCCATGATTTGGCTCTCGCGCAAGCACAAATCGATTGGACTGCCAAGATGATCGAGGATTTGGGGTGGCATATTCAACTCTTCACCCAGGTCGACGTGATCGCCAGGCTTGAAAGTGTTTTTAACCACTACAGCACTGAATTTGTGGTCGATCACTTTGGACTCATCAATCCTGACCTTGGTCTTGATCAAGCAGATTTAAAAATCCTCTTGAACATGATTGCAAACGGTAAAGTATGGATCAAACTGTCGGCGCCACACAGAATTTCATCCCTGCCAGATGGTGAGGCTGTGGCGCAGTTGGCGCAAGCGCTGATCAAGTGCAATCCCGAGCGAATGGTCTGGGGCAGTGACTGGCCTCATCCTGGTGGGCACATGAGTGGGCCTCGCAACATTGAGCAAAGCGAGCCCTTCAACCCCATTGACGATGGGGCAGCCTTGAATCGTTTGAAACGGTGGGCGCAAACCCCAGAGATGCTACAAAAGATATTGGTCACCAATCCCAGTGTCTTGTACAACTTCTGAGCTTGGGACTCAATCCGTCCTTTGTCTTTTGGCTGGTGAAGCGCTCAAAGGCACTGCAAGCCTTCAATGCAAGTTCAAGAGTCGTATCTTGGATAGGTTGAATGCGTGCTTTCGGCTTCGAGTCGACGAATCAAAGACGGCCATTCGAGAACGCCATAGGGTCTTCGGGTGCCAGGTTGGTAGAGATGGGCTGTTTTTTCAAGCACGTCTTGGCCAGGCAGCACCATCTCAGTTTTGGCGGCCATCACATCGACTTGAGCCCTGCACGACAATTCCAACTGGTACATGGTGTTGAAGGCTTGCTGCACTGTTGCTCCGCAAGTGAGCAGTCCGTGATTGCGAAGTACCATGGCGTCATGGGCTCCCAAGTCATGGACCAAGCTCTCACGCTCTTTCAAGTCAATGGCGGGTCCTTGAAAATCGTGGTAACCGATGTGGCCCACAAATCGCATTGACGTTTGTGTCATGGGCAACAACCCACACGCCATACTGGAGACCGCCATCCCAGCACGGGTGTGGGTGTGAATCACACTGTTGACGTCACTGCGAGCTTGGTGGATGGCGCCGTGAATGACATAGCCCGATTTATTGATGCCGTAATCGGTATCAGGCTTGGAGAGAATATTGCCATCGATGTCTATTTTGGCGAGACTTGAAGCGGTGATTTCTTTGTAAAGGAGTCCATACAAATTGATCAACAAGTGTTCAGTCCCAGGTATTTTTAACGTGATGTGGTTGTAGATCAAGTCAGACATCTCGTACAAATCGACCAAGCGGTAGCACGCTGCAAGTTCAACCCTTGCTTGCCACTCTTCTGGGCTGACTTGGGACTGAACCGATTTGAATTGGGTGTCTAGTTTGAGTGTGCTCATGGTGGGCTCGATTTGATTTTTTCGGGGTAGAGCAGGAAACGCTCTTGACCCTCATATCTTAATACGCTTCGCTCAGGTGGACCAACCGAGTTGACCCTAGGTTTGTCTGGACGTGATTTTGATCAATGCAAGAGTTCAGTTCAAAGGGGTGGGGACCCATTAGGGTTAGGTCCCTTTTAGAAAAGCATTGGCGGTGATACATTTTTTGAAGAGTCTTTTATTCCAAAGACAATACGGGGGATTTATGCATTCAGCATTGAGAAATGCATTGTTGGTTTTCATGTCATGTTTTGCTTTTGCAAATGGTTTTGCCCAGTCCGAGTCCGCCAATATGGCTCAATTGATGGCACCTCACGCCAATGGTCAATTGCGTGCCTCGATCAATTTGGGAAATCCGATTTTGGCCAAGAAGGATCCAGCGACAGGACTCCCCGTGGGTGTGTCGGTGGACTTGGCTCGAGCCTTGGCGCAAAAACTTCATCTGAAGTTGGAATTGGTGGTTTTTGATTCAGCTGGCAAGTCGGTTCAAGCCGTTCAAGAAGACAAGGCCGATATCGGTTTTTTTGCCATCGATCCCAAAAGAGGTGAGGGGATCAATTTCACCAAACCCTATGTCATCATCGAGGGCAGTTACTTGGTGAGAGATGATTCTCCTTTGCGCAGCAATGATGAAGTGGACCAAGCGCACAACCGGGTGGTTGTCGGTCAGGGTTCGGCTTATGATTTATTTTTGACCCGTGAGATTAAAAAGGCATTGATCGTGCGCGCTCCAACGTCTCCCACCGTGGTGGATGTATTTGTCCATCAAGGCTTTGAAGTGGCAGCAGGTGTTACTCAACAATTGCAAGCGGATTTGAAGCGCTTTGATCACTTGAGGCTGTTGCCTGGTCGCTTCATGGTGATTGAGCAAGCCATGGGACTCCCCAAGGCAAGAGACCCCAAAGCACATGCCTACCTGATGGAGTTTGTGCAAGACATGAAGAGGTCTGGCCAAGTGGCCACTTCACTCGCTGTACACAAAATAGAAGGTGCACAGGTTGCACCTTGATGGCGCTGTCAACGTTTGAGCGGCATGGCGAGTTGGCTGGCCATCGTTTTTCCCAACTCCACTCCCCATTGGTCAAAGGGGTTGATGCCCCAAATGGTGGCTTGAACAAAGGTTTTGTGCTCATAAAGCGCCATCAGCATTCCCAAACTATACGCATCCAACTCTTCAAGCCATAGACTGGAGCTTGGCGTATTGCCCTTGAACGAACGGTGGGGAGCGAGCGCGTCAATGGCCTCGGCGCTCAGTCCATTCGATTGCATCTCTTGGCGTGTATGCAATTCATCTCGCCCAACAGCCATTGCATGGGCTTGTGCCATCATGCTCAGATGCAGGCACTGCATGTGCTCCTGTGCCAAGGGCAGGGGGCAAGAGGGGTCTTGTCGCACACCGATGAAATCGACGGCCAGCAGATGCTCACCTTGGTGGATCAATTGAAAGTAGGCGTGTTGGCCATCAATTCCCAAGCCGCCCCAAACAATGGGGGCGGTTTGCACTTGAACTGGGCTGCCATTCACGTGTGTGCCTTTTCCGTTGGACTCCATGTCGAGTTGTTGGATATAGGGGGTGAGTCCCCTTAGGCGATAGGCGTAAGTGGCGATGTGGTGAGTTGGTGCTTGTAAGAAATTGCGATTCCAAACCCCCAAGAGCCCCATCAAGATGGGGATGTTTTGCAAGATGGGTGCACTGACAAAGTGCTCATCCATGGCCCGAGCGCCAGCGAGCAAGCGTTTGAAATTCTCATTGCCGACAGCCAACGCAACAGGCAGTCCTATTGCCGACCATACCGAGTAGCGTCCCCCAACCCAGTCCCAAAAGTGAAACGTTTGATCTGGTAAAAAGCCTTGCGTCAAGGCCAAGTCCGCGCGAGCAGTGACGGCCACCATGTGCAGTGGCAGCGACTCCAAAGGACAGCCATGGTCCTGGAGCCAGCGTTGGGCCGATTGCGCCAACAGCGTTGTTTCTTGCGTCGTGAAGGTCTTGCTTTGAACGATGAAAAGGGTTGTGCGTGGGTTCAAGCTTTTGAGGGTTTGCCACAAACTCCAAGCGTCCACGTTGGACACGAAATGAACCCGGACATGTTGTGACTTGGCCAATGGGTCTGGATTCAACCCCTCCAGTGCTTGTACACACGTGAGGGGGCCCAGTGCTGAACCACCAATGCCCAGGTTCACGACATCGGTGAACGGCTCGCCGCCGAACCCCAACAGTTGGGCGGACTCGAAGCGGGTCACGAAATTGCAAATGCGCTCGAGCTCTGTGGCCACTTGCAACTGGATGGCTTCGCCCCAAGGAGGATTTTGAATGCCTTGGCCACGAAGCGCCACGTGAAGGGCAGCGCGCTGCTCGGTGACGTTGACTCGCTCACCGCCAAAGAGATTTTGGATGTGCAGACTCAAATTGGAGGCCTGCCCCAATTCAGCCAAGGCCGAGAGCACCTCAGGCGTCACTCTTTGGTGCGAAAAGTCCAATGCCAACCCATGAAGTTTGACAGTCATGGCCTGAGATCTTTGCGAGTCGGTCAAGAGTTCCCGCAAGTGATCTACGGCATGAGGCAGCGCCAAGCGTTCGAGTTTTTCCCACGCCTGCAATGCCCGAGGAGAGGTGAAGCTCTTGTTCGGCGCTGGTGGCGATTTGGACAGCGTCATGGTTTGGTTATGGCGGTTTAGTCTTCTTTGAGGACCAATCCAGTGGGTTGGCGTTTCTCCACTGAAAAACGAATCAATGCAGCGCTTCGATAAATGCCATGGGCAAATTTACCGTAAGGCAATGTCAAAAAGAGTGCCATGATGCTTGCCAAATGTGTCGCCAGCATGACGGGCAAGAATGAAGTCCCATGGCTGAGCCACAACAATAGACCAGTTCCGGCACACAACGCTAAAAGAGCAATGAAACCCAAATCCATGGGTTTTTGCTTCAAGTCACCGTGCCATGGGTGACGTTTTAAGTTGAGCCAGCCTAGTCCAAGAGTGCCGACCAAAAGGCTGAGCCCTCCAACCACTCCCAAGACCTTGGGCAAGGTCCCCCAAGCATAGGGCGCTTGTTCGCCCAAGAAGTAGTGATAAAGCGTTGCAACGCTGGTGGAGGCAAAGCACAGCAAAAAGCCATAAAACGTGAAGTGGTGCATGCGCTGGCGCCAAAGGGTAAAGGCGTCGTCTTCGTTGTTGCAGCCTTCGTGGTGACCGCCATCCAAATACTTCAAGCTCATGATGTTGTGCGTGGCTTCTAAAGCGGCAGGCGTGGTCACTGCTGCGCCTGAAGTGGCAGGGGTGATTTTGCTCATGAAACGGTATACACCGATGCCCAGCGCCAACACGTCAAAGAGAAAGACGGGCGCAAACCAGGACACCATGGTGTTGTGGCTCATGAGGCCATAAAAGTTGCCTGCCTCTTGGGTGGGCGATGGCAAAAGGAGTGAGATGAAAAGCGCCAAACTTGCAAACAAACACAAGGCCACCCACAGGCCGTTTTTGGCGTAGGTTGCTCCCATGAAAGCGGGCCAAGCATAGGTTTCATAGGTTTTAACCCTCACTTGTGCCATAGAACGTGGAATGTTCACGGCAAAATCATGCGGTTCTGCATACTGGCAAGCATGCAAACACGAGCCACAGTTGTGGCAAAGATTGGCCATGTAGTGGATGTCGTTTTGCGCAAAACTCAAGCGGCGCGTCATGGCCGGGAAGACGGCACAAAAGCTCTCGCAATAGCGACAAGCATTGCAAATTTGGAGTTGTCTGGCCACCTCGCGTTCACTGTCGGCCAAAACCAAGGAGGGGCGGGAGAGGTCTTGGGCCTCTTTGACCAATTGCTCAAGCACTTGCATGTTCTTCTTTCGATAAGGAGGGATTGTCGATTTCTGGACCACGATGTTGACCAGTTTGTGACTTGACGCTCAAGGCGGCAGAGGTGCCGGCAATGCGGCCAAACGCCGTGCCGATGGTCATCCCCACGCCAGCGGTGTAGCCTTTGCCCAGCACATTGCCTGACATCATTTCGCCGGCCACAAAGAGATTTTGACTGGCTCGTCCAGCGAAATGAACGGCTGTCGTTTTATCGGTTTTGAGGCCCAAATAGGTGAACGTGATGCCCGGTTTGACCGGGTAGGCGTAAAAGGGTGGCGTGTTGATTGGCAACGCCCAGTGGCTCTTGACTGGGGTGATGCCCTCTGTGTGACAGTCATCGAGTGCGGTGTGATCGAAGTGCCCCACCTGACAGGCTTGGTTGTACTCGTTGAGCGTTTGCATGAAGGTGTGGGTGTCGAGCCCCAAGGTTGCTGCCAACTCTTCCAAGGTGTTGCACACCGTTCCATCAAAGACTGGGGGCATGAAGCGACCAACGGCTTTGGCGTCCGTGATGGAGTAGGCAATTTGACCAGGCTGCAGTGCCACCAAACGGCCCCAAATGGCGTAACGTTTGGGCCAAAAGTCTTCGCCTTCGTCATAAAAGCGCTTGGCCAATTTGTTGACCACCACGCCCAGGGACACGCAATCAATGCGGGTGCAAATGCCACCATCGTACAAAGGGGCTCGTGCGTCAATGGCCACCATGTGAGCCTGGGTGGCGTCGCCAATCATGTCTGCGCCCAGATCTCTCAAGACATCGATCAGCACGCCGTGGTTATAGCGGGTGCCGCGAACAAGAAAGTTCTCTGCTGTCCACTCCCCCCATTCGTTTTGGCCCCAAGCTGCCTTGAGCTTTTCCAAGTTGGACTCAAAACCACCACAGGCCAATACACAACTCTTGGCCTGAATCCGTTCTTCACGTTGGCTGCCATCGGGCAACTGATGAATGGCCTTGGCGGCTTGAAATTGTCCGTCTTTCACTTCAAGGTCGACCACGGTGCAGTCATAGTCAATGGCAATGCCCAGTGCTTGAGCACTTCTAAAGTAGGCATTGATCAAGGCTTTGCCACCACCCATGAAAAACGCATTGGTTCGTGCCGTGTGCAAAGCGCCTGAGAGTGAGGGTTGAAAGCGCACGCCGTGTTTGTACATCCAAGGTCGGCAGGTGGCGGAATGACGAATAGCAAGACGCGCCATTTCTTCATTGGTAAGACCGCCGGTGACTTTGAGCAAGTCTTGCCAAAACTCCTCTTCGGGGTAGGCTTCGACCAAAACGTCTTGGGGCGCATCGTGCATGCATCGCAAGTTCCTGGTGTGTGTGGAGTTGCCGCCACGCCAAAGCTTGGGTGCGGATTCGAGGATTCGAACGCTGCAGCCGGCCTCACGCGCCATGAGGGCTGCGCAAAGAGCGGCATTGCCGCCTCCAACGACCAAAACGTCCAGCTTGGGTTGTGATGAAGTCAATGAATACTCCTGTGATTTTGAAAGGGTGATCGAAGTCGCATGGGGCAAGAGCGCCCACGCGATTGGGCTATAGAAGTTGCGGTGTTTGGAGGGCTTTTTGTTTCCAAAGTTCCCACGGTCTCTTGAGATGTTGGTCGTTCATCAAAGCGGTGGCTTGGGCTTCGCCCTCAGTCAAAAACTCAATGCTGCCAATTTTCATCGACTCGAGTTGAAGCTTGGCATTGAGCTCGGTGTAAATGGCTCGGTAAACCACTTGGGGGATGCTCACCCCAACGGCCACACTGCCGTGGCCACGCATCAAGGCCACTGTGTGCGAACCCAAGGACTGCGCAAGCGAGCGGCCCAAGGCTTGGCTGGTGATGAGTAAATCAGACGTCTCCCCAATGGTTTGACGGATTTCATAAATGGGCGTTTGTGATCCCAAAAATCCACTCATGTGGCAAATGGGTCTCAGGCGTTGTGAGGTGACGCCAAATGGAATCACCGAAGGGGAATGAGAGTGGACAACGGCATGAACGTCGGGGCGAGCACGATAGATTTCACTGTGAATGAAGCGCTCGACATAGCAAGTTCTGTTGTGTGGGTCATGCACCACACCGTCTAGGTCGCACTGCAAAATGTCGTCGGGCGTGACCAAAGCGGGCGCCATGCTTTTGGCAATCCAAAACCGTGTCGGATCTACCGCATCTCTTGCGCTGATGTGGCCAAACCCGTCAACGACACCTTCAAGGTACAAAATTCGATTGGCAATGCTCAAGTCTTCAATCAATTGATGGTTTTCTGGTGTCATGTTCGTGCTCGAGCCTAGGATAAAAAAGCAAATGATAACGTTTCAAGGCCTTGTCTTGGAGGCAACAAGTTGCATTATAGATTCTTTAGTACTAAGTTGACGGGTGCTCTCTCTTGCCTAATCAAATTCTCGACTTTAAAATGCATTGCATGGATTGAATTTAATACTTTTAAATTAAATTAAGGGTTGTGGATCGTCCCGACCTTTAGCTTGTCTGTTCTGTGTCGATAAAAACTCAAGTCGTGACCACCATGTCAGGGGTATGTGTTGCTGAGTTGGTTTGAAATTTGCTTGTGCAATATGTCTTCCACACCGCGTGTTCATGGTGTATTTCAACAGGTAAAGGGTTGATGGGTTTGAGTCAACATGTTTAAAAACAAAAGAATTTTAGGTCTGGCGTTGGCTTGTGTTTTGATGGTGTTGAGCTTGGGGCTTTACATCTATAGCCTAGGTGCGATCTCATCGAGCAGCGAACTCGTCCAAGGCCAACAGTTGGCCCAAGAGATTGAACCCGGGCCAGAGAAGGTCATGGAAAAAGAATCTGGCAAGGAGGCTGATGTGGGGAATGCTCACGAGGCCCATGCCGATGCTGCGGTAAGCCATTCGAGCAAGGAAGAAAAATCCAAAGTGCCTGTGGCTGAGCAGATGCCCGATGCGCAAGGCAAAGAGATGGCCCAAGATGCGCGTGCTCCAAAAGAAGCACGCAAAGGAGCTGAGCAAGGGATGGAGCAGACTGCTGGGAAACACGCTGAGCTTGTTGACAAGGGTCATGAGAGCAAGTCGCATGAAGAGCTTGTCGAGGTGGACAAAAAAAGCGAAGAATTTGGAACCAAATACCGCCCTCGAATCATCGGTCGATGCAAGTTGCTGTTTACCCAATTCAATTTGCAAAAGCTCGAACCCAGTCAGTTTCATGCATTTGCGTATAGTTTTGATGGAAAAAGTGGATATTGCGCTGACTCGGGTGCTCAGAGTTCGTTGAAGTTGGCTCAAGAAGTAGCGCTCAAAGATTGTGAAAAGAACAAATTAAATGTGGATGGTTATGCACCCTGTTTTATCTATTCCAATAACTAGTCAAAGGTCAGACAATGAACTGCGATAAATGTGGAAAGTCCAATTCAGCTCAAGCCAAGTTTTGTGGCAAATGTGGCTTCACGCTCAAAGCCTTGGTCGCTGAAGATCAGTCCGTGGTGGCTCAAGAGTCTGCCGAATTGAAGTCGGAGCCGGCTCAGGCCATGGAGAGTGAGTCCAAACTCACCCAAGAATCCACTCGCCAAGAAGAAACCGTCGGTGCAGCGTTGGGTGAGCAGTCTTACGCCCGAAGCTCTGCGTCAAGCGATTCAGTGGATGCTTCAAGCGCCAGTCACAAACCATCCCCATTCAACACTGACCGTGAAGACATGCAGGATGCCCCGCCACCAACCAGCAGTCCGGCACCCAGCTTGCCAACACCTGCGGTGCAAATGGCTTCGGTCATCACCACTGAGTCAAAAATGAATTTGGGAGATGGCTCTGCCGTCTCGCCCGACGAGTTGAAGTCATTGATCAACAGTCAGTTCAATAACAATTACTCCAATCAAGCGGCGATTAAAAAGTACCTCGATGCACACACTGAGCAGTTGAAGTCCATCACCTTTCAGCTCGAGAGTATTAAAAACTTTCAAGCCACCATCAATTACGAGTTGATCATCAATGAGATCAACGACAAGTACAACGCCATCACACAAAGCATCAACGAGAAGTTTTTCTCGCCCAATTTCAAACCCTCAGAGGAGATGGATTCCTTGCTGAGTGATGTGGACGATAAAACCCATTTCTTGTTTGAGAAAATCAATTCACTGCTGCTGTCGCACAACCAGCAATTGATGAATAATTTCCAGTCGGTGATTCACAACATCGATCATCAAAATGCCTCCGTTTATGAATTGGTTCAAGATCAATTCAGCCATAAAAACGAAGAGTTGGCACAGACCCTCAAATCCGTGCTCACCCAGTTTGAGTCCACCGATGTGGTTCAAAATGTCAATTTTGAGTCTCGTTTGTTGGACCACATCACCGAGGTCAAGCAACAAAATCTCGATGCCAATCGCGTCACACAAGAGAGAATCCAAGCCCTTGAAATATCCTTGCAAGGGGTCGGTCAACTCTCCTCTCCAGAGACCTCAACCCAAACCGTGGACTTGATTGCCAAGCATATCAAATCCCAAGCACTCACCGGAGTGGAGAAAATCTCTACCCTCATGTCCAACAACAACAAGACCATGGCCAATGTGGTGACTGCTGAGATTGGTCAATTGTTGGATCAAAAACTCCAAGCCCTGAAGTCTGATTTGCAGGGCAATTTGTTGGATTTTGAGACCCAAGTGAAGTTGGATCAAGAAAAACTCTCTAGTTTATTGAACCAGTCGGGCAAGATTGATCAACTCCTCAAGCTCAAAGTGTCTTCGTCCGCCAAAGCGTCCAGTTCTGCCCAGGCCAGTGACTCCTTGTCTGCTGCTGATGTTGATAAAAACACCATCATCACCTTTGCCACAGGTTTGCTTTGTGGCTTTACTTTCCTGCTGGGTGGAATGGCAATTTATAACCTTGCTTTCAAGGACGATTTTGCTG
>Ga0114964_10001082_pt1 | contig 20093 bp, 23 predicted proteins | sample C_131016_MF_Meta_FD_92638 | JGI IMG/M metagenome (GOLD analysis project Ga0114964, IMG submission 92638) | Freshwater microbial communities from Lake Croche, Canada to study carbon cycling - C_131016_MF_MetaG | ecosystem: Environmental > Aquatic > Freshwater > Lake | place: Lake Croche, Canada... | reverse complement strand
GTTCAAGATGCTTTATCGAAAGTTCATTACTTAAACCATCAACAGGACGCATGAATGATGCAACACAAGATATTGACTTTTTTGTTGCCCATGAATTGCAAGAAGTTGTTCCATCTGCTGTAACTGGTGAAAAAGATGCTGTTAATGAAGACAGCACACCAAATTACCAAATGGTTGATAAATCTGCTTTAATTCCATTGTTGACTGCGGCAATACAAGAACAACAAACATTGATTACATCACTAACAGAGCGTATTACAGCATTGGAGAATAAATAATGACCTCAACGGTGAACGCATCTACTACATCAGGAGTCATTGTTACTTCTGATACTAGCGGTTCTTTGGCATTGCAGACAGCAAATACTACTGCTTTGACGATTAACACAAGTCAAAATGTAGGTATTGGAATTACTCCAAGTGCTAATCAATTTGGAAATAACTTACAAGTAAATCAAACAATCTTAAATGATGACAATGGTGGTACAAATCATTTAAGTAAAAACGCTTATTACAACAGCGGTTGGAAATATATCACAACAGATTACGCTTCTAAATATACACAATCATTAGGCGTACATTCTTGGTCAACAGCTCCATCAGGCACAGCGGGTAATACAGTTACTTGGACACAAGCAATGACGCTTGACGCATCAGGACAATTAGGAGTGGGTACAAGTAGCCCAGGCAGTAAACTTGAAGTATCAAACACAGTCAACACTGCATATGATTCTACTAATACATTAACTAGTGGTCAAACAGCAAGACTAACAAATCTAAGTACAACATCTGGTGTTGCCTCAACTTTGTTTTTTAAAGCCGTAGGTTCAGGTGGTGACAATAGCTACGCAACAATTTCTTGTGCCAGTCTTGGTACTGGTGCTAGTGCATTAACTTTTGGTGTAAAACAGACTTCTGGTTATGGTGTAGTAGAAGCCATGCGTATCAGCCCTAGTGGGCAATTAATAATAAATCCTAATGGTGGTAATAGTCCTCCAGCTCCCGCTGTTGATATTTATGGTGGTTCAAGTGGTACGAAAGGCGCATTACGTTTAGGTGATAATACATACTCAGCTGGTCATGTTAATTATTGGGATATTGGAAGAGATAACACAACTACTGGTAACTTCACTTTTTCTGAAAAAGGTACACAAAAAGGATATATAGATTTAACAACTGGTGCATACGTTGCGGTATCTGATTCAAGATTAAAAAATAATATTACAGACATAACTTATGGTCTTGCTGAAGTTTTAAGATTTAGACCCGTCATGTATAACATGATTGAGGAAAAAGAAAATTCTAAAAAACATTTAGGTTTAATTGCTCAAGAAGTAAAAGCAGTAATTGATGAAGCTGTGGATGATTTAATTGATGAAAGTCAACAGTTTTATGGATTAGATAAATCAGGACTTGTGCCAGTATTGGTCAAAGCAATCCAAGAACTTTCTACCCAACTAACAGAACTCAAGGCAGAAGTAGCCACATTAAAAGGGGCACAAGCATGACTACCATCATAAGCGGATCAAGTCCTAGCATTACCTTTTCAGATGCGACTACGCAGAGTACAACTGCACCCAGTACAAGTACATTTGGATTTAAGAATCGTATTATCAATGGTGGGATGGTGATTGACCAAAGGAATGCGGGAGCTAGTGTTACAGTCTCATCCTCTACTGTAACTTATACATTAGACAGATATTTTGCATATGCTACCCAAGCATCCAAATTTACAGTTCAACAATTAAGTGCATCACCTCCAGTAGGGTTTACCAATTATTTAGGCGTAACATCTTCTTCAGCGTATTCAGTAGGAATTGGAGATTTTTTCTTTTTAAGTCAAAGGATTGAAGGCTCTAATGTCTCTGATTTAGCATGGGGTACTGCTAATGCTAAAACAATTACAGTTTCATTTCAAGTTTACTCTTCATTAACTGGTACTTTTGGTGGAGCATTAAGAAATTCTAGTGCTACACGCAGTTATCCATTTACTTATACTATCTCTACGGCAAATACATGGACAACTATAACAATAACTATAGCTGGGGATACAACTGGAACTTGGCTTACTACTAACGGTATTGGAATTGATATTGATTTTAGTTTTGGTACAGGTACATCTTATAGTGCTACAAGTGGAACTTGGGCTACAGGAAATTATCTATCAGCCACAGGAGCAGTCAGCGTAGTAGGAACAAGCGGTGCAACATGGTATGTCACAGGAGTACAACTAGAAGTAGGTACACAAGCCACAAGTTTTGATTTCAGAGACTATGGGCGTGAGTTGATTTTGTGTCAGAGATATTTTCAAACAACTTACCCACCCGGTTCAGGTTTAGGATCAACATCTGCCCCTCTTACTGCAACTATCGAAACTATTTCTCAAGCAACAACATCATATTTGCCAATAGGTTGGAATATGCCTGTTGTAATGAGAACGGCTCCAACTGCAACACTTTATAACCCTAGTACAGGTTCAAGTTCTGCTAGTAATAATATTTATCAAACTAGTGGGGCTAGTCATCCAAGCGCACAAGCAAATGTATCCCAAAATGCTGTGCTTTTTTATGTTAGTGGTTCTTCTGTCGCGGCTACAGCAGCAATAGAAGCACATTTTGGCGTGAGTGCGGAGTTATAAAAATGTATCAACAATTCAAAGACATTCAAGGCAACATTAAAACAAGTGCAATTTATCGGTTAACTGATAACGCTTTTGTACCTTATGCCCCTGACAACACCGACTACCAACAATTCAAAAAAGACTTGGCAGAAGGAGCATCTTTAAAAGACGCAGAAGGCAACGACATGACTGCTGAACAGATAACAACATTTTTGGGAGAACTTAAATGACTGACACAGATAAAGATCTAGCTGTTCACGTTGCTGTTTGTGAAGAGCGATATACCCATATAGCTGAGTCCCTTAAAAATGGAGAAAAGCGCATGGCTAAGATTGAGTATTTGCTCTACGGAGTTATGCTCCTTGTCCTTCTTGGCCCAGGTGTTGCAGCAGAATTCTTTAAAAAGTTTTTTGGAGTCTAAGAAATTGATCCTTTTACCCTTGTTGCTTTGGCTTCTGGAGCCTTTAAGCTGGTCAAGCAAAGTTGTGAAATGTACAAAGAGGGTCGGCAGTTTGTTGTCGATGCCAAGAAAGAAATTGATGGTGTCATTAAAGACGTTAAATCTGTACAATCAGATGCAAAAGGTGTCTGGGCTTTTTTCAAAGGTTTGTTTGGTGGTAAGACAGGAAAGAAAGCAACAGAAGCTAAGCCAGCCGTTGCAGTACCAGCCAAGAAAGTTAAGAAAGCTCCACCTCCAGAATTTGACGAAAATAAAATTTATGCCGATGTTGCAGATGCGTTAACAAAGTTCTTTCATGCTTATAACGGTTTAAAGTCGTACATCAAAGAACAAGAAGAAACAGCAACAAAGGTAGGAGATGAAGAAGGACAAGACATTGCAATCAAGTTAGTCATTGCTGACTTGCAGATGGAGAAGTTAAACGAGGAGCTGCGAGAGTACATGGTGTACCATGTTCCTCCTGAATTTAAGGATTTGTATAGCCGAGTAAACAAGATGATAGGACATATTGCCAACCAACAGCAACTTGCACGGAAAGAGGCATCGGACAAAAAGAAGGCATTGGCATGGCAACGAAAACAGGTTATCAACAAAATTCAGTTCAGAATTCAAATAGGGGTGGCAACTACCCTAGTGATCCTGTGGACTTGGATGACTCTTCTAGCGATGATACCTTCTACGTGATTGTGATTGTAATTTTGCTGTGCATCATCTTGTTCTTCATGCCTGTTTTAATGTGGATGTATATGGATATAAGGCAGACTGACATTAAGGTTCAAAAACTTATTAAGAAATTGGATGAAAAATGAAGCGTCTTATATGTTTAGTTTTTTTGCTTTTGTGTGCATGCGATGATCGATATAGATACAAATGTCAAGATTTTGATAACTTTCAAGATAAAGAATGTCAAAAGCCCAAATGCTTGTTTAGTCAAACATGTCCTGAATACCTTGTAGCACCAGTATTGGAGAAACAAATTGAATCTTCCCAACCCGCTCCAGTCAAACCCTGAAACCCGTTTTACCCCAGACGAAATTGAAGTTCGTATTTGGGCGTTTGTGGTTATTGCAATTACGATGATTCTTTTTGGGATTGTCATTGCGTTGCTTTACTCAGTAACGTTTGTGGTGCAACCTATTAAATCGATGGCTCCAATTGACCAAGCGTATACTAAAATGCTTAATGATATAGTATTACTTATTGTAGGTGGGATTGGTGGCATTGTAGGGAAAAGGGCTGTAGGCGGTGTAGCTGGCACTCTAGCGGGCATCAAACAAGCAACCAACCCTACGCCTCCTATGATGGGCATGATGGGACAGCCTTGCTATCCAGCTCAAGGTATGCAGGGTTCTATGGGGTTTTCCCCTATCCAAAGTTCGGGTCAACCGTTTGGGGCGATGCCTAACTTTACCAATCCTGCTCTAGATGAGTCATGGACACCCCCACCTCCGCCTACTACTCCTCCAACTTTGGAAGCAGACTCAGATCGTGAACACCAAGCTACTGCAAGAGAAGCAGTAAAGGAAGAATAATGCTTGGCATGGTCTGGACATTCTTTAGCGATTTGTTTTATTACATCGCTTTAGCTGTTCTTCTTGGCGGCTTTGGGTTATATTTATTAAGTTATCTGGCTAAGCTAATCCCTATGCTTGGCTCTTATGCGCTAGCTATGCAGGTAGCAGGCGTCCTATTTATATTTGGAGGTACTTACTATGTCTCAGATCATAACGGCTATCAAAGGCGCGTACTCGAAGATCAAGCAGAAATTGCAAGACTTAATGCAGAAGCTCGGGACAAAGAGCTAAAGACGCAAGAACAGATTGCTAAGCTGCAATCTAATTTAAGGAAAGCTAAAGATGACAACATGGCCAAACAAGCTAGTATTGATGCTCGCATTGATTCTGGCGAGCTGCGCGTCCCCTCCTCCTGTGGTGTACAAACCGCCACAGATTCCTCCTCTGGAAATGGAAACCAAGCCAGCGAACCTGAACGAGCGTTTCTTAAAGCTACTAACGCCCTCTTCATCGAAGCCGACAACGCCATCGAAGAACGAAACGCCTGCGTCGCCCAGTACAACGAAGTAAGGAATAGATTCAATGAACGCTGAACAACTCCAACGTTTACATATTGGCCCTGAGTGGGTTGATGCCTTAGATGCTACGTTTAAGCAATTTAAGATTTTCTCGCCAAAAGAACAAGCGGCGTTTGTGGGTCAGTGTTCTCATGAATGCGGTAATTTTCGTACTCTAGAAGAAAACTTAAACTACCGTGCCGAAACCCTGTGCAAACTTTGGCCGAAACGATTTCCTACTTTAGACTTTGCTAAACAATACGAACGAAATCCTCAAAAGATTGCCAATAGTGTCTATGCAAATCGTATGGGAAATAGGGATGAAGCGTCAGGGGATGGGTATCGTTTTAGAGGCCGAGGATGTATCCAGTTGACTGGACATGACTCGTACTGGCATTGCGGGCAGGCGTTGGGACAGGACTTTGTGATGAATCCTGATTTGGTTAAGACTCCGATGTACGCCGCTATGAGTGCTGGCTGGTTTTGGTCTACTCACAAATGCGGTCAATTTGCTTTGGCTGGAGATGATGCTGGGTTGTGTAAGCGTATCAATGGGGGTTTATTTGGACTGCAAGAACGAGTACACTTGACCAATCAAGCATACGCTGTTTTTACAGGTGCATAATGGCCGCAATTACTCTTAAAGCTTTTTCTGGTGAGATTCCCAATCTACCGCCATATCTACTGCCGACTGAAAACGGACAAGCGGTATTTAACTGTGACTTTGCTCAAAAAGATTTAAGGCCGTTAAAGCTAGGTACTGTTCTTAATGGCACGGCGTTTCCTAGCCCCATCAAGGGAATTTATACAGAAGAAGGAACAAACTTCTTTACATGGACTACAGAAACAGCCGCATATAAAAGCCCAGTCATTGGGGAGACTTACGGTCGTGTATATTATCTAAACTCTTCTGGCATGCAGGTGGCGCAGTATAGTACGGCAACTTCTTCTGGTGGCCCACCAAGTTCATCATGGTTAGTTGGCGTTCCAACTCCAACCGCTGCGGGTGACCCAGACCCGTACAAAGTTAAACTACGGATTAAAGAAAGAACATCATTACCAGATTACCCAACCATCAGCGTCAATGTTGATATTTGGTGGGAATCAAACGGGGTTCAGTACCAAAAACAAACAGGGGTTACGCTTACTAGCGTAACAGATTGGAAATCGTACAGCTTTACTGTACCTGCAAGAACTCCATACAACGATGGTCAAACGGCTACTACGACTTCCACTTCTGGCGGGGCAAGTACTACTGTTGCTCCTACAGGTTCTCCTAGTGGTACTCCAGATGATGCCAGTCTTGTGGCGCATATTACGATCAAAGATACTTCGGTAACTCCAAATATTACTTTTTTTGATGTGACCGTATCTTCTGGGGCAACGACTCCAACTCAAAATCTTGTTTTTCCAGGAGGTGTTGAAATAGCTTTGACCACTGATGGTAAGCTTAGTTTTGTATGGGGAGTGATGGAAACCCGTGCTTATACATATACGGTGACTAATACATTTGGTGAAGAATCTGCTCCTGCGGGGGCTGATGTTATTGATGTAACTTACATGCAGCAGGTTATTATTAATACTAAAACACCAGATTTCACAGGATACAGGCCATACAACGCAACAAAAATTTATAGAACCTTTGGTACGGCTCCAGATTATTTTAATGTTGTGGTAGCCTCTCAAGCTACAACCATTACTGGAACTTTCGAATTTCTTGACTCTACTCATAAGGCAAGTGATGTGGGCTCAGTGCTTATATCAAATGAGTTTTATCCGCCTGAGTCAGGCATGCAGAACTTGGTAGCTTTGCCTAACGGTGTGTTTGCCGCGTTTAAGGGTAACACTTTATATCTTACAGAACCTTATAGACCGCATGCTTGGCCGTACCAACAGACATTTCCTAATGCAATCAGAGCTATTTGTACGGCTTCTCAATCTTTAGTAGTCACTACTGCGGCAGGAGCATACTTGCTTATGGGAAGTCAACCCGCCAATATGCAACAGCAGAGGCTTCCAATTCCTCAAGCTGGTCTTGATCCCAAGTTAATTCTTAATATTGAAGGTGCTGTAGCTTACGCGTCTCAGGACGGTATTGTTACCGTATCTGGATCAACGGCGTCTCTTAATATGAGCCAGCAGTTGTTTTCTAGGGAAGATTGGAGGAGCCGTTACTCTAGTATATTGACCCCTGGAAGTACTGCCCGCATGGCCTACCATGATGGATTTTTGGTACTGGTTGATAGTGCGTCTGCTCTTGGGTTCATTATTCGCTTAGACGAAGCCGCAGGAACATACACACAATTTAATCAGCAATTTGATGGCATGTTCTATTTGCCTGTGCAAGATACGTTGTATTACTCAGTTGGTGGTTACATCTATCGTTTTAGAAATAGCGGGTATTACACGCTAGATTGGCAGAGTAAAGATTTTGTGTTCCCTAGCTATACATCGTTTGGTGCAATGTATGTACGGGCTACGGCTTCGGTAACGGTAACACTTTATGCTGACGGAGTTCAGTACTATCAATTTACTGCGGCCACTACTGGTTACTACCGTATTCCAGCTACTGGTCTTAACGGGGCAACGGTGACCCCAGGGTTTGCCCTAAGATGGTCGGTACGTCTGCAATCTCAAAATTTAATTCAGTATGTGACTTTGGCCACGGATATGAAAGAACTCAAAGATGCCTGATTTTCTGCCAGTACCCCCGACAAGTTCTGTGACGGACGCTCAGACTAGAGCAGTCTTGGATGCTTTGTCTCAAAATATTCAAGTGGCTATTGAAAAGTTTGCCGCTACGGGTAATGTTGCGACTACTTCCGTTTCTGCGGCTAGGGGCGGGTTAAATTCTTTTGGTCAAAATCCTGGTTCGGTTATTAATAACAACACAAACTTTGCGGCGTCTTATACAAAAAATAATATGATTGCCGACTCAGCGGCATTGTTTGCGGCTAAATTAAATAAAGCGGCGGCAGATATTCTTAGTGGCCCAATTGACTTTACTACTTATGGTGGATTTAAAACCAGTGGTATGACTATTGCCGTTGACGGTACTGCCACAGGGCAAGGAGTTGCTTTTACCAGTAAGGGGATTGTTGGCCGCAACTCTACAACTACGACTTTTACTATTGACTCTACGACTGGAGACGCTAATTTTGCTGGGAATATTACTGGCTCGACTGGAACTTTTAATGGTAGAGTTTCCTCAAGTATTTACGGTAATTTAGTTACGTTGAATGAAGCAAGTAATAATTATTTTAGGGTTTACGATAGTGGAAGTAACCCAATATTTAGCATTTCCGGAGTATCGGGGGCTTTTGCCAATGTACGATTAAATGGAGCTGATTCTCTTTTAGGAGCGTTATCAAGTACCAATTCTGCTGGTGGGCCAGCTATTTATGGGGTAAACACTAGTACTGGAAATGGAATTTATGGAAACGTTACATCAAGTTCTGCTTACGGAGTTAGAGCGGCGGGTGTTTATGGCGGTAATGCTTTGTCTTCTGATGGCAAATTTGTTATATCCAGCAATGCTTTCGTAACAAATTTATATGCCAATTATTCTTACATTATGATTGGCGCAGCTTCCTCCGCGACTTTGTATTTTTACCAAGGCCCAACAACTGGAGCAAGTACAGCAAGTTTTGTGGGAGGGAATAAACCCGGCGGAACTTCTGGAAACAACCAATGGCTTGAGTTTTATATTAACGGTGTATCGTATCAAATTCCTGTGTGGGCATCATAATGAGAACAATCACAATTCCTACTGCGTCAGTCACTGAAGACATTAATAGCATAGAAGAGAATCCGGGAATCTTTGTAAGGTTCTTAGTTGGTAAAAAACTAGAAAACGGCAATTGGGTGCTTAATCAACACTTTGAAACTTTTGTTATTATGGGTCAAGATTATATTGATCTAAACGGCCCCCCTCTTGATTGGTGTCCAGACAAGCCTACAGGAACCTACAGGAACGACGATTTATGGCACTATGTTGATTTACAAAGGAACACCAATGCGTGAGCAAGTTTTAAATATTTTGGCTCAAATCCTAGCTAATAATCTTGGTAATCGGCTTACCAATGAGTTGGCAAACGGTATTGCTTTTGCGTTTAACGAGAACTATGAGAAGTTGGAAAAACAAGACAAACCAGCAGAATCATGATACGATTGGCATATGAACGAGTACCAGCTCACTGTTTTGCAACCCGCATCCGTTGAGATACTTTGGCCTGACCTGTACGCTTTACTGGCTCCTGCTGAAAAGTTTGCCCACGGTGAGTTTTTGATTGAAGACATTTTGAGTATGGTTCAAAATGAAAAAGCATTTGTTGCTGTCATGAGCCATAGAAAACATATTGATTTAGCCATTGTATTTGAAGTCGTGGTGTACCCTAGAAAAACAATCTTACATGTACTGGCCATGGGGGGAAGCGGGTTTGACAAAGTTATGAATTCTTGCTGGAAAGATTTAGAAAGATTGGCGTTGTGTGTTGGCGCGTCGTCTATTCGAGCAATGGTTCGGCCTTCCATGAAACGCTATGCGCGTAGAGTGGCTCCAGAGGCCAAAGAGGTTTATACTGTGGTCGAAAGACCGTTAGGAGAATAATATGGGTGGAGGAGGCGGAAGTCAATACTATTCAGGTCTTAATGACCTATACACCAAGCAAGCCGCAAACGCTGATGTCTTGGCGGGTCAATCACAAAAAACATTTGCCGACCTTGATAGACTACGCGGGCAAGCTCAAGATTACGGATCTCTTGCTAATCAAAATAAAATGGCCGGAACTGCCCGTGCCGATGCCGAATCTTCATTCGGCCATACTCTTAATGATATTGATACCAATTTAGCTTCTTATGGTGTTGATCCTTCTCAACAATCTAGCATGCGAGCCAAAACCAATTTGGGTTTAAAAGCCTATGCTGGCGGCGCAAGCGGCATGACCAATGCTCGAAACCAAGTTCAAAATCGTGGATTTGCCATGAATTCCGATGTAACTAGTATGGGACTGGGACTTCCTGGGCAAGCGACTACTGCACTTAGCGGAGCTGGAAATACTCTTTCTAGTGCAGGCACTATCTCAAATACAGCTATGGCACAAGAAGCTGCTGGCCTTGGTGGTATTACTCGCGGTGGGATTGATTTATACGGTTTGATGAGAGCCGCTAATGGCGGGCTAATTACTCCTGTTCATCGTTTTGAAGGCGGTGGATTTGTATTTCATGGCGGTGGATTAGAAAAAGCTCCTACTGGGTATGCCCCTGGAGGTATCGTTGGAGCCATGAAAAATATGCAAGTTGCCCCTCCTCCAAGTGGTGGCGGTGCTTCAGCCCCAGCTCAAATTGCCATGAACGGCCTTAGTGGAGCAGCGGCTCTTAATCGTTTAAAAGCAACTGGTGCGGTTGATAAAGCCCTCGGCGCTGGTGGTTCTAGTAATGCCGCTCTTGATGCAGGTATGAATGTTTACCCAACGGCTGCTGCGGCTGTTCCTGTTGCCGAAGAATCTGCTGCAACGGTTGCTCCAGAAGTTATAGACGCTATGATGATGTTACTTGCTGACGGAGGTCAAGCGCATCCTTTATCCGGCCATCCAAGAAACGGTATTCATGGCGGTGCAGTCCACGGCAAAGGCGGCCCCAAAGATGATTTGATTCCAGCGATGCTCTCTAACGGAGAGTTTGTTATGCCAGTCGGCACAGTTAAAAAGTACGGTTTGGATAAGTTGGAAAAGATGAGGCAGGATGGTCTTGCTTTTGAAAAACATTTAGGAATTAGGAGTCACGCATGAACATTTATGAATTAGCAGAAAAAGTAGGCGGAGAAATTGTTGGCGGCCGTTTGATCGGTGTTGTCGATGGTAAAAAACAATACTTAAGCGAAGTTGGTTCTGATGGCCAAGCGTTTTTAACTCCTGCTGGTTTATTATTAGCCAATGAGCCTATTCCTGAAGTTACTGTCGAAGAAGTTGTAGCCATAACGGAAGAGCCGCCAAAGCGTAAAAAGAAATCAGAAACTGATGTGGACGATGTCCAAATAGAAATCTAAGGAGTAATCCATGAGTTTAGCCTCTGCTCTCGGCGGTATTGGTCAAGGCGTATCGCAAGGTATCCAAGACCTTAATCTTCAAAGACAACAAAAAGCTCTTGAAGAACAGCAAGCTTTTCAAAAGACTCAGAACGCTCGTCTGTTAGCACAGCAAGCTGAGGAAGATCGTGTTGCCAACGAAATTCGTGGTATTAAGCGTACCAGTACTCCTGACCAATATGGTGAAGGTTATGAAGCTGAACACGCTCGTAATACCCCCGTAAGAGATGATAATGGCAATTTAATGCCTGGGGTTAAAGCAGGTATTTCTCGGCCACAACACGAAATCATGTCAGAAATGGCAGCTAAATATTTGGCTTCGCCTGACTTAAAACAGCAACAATATGGCCTTCAACTTCAACAAGCGTCTACGGCATTAGGCAAACAAGCTAAAGAACAAGCAGTCTTTGAGAAATATCGTCCTCAGTTTGAAAGGTTGTCTACGCCTACTGGTGCTTTAGATTATTTAAATAATCAAGGTATTCCAGCTTATAACGCTAACGTTCCTGATGGCTATAAAGTAGGTCAAGGCGTGCCCCTACCTAATGGCACTACAGCTTTCCATGTATTAGATAAGAATGGCAAACTTGTTGAATCTCATGCTGTTCCTACAACCGATCTCCAGAACCTTGCTGCTAAACATTTAACTGGTTTAGCTCAACATGAACTTGGTTATCTTAGTCCTGAGAACTTTCGTGATTTTATGAAGCACGGCTTGGAAGAAAGAAAAGTTGGGGCTACTGAAAGAACTGCTAACGCTGCTGAGAAAAACGCAGAAACGCAAGCTAACTTTCATAAGAAAGGCGGTGTTTATCAAGAAGTTGCCCAAGCAGCCAATGCCGCGCACATTAAAGCCGCAGAAATTGCAAAAAGCGCGCATGGTATGATGACTCCGCTACAGGAAGCTCAGTTAAAAGAACTAACTTCTTTTGCAGATTTGGCTGATAAATTTCAAAAGCAGTTAGACGATCCCAAGACTCCTAGGAAAGAACTTGAAAAAACTGCTAACCAACTGGCTGTACACCCTAGCGGAAAAGCTCTTAATACCGTTGTAGTTAAAGATACTAATACTGATATCCAGACGCCCGTAACGGTAAATAAATTTGAGCATTTGACAGACATTCATCAAAAAGGAAAAGCTCCCGAAACTGCTCTCAGCGCTATACAATCTGGTAAATTAATTGATCCAAAGACTAAAAAAGTTCGTCCAATTACCCTATCAGATGTTGAAGAATTTAATAAAACGTTCCCCAATAGTCCAGTTGATCCTTCAACCCTTCCGTATTTAAAAACAAAATAAGAGGTTAACCATGGCTGGTGTATGGGACGCATATACAACATCAGTATCCCCTGATGCCGCAAATAATGATAATCCTTGGATTGAATACGCAGGGGGCACATACAAACGTCCAAAACCAGCAAGCCGTGGAATTTTAGCTCCTTTATCTATAGCCAACGATGCCGTCATTACTGGCGTTAACGCTGGACTGGGACTTGGAAAAGCGGTTAGTGATTTTGTATCCGTTGACAATCCTGTGTCTAGAGGCTTGCAGTATGTTATTAACGAGGGCGAACAAAACTATAGTGACATAGTTAAACAAAATCGTGCCGAATTAAACCAAGCTATGGATGAAGGCGGTATGGAAGCCGTCAAAGGTGTTGGTAAGTTTATTGTTCAAAACCCAATTCAAACTGCCGCTGAAATCATAGGTAACGTGGGCCCGTTTGGTCGTGCAGTTAAACTTGGAGTTAAAGGCGCACAGTTAGCAGGTCTTGGTGCAAAGGGTGCTACTTACGCTGGTCGAGGTGTTGGAGGTGCTCTTGGTGCGGCGGCAGGCGGTGGAGATGCCGCCTCTAATGCCTATGAAATGGTCATGAATAGTCCTAATATTCCTGATGACCAAAAAGAAGTTCTTGCTAGACAAGCTGCTCGTGAAGCCTCTGCCCTTCCAGCGTTGATTGGCGGTGCGTTTGGTGCAACAGGTCTTACAGGTAACATCGCAAATCGAGCCGCAGGTAAAGCCGCCCAGCACGGTATTCTACGCACAGGCGCAACCGAGTTTGGACAAGAGTTTGGCGAGGAGGGTATTACCCAATTATCAGCTAATCTTGCCGCGCGTCAGTATGATCCTACTATTGACCCCATGAAAGGGGTTGTTGGAGCCGCTACATACGGTGGTTTCCTTGGTGGTTTAGGTGGAGCAGGTAATTCCCTTTTAAACCGTCCTAGAGTGCCGTCTAACTTACTGCGCCCTGATACCGATCAAACGTCCGCTGACGATCAAAACCAACCACTGCTGGGTTTAAACCCTAATGTGCCTTTGCAATCTTGGATTAATCAGCAGACTGGTGTGTCCGCACCGCTTAACCAAAACGCTTTGAAATCTAGGCAAGCCGATATTATGGCTGCCATGAATGAACCATCGGGTCAGTTTGCCTCCGATGAAAATGGTATTGAGCGTGAGCTTACCATGGGAGAAGTAGCCACAAGAGGGTATGCTCCTCCCAAACAAACGACTGCCGCCCCAGCTACTACAACAGAAATATCTGATGAAGTTCAAAAAGCCGCTGATGTTGTTGGTATATCATTGACAAATAAAAAAGGCACGGTAGTTGGCCAGCGAGTAGAAAACTTAACTCGCGCTCTTAAATTGCTAGGAGAGGAATCTATAACGCAGGATCAGTTTAATGAGACTGTGGATCAAATTAAAAAAAATCGCTATGGAGCGGTTAAGAAAATGCTGGATCAGGTTGAAGCCGATGTGGCCGCTAAGGCAGATCAAGCCGCAAAACTAGCCGAAGCAAAACAACCTCGCCGTGTTAAAAAGGAAGCCGATGTCAGCGCACCAACTATACCTGCCGAGTCCATTAATCCAAGCGTGCCTACAGGGAGCCCTGACACAGCAGGAGGCTTGGCTGCTTCAGGATCAAATGCTATTGTCGGAGGAACCAATAATTCTACTGCCGTACTCCCTAATGCCAATAGTGGAGAAGTTTCACTTCTTTCAGGCGGAGCCAGTCAACCAGTTACCCCTGTAGTCCGTAGAAAACGAGTAGTTAATGTCGCCGGGCTGCAACCTGCACAAGCTTACACCGCAGATGCTACGGTACAAGACAACGTACCTCCCCAGGCAGCAGCACCAGGACTCAGCACAGAAGATCAACTAGAAATTGCTCAAGCTACAGGCAACGCTTCCGAACTCCAAGCTGAAAACGATGAAGAAACTGGATTGCGGCTTGAAGAAACTGAGCAACACAGACAAGATACTGTTAAGGCTATATTAGCTAAAAGGTTTGAAAAGTCTAAAGATCCCGCAAGAGATACTGCAATTGCTCTAGCTTATATTGAGGCGTTGAAGAACGCACCGCACAATTCAAAAGGTTTGGTAAAAGCTCGGATTGGTCAGCAGTTTGGTATTGGAGTTAAATCCGTTGAAAAGATTGGTGACACGGTTGCTTTAATTAACGCCGCCCAAGCCATGGGCTTAGACCCCAATAGTGTTCGCGGTCTTTTTGAAGTTAGCAATAATGCCAATACAAGTTTAACTGGTGAGCAAGAAACAGGTGTTGTACAAAAAGCTTTGGCCGCTCAAGGTGTTAGTACAGGTGAAGGCGAAAACATTGGATTTGGTGTTGAAAACGATTTATACAAACAAGGTAATGCCAAAGAAGGCATTGGTGATACTGCTAATGCTAAAGATGAAGCTTTTGCTAACACCATAAGTTCTTTGATGGATCAGATTGAAGCTTTGCAAGAGGTTGCCTCTACGACTGGTGCGGACTTGACTACTCAAATTGAAGGTTTGCAAACAAAACTAGTTAAAGCTCTTACCGATTACGAAACTGCGTTAAAAGGAAAGAAAAATGCCGTTCAAAAGCAAAGCACAAGAAAAGTGGATGTACAGTCAGAAACCGGAAATGGCGAAACGGTGGGCGAAGGAGACTTAACCCCAGGCATTAAATTGCCATTATCATCTGCCAAATATCAAAGCGCTACCGAACAAGGTAACGACGAAGAAGACACTGACTCGGAAAAAGAAATAGATGGTAACCTAGGATTTCAATCTAGAACTAAACCAATACAACTGGTCGATAACGACAAAACTTCTTTTAAAGCTGTTCCCACTAATTTAGCGGCGCTAAGTAAAAACGCTGGCTTTATGAGGGCGGCTAAATATCTAAATGCTAACGGCCTTGCTCATACAATTAACGGAATTAAAAACTGGTTTGTTACCAGTGAACCAGTTGCATGGGATGCTCTTTTTATTATGATTGATGGTGAGCCATCGATTGTTTTTAGTCAAGATACATTAGATGGTAGCGAAGCTTTAATGGCCGTAGCTGCTTTACATGAGATCGGCCACTCAGCGGATAATGTTTTTAACGGTGGGGATTTTTCAGGTGAGCCAGAATTTAATTTAATTTTAAAAAATGGAGTTGTTAAAGCTGCACCTAAAGGAACTGTAGTTGCCGAAGTTATAAATCATTCTAACGAAGACACAGCTCTTTCACAGTTACTATATTATCCGTTGATTGATAACAAAGGCCTGACGGCAGACGACGCTAGAACCGAAATTTTTGCTCAGCTATTTGCATTTTCAAGTTTGCCAAAAGGTATGCAATTTTTAAGAGAAAACTTGCCGCTAACTGCGGCTTTTATGGAGAAAACACATGAACAAATTAGAGCCTCAAAAGAAACAACCGCAACCGAAGCAAAAGGTGCTCAGCCAAGACAGGTTCAAAATAGGGCCGAAACTGGAACAAATGGTGCTAGGCAAAGCCGTGGCAACACAGCCGCAGCGCAAGGCATCTTAAACTCTCCGCAAGTTCAATCGATTACCGAATCTTTAAAAGCTACAACTAGCACTGCTTTAAATAAGATTGCATTTACATCGGATGTACTAAGGAAAGCTATTTCTCAAGGGTTAACTGAAGCTAAAAACTTGATGCGTTTGTATCAGCAGCGTTCAGCACTCATGAATAAACTAGAAGTTCAAGCAAGAAAAGTAATAGATTTATCTGATAATATTAATCCAACTGAACTGCCATTAGCACATACTTTTTTACGCGATTCAACTCGTTTAGCAAAGTGGGGTTTTCAACCTGATTGGATCAAAACGCAAGTTGCCATAGACCCAGCTATGCGTGCACGGTATGCTCCATTATCTAAAGAATCTAAAGCTTGGATTGAAGCAACCTTAAAACACGGCCATGACATGCTTCAGAAAAAGAAGAATGCGGCTACTGATGCGGCTAACCTTGAGTACGATGGTTTAATTGCGGATGCTCAGTCAGATAAAGATTTGGCAAGAGTAGCTAAACTCCAAGCCGCTAAAGCATCTAAATTAAAAGAGTACGGTCGTCTGTTTCGTTTAAATGAAAACTCTCCTTACGCGCCCCTAAAACGTTTTGGTGATTATGTGGTTGTGGCTATGTCTAAGGAATATGAGCAAGCTAAAAAAGCCAACGATACCAAACGGATGAAAGAGCTTGAGAAAGATGAGACTCATTATTTTGTAGATTTTGCTGAAGACAATGCGGCCGCTCTAAAAATGATTAGAGATTTAAATGAGTCTAACCAGTACAGCGATGTCTACGGTCGTGAAAAAGAAGCCGTAAGAGATAGCCTCTACGGTGGAACAATGCTTGCGTTGTCTAAATTAAAAATTACCCTTAACGCTGAACTAGAGAATACCCATAGCGCCGCTGAAAAAGCCGCAATCAAGAAAACACAAGACATGGTCTTGGATATGTTTCTTACTTCTTTGGCCGAGAATAGTGCACGCAAATCTGAACTAGCCCGTAAGGGGATTGCAGGTAACATTGACATGTTGCGTTCGTTTGCAACACAAGCTCGATCCGATGCTCACTTCTTAGCGGCGTCTAAGCATAACTCTGAGACAAACTTGGTGCTTAATAAAATGCGCCAACAGATGAAAGGTTTAAAGTCATCTCAGCAACTTGAAGCGTCTAAGACATTTAATGAGATTCAAAAGAGGCATGGCGAGTCCATGGAGTTCCATCAAAACAATTGGACGGTTGGATTGATTAACCGCGCAACATCTATTTGGATGTTGGCTACTAGCCCAGTCTATTATTTGCAAAACTTGACTCAGCCGTTCATGTTGTCTTTGCCAGTCATGACAGAACATCACAATTACTTAAAGGCGGCTACGGCATTGTCAAAGGCTTACACAGATGTTGGTGCGTTGTTTGCCAAAGAAAAAGCTAATGGCGATATTGATTTTAGTAAGTTTCCTGCTGATGTAAGAAAGATGTTGGAAGTTTTGTCTGACCGTGGAAGAATTCAAATTTCCATGGATGCTGAACTTGGCCGTGTTCAATTAACTTCTACTGGCGTTGCATCTAAGGCATGGAACAAAGTCGACAATATTATTCGGTCTGCATCAGAAAAACTTGAAGCCATTAATCGTGTAACAACTGCTATGGCAGCTTATCGTATGGAGCTTGCTAAAACTGGTAATGTGAATACCGCAATTGACTACGCCGATAGAATTATTGAACGCACACACGGCGATTACACATCAATTAATGCACCAAGAGCTTTTAATACAAACCTAGGTAAAGTGGCTTTACAGTTTCGTAAGTTTCAACTTATCCAAGGTACACTGTTAGTCAATCTTGTCAAGAACTCTGTTAAAGGCGAAAGCGCAGAAGTTAGAGCGGGGGCAAGAAAAGCACTGGCATTTACTTTAGGCCACACCGCTGTTATGGCAGGTGCTGTTGGACTTCCTGGATTTGCCTTGTTGTCATTCTTACTCAGCAATCTTGGTCGTTTATGGCAAGAACCTGAAGATGAGCCTTTTGATTTAGAAAATACATTGAGAGATATGATCGGGGATGAAGATCTCTCTAACCTGCTTTTACGCGGTGCGCCTAACCTTGCAGGTATTGATCTATCAGCCAAGCTTGGTATGGGCAATGTATTTTCTATTGTTCCTTATTCAGATGTAGAGTTGTCTCGTAAAGGGTTTAATGAAATTGCCGTTGGATTATTGCTTGGCGCATCAGGCGCTGTAGGTACTAAAGTCTTTGACGGTCTTGGTCAAATAGCTAAAGGTGAGTATTATCGTGGCATAGAAACATTAATGCCCACAGGTATTGCTAATGGCATGAAAGCTTACCGTGAGCAAACTAGCGGAGTAACTAGACGTAATGGTGATATTATATTGCCATCCGATGAGATTGATGCCTTAGATACTTTTGCTACAGCTATTGGCTTGACGACAACTAAGAAAGCTCTACAATCTCAGCGTAGTGAAAGAAAGTATCAAACCGAACAGCACTTTAATGAGCAAGGTGATAGGATTCGTAATGAGTTTTTACAAGCCAAAAAGAACGGCGAGTCTACTGAAGAAACTATAGACAAGTGGAAACGTTTACAAGATAAAAGAGTTGAGATGGGATTTAAACGTCAAAGTATAGGTGCGTTGTTTAAAGCTGCCCAACAGCAACGCTCTAGAGAGAAAAATGTTATGGAAGGAATTCCTTATAACAAGTCTAACAAACGATATGTTGAGCAGTTAACAAATGTCTAAGGAAGATGATGGCTACAACACCAGCATGGCAAAGGAAAGAAGGAAAGAATCCGAACGGCGGTCTGAACGCCAAGGGTCGGGCATCTGCAAAGAAAGAGGGGATGAATTTAAAGCCTCCCCAACCCAAGGGTGGATCGAGGAAAGACTCATTCTGTGCGCGAATGACTGGAATGAAAGAAAAGCTAACATCCGACAAGACGGCAAAAGATCCTAACTCAAGGATTAATAAATCTCTCAGAGCTTGGAACTGCTAACATGGCTACTAAAAATTGGATTGCTGGAGCAACTAAAAATAAAGGTGCGTTGCACCGTGCTCTAGGTGTACCCGAAGGGAAGAAAATTCCATCAGGTAAATTAGCGACTGCCGCAAAGGCATCGGGTAAGTTGGGCAAAGAAGCTCGCCTTGCTGAAACCTTAAAAGGGTTTAAGAAAAAATGAAAAAACCTCAAAGCAAATCAACTGTTAATGCGGCAGGCAATTACACCAAACCAGAACTGAGAAAGAAAATTGTGTCTAAGGTAAAAGCTGCCGCTACACAAGGTACAGGCGCAGGTCAATGGTCAGCCCGTAAAGCACAGCTTGTCGCTAAGAAGTACAAGGCTTCAGGTGGGGGCTATAGAGATTGAAAGCACCACAAGAATCTCTTAAAAATTGGGGCGATCAGAAGTGGCGTACCAAGAGTGGAAAACCATCCAGTAAAACTGGAGAACGGTATCTACCCGAAGCAGCTATCAAATCTTTATCTTCGTCCGAGTACGCGGCAACTACAAAAGCTAAACGTGCAGGTAAAGCGGCAGGTAAACAATTTGTTGCACAGCCTAAAGGTATTGCCAAGAAAACGGCAGGGTTTAGATAATGTCCAAACTTGAAACTCGTTTGACAAGACAACTTGCTTCACAGGGCAACAAGAACGCCAAAGGCATGGCTATTGCCATCATGACTAAACGTGGGGATTTGAAGAGCGGTAAGCTCACCGCCAAGGGTGAGTCCCGTCAAGCCTTAGGTAACGACGGTCGAGCCAAAGACCGTGCAGCTAAAGCCAGTGGTCGTTCTGCTAGTGACTTCAAGTACAACCCAAAGACTAACGCAGCAACGCTGAAGAAGTAAAAAATGCCCCCGATGATTAGTCGGGGGCTAAATCCACAAAAGGAGAAACAGACAACTGCGGTTGTCGGGAGAATCATAACCCCACAGCGGTTTCTCTGTCAACTTCATTTGCAACTAAAGTCAACGTGGACACAACGCCATCAATATCTAGCTTGTGCATGTCTACTACTATACACCGTTGCTGTACCGTTG
>Ga0114964_10001079_pt1 | contig 20117 bp, 21 predicted proteins | sample C_131016_MF_Meta_FD_92638 | JGI IMG/M metagenome (GOLD analysis project Ga0114964, IMG submission 92638) | Freshwater microbial communities from Lake Croche, Canada to study carbon cycling - C_131016_MF_MetaG | ecosystem: Environmental > Aquatic > Freshwater > Lake | place: Lake Croche, Canada... | reverse complement strand
TTCTACCGGTACACCTGTGCATTTTTCTATCGCTTGCTTACAGGCATGCTGCAATGGATGATCTGGGGAGCAGTAAGAATCGGTGTCCCACTTGTTCAGCACACAGGTAAGTAGCATTGCCGCATGCTTCCCACTGCAATTCATATAAATAGGTGACTTATTCACCCCTTGAATAACTAGGTCATTACGGGCCGATTCGTCCAATGGAAAATCTGCTGGACACTTTAAACTTTGTGAAGTTAGCCCCGCCTGCACAAGTATTTGTCGCACGCTAGCAATCTGAAATTCTTCCCCACTATGTGAAGCGCAAGCAACGGCCAACAACTCATCGTGAAGGGGCAAGCCTAACTGCACCATAGCCAGTGTTTGCATGAACTTATTTGCCGAGCGAGGGAACATGGTTTTTTTTACATCCCCAACAGACCAGATGATTTCGCCGGCAACATCAACAACAACTGCGCTACCGTAATGCACGCCTTCGATTAAGCCGCTGCGGATTACATGTGCCAAGGGAACAGACATGAGTTCATAGTGGCACGGTCGCTAGGAATTTGCCCAATAAATCCAGCACAATGGAGTAATGCGAGCAGTAATTCAGCGGGTCAATGATGCAAGTGTCACAGTAAACGGACAGATTGTTGGGCAATTTGCTGGCCTTGGCTTAAGTGTTCTTGTGGGGGTTAGCGTTGATGACGACCTCGCAAAATGCGCGATTCTGGCGGATAAAATCTGGAAGCTACGAATCTTTGATGCGCAGCAACTGATTGCACTTGGCTACAAAATCACGGAAGATAAAAATGAGGTGGCCGCTTCTGATGCTAACTTGCCGATTTTGCTAATAAGTCAGTTCACTTTGTATGCAGATACTGCAAAGGGTCGTCGGCCAACTTGGCAGCAAGCTGCGCGCGCAGATCAAGCCGAACCGATAATTAACGAACTGGCTAGAGCATTGCGCGATTTAGGTGCACAGGTTGAAACCGGAAAATTTGGCGCTGACATGAAAATCACGCAAACTTGCGATGGGCCAATGACCATCTTGCTCGAGGTTTAGTCAGCCACAACTATTGGTGTTTGCGCAGCAGCAACTTCGCCCACTAATAATGTTGCATCAAGCGGAACATTTCGTTTTATAACTGCGAGTCCAAGTGGACCACTTTCATAGTCTTGAGTTATTGAAGTTAAGCGACCTACTTCAACTCCTTCAGAAAAAACCGGAGTATCAAGTGCAGGTAACTCATTAGTCGAACCATCGATTTGCAACTGTACTAAACGCCGAGGTGGCTTTCCTAAGTTATAAACCTTTGCCACAGTTTCCTGCCCTCGATAGCAACCTTTTTGTAAATGCACTGCAGGCGTGATTAGGCCCAATTCATGTGCAATCGTGCGAGAGTCGGTTTCAAACCCAAATCTGGCCACGCCTGCTCGAATTCGGTGAGCTTCCCAAGCCCATGTTCCAATGCGCTCATCCGCTAGTTCGTCATCGAGTAACTCGCTCGGGACAATAATTTCACTAACCTGCCAACTCGCTGGTCGATTCGGAACATATGCAACTGCTGGTTCAGGAGAAGCCAGATAAGCAGCAGGTGAATGCCAAACTGGATAAACACTCTGAACCCAACCAGGTGCACCTACGACAGCAAAGGTGTCCGATACATTTTCAATTTCAACGTCGGCGCGGAACTTCATTTTCTTTAAGTAAGGAAGGAGAGTCTCTGCATTGCCGCTTTCTATAATCAGCCAAGTTGCTACGCCATCGTCGACTAGATGCAGATCGTGTTCGATGTGACCATTCGGGGAAAGGCTGAGTGCCTGTGTACTGGTGAAAGGTTCAAGCAAATGTTGGGTTAGTAGCGCGTGCAACCATTCGTGACGATCAGGCCCGGCAACGCGGATGATTTCTCGATGCGAAAGGTCAACTCTTCCAACGCCAGCTAGCAAGTTGCGCTGTTCTTTAAAGGGATCGCCATAATGCCAAGGCACAGTGGCATCAATACTTTTATCGTCCATCATCGGGATTGCAGTCATAGTTCTATTGTCACCTAATTAGGAGTTGCTAGTTACCCACCGCTTGGCAGTCAGTAACTAAAGGAGTTTCATCCGCTCGAGGCAGTCCGAGCATTGGCCGTGAACTGAAACGTGGGCGACATCAGTTTCGAAACCTGCCTGGTCGCGTAGTAACTGGACAAACAACTCTGCGGCCTTTACCGGAATTGAATTTACTTTCGAACACGTATCGCAAACTAAATGGATGTGTGGATCTTCATCTACTGAATGGTAGGTGGGTGCGCCGTGACCAATGTGTGCGTGGTTAACAAGGCCGACTTGTTCGAGGACTTCAAGAGTGCGGTAGATAGTAGAAAGATTTACTGCGCCTGCGGTTTTTTGCACTTCCGCAAGCAAAGTCTCGGGAGTTGCATGGCGAAGTGAGTTAACCGCTTCAAGTACTAACTGGCGCTGTGGGGTAATACGAAAGCCATGCTCGCGCAAAACTTCATCCCAATCACGAGTCATGATTGACCTGCTTTCATTAACAAGAACGAGGCTTGTGAGCGCAAGGGTGATTCAGCAGTTTCTACTTCATGTACCCAGCCAAGACGACCCATCGTGTCCAACCCGTAAGTTCGAATATCCTGCGCAACGACTCCATGAGCTTCGCTAATTGGCAAGTCAACACGATTCATTATGGTGTGTGCGCGCGTAATTTTTGCATCGACCAAGCTAGTTACTTTGACTTCGCCAACCCATGTGCGGATCATTTCTTGCGCTTCGATGGTTAACTCCACTTGTATATCTGGAAGTGGTTTCCAAATCCCAGTTTCGGTCGTAAGTTGTTGGAGGCGATCGCCTTTATCGTTAACTTCCCAAATTCGGGATAAGTGGGTTAGGAATGGTTGCCCATCGGTGACCACAGTTAATTCATGTGCCGCTTGAACGCTTTGTTCCATTCCTGGCAAATGCACCACGCCTAAACCAACCCAAGTACCAAGGAGCCAGGAAATTGGATTTACGTCGTAGTGAATTTCGGTGCTCAGCGCTGACCCTTGAAAAGTTTGTAAATTACGTATCCGGCGAACCAAGTAATTGCCACTGAAGTAGCTACCAGTAGTCCGGTATAAATGTTTTCAACCACGGTTAAAGTCTACCCTTTCTACCCTGAAAATAAATTGCGCCAGCACCCAAGGAAGTGGGCGCTGGCGCAATAAATTCAGTTATTTAATGCGGGTACCGGTTGAGCGAAGGTCTGCGCAAGCAAGGCTTACGCGTGCAGCCATACCAGCTTCCGCCAACTTGCCATAGGCACGTGGGTCGTACGCCTTCTTGTTGCCAACTTCGCCGTCAATCTTTAGTACACCGTCGTAGTTCTTGAAGAAATGATCAACAATCGGACGAGTAAATGCATACTGAGTATCGGTATCGATGTTCATCTTGATTACACCGTAATCAAGTGATTCACGGATTTCAGAAAGCAGTGAACCAGAACCACCATGGAATACCAAGTCGAGTGGCTTGTCATTACCTGGGTGCTTTGCGGCAACTGCGTCCTGAAGGTCTTTTAGAATTGACGGGGTCAAAACAACATTGCCCGGCTTGTATACGCCGTGAACATTTCCGAAGGTTGCAGCGACTAAGTAACGACCGCGTTCGCCAAGACCAAGTTTTTCAACCATCGCCAAAGCATCTTCTGGGGTCGAGTAAAGCTTTGCATCGTGCTTAGCTTCGATACCATCTTCTTCGCCACCGACAACGCCGATTTCGATTTCCAAGACGGTACGCGCAGCTACGCACTTATCCAACATCTCATTGGCGATGTCTAAGTTTTCTTCAAGACTTACGGCTGATCCGTCCCACATGTGTGACTGGAATAACGGCTCAAGGCCTTTAGCCACGCGCTCTGCTGAAATTGCAACTAGTGGACGCATGAAGCCTTCAAGCTTTTCAGCTGGGCAATGGTCGGTGTGCAATGCAATGTTCACGTTGTAGTGCTTGGCGATTGAATGAGCAAACTCGGCAAGGGAAGCCGCGCCAGCAACCATGTCCTTAACTAGTTGGCCAGATGCGAATTCCGCGCCGCCCCAAGAAACCTGAACGATGCCGTCAGATTCTGCTTCAGCGAAACCACGAATTGCGGCGACGATTGACTGGGATGATGTGCAGTTAATTGCAGGGTAAGCGAACGCGCCAGCTTTTGCGCGATCAAGCATTTCGTTATAAACCTCGGGTGATGCAATAGGCATACGTGTCTTGGCTCCTTGGGATTGTGGAAGGGCTGGTGGGCGACGCTGCCCGCCTGCCTATTCTGTCACGAGTAGGCTCAGAGTGTGGAAACCACCTCTGTTGTAGCGCAATTATTCAGTGTTCATAGCCAGTTTGTGCAGACAAGTCTGCTAAATCCCGATGATTTGCTGACAAAACTGGGGTCGATGGCATTTATTGCAGTGCTAGCAATCATCTTCACTGAGTGCGGAATCTTGCTTGGCTTAATCTTGCCTGGCGATTCACTGCTATTTATTACGGGCATGTTCATTGCCTCCGAACAGATCAAAGTGAACATCTGGCTGGCAATTGCTTTGATTGCTATCGCTGCGATAGTTGGCAACTTAGTTGGCTTCTGGCTCGGCCGAAAGATGGGCCCACCACTATTTCGTCGACCTAATTCACGGATCTTCAAACAGGAGTACGTGGAACGAACCCACAATTTTTTCGACAAGCATGGAGCCAGGGCAATTATCTTGGCTCGCTTCGTCCCAATCGTTCGCACCCTAATCACTGCCACTGCGGGAATAGCCGGTATGCCATTTCGAATATTCGCAGTAAACAGTGCAATTGGTGGCGTACTTTGGGCTGGCCTACTAACTGGAGCCGGCTACAAACTGGGCCACAACGAAACAATTAAGAGCCACATTGAATTATTCACACTAGGTATTGTGATTTTAAGTTTGATTCCAGTCGGATTCGAATTTATGAAAGCGCGTAAACATAATGCGCAGAATCTGCTTTAGTTAGCAAAAATAATTGATTAATGCGGTTCTAATTACTTTTAATTAATTAGTGCATGCCGCTATAAAGGCATTATTAATTTAATTACCAACAATTAGATAATTGATTGGCTAAAGGCCAAGATCGCTCAATTGGTAGGCAGCGAAGTAAGGCAACTCGGCGGCTTCAATCATTGGCGCCGCTCCACGTTCAACTATTACGGCAACTGCAACAACGTTTGCTCCTGCTTCACGAAGTGCTTCAACTGCGGTCATAACTGACCCACCTGTTGTGCTGGTGTCTTCCACGGCAACAACATTGCGACCAGCAACATCTGGGCCTTCAATCCGGCGTTGAAGTCCATGTGCTTTCTCGGCTTTGCGCACAACAAAAGCATCTAACTTACGGCCTTGGTTAGCCGCAGCATGCAACATCGCAGTGGCAACTGGATCTGCGCCAAGCGTTAAGCCACCCACAGCGTCAAACTCAAGCTCTGCAAGTAGGTCGAGCATAACTTTGCCAACAAGTGGCGCCGCAGTTGAATCTAAAGTGACTCGGCGAAGATCCACATAATAATCAGCTTCTTTCCCACTGGACAAAATAACTTTGCCGTGGACTACAGCTTTATCGAGAATTTCCTGACGTAATGCATCGCGATCTGACATGGCTCTACCTTATTGTTTAGGGCTGCAGACTTGGTAACCGCCCTAATAAACGAAGGATCTAAGTTATGAAACCAAGGTTCCAGCGAAAACTTGCCAAGCCAATAGAGATTTAGCTACCAAACTCAGCACGATGTAAGTGCGCTCGCCAGTTAGGTAATTAGCCCAACGGCCATTACCGCGATATTGCAAGAGCTGAACAACTGCAAAAACGTTAAAGAAAACAAAAAGAGAAAAGACGATGCCATACACAAATGTTGGTGGCTTACTTGCAACTGTTGCGCCTGGCGCAAGCACATAGATTGCAATCGCAAGCCAAGGCACAATACCTGCGATACATCCGAATATAAATGGAAGCCAACCGCCATTTTTTGGCTGCTCATATTTTTCCTGCAACCAGCCAAACAAAATCATTGATGCATTCACGCCAAAGATTGCAAGTAATGCAGTGACATCGGTTATGCCACAGATCTCTGCAATCAGCACAATCATTACCGACGAACTGATTGAGTACTCGACCCAGCGGAAGTAATTGTGTTTCGCTAACAATCCATCGCTGTAGCGGTTGAAGAAGGGCGGACTAATGACGACAAAATGCGCAACAGCCGAAAGTGCCAGAAAGATAGCCACAGCCAAGCCGACCTTAGTACTAAAAAGTGTGACCGGCTCTGCATAAGTAGTCCCAGGTGGACCTGACATGTATTTTGCGGTCACTGGTAATGCAAAGTCATTAGCAAGAGCTAAAACAGCAATCAACTGAGCCAAGTGAAATAGGCCTGCAATTAAGTTAAAGCTGCGTAATTTTTTGATGGCTTGGGTATCTGAATTCATATTTGGAGTTTAGTTTCTTCGGACGCAATTACTGAGGTAATTACTGTTTCGGCGGTGGCAACAAACGTCTTTATCCTCGGGCATGGCACAGTAGAGACATGGCAACAATCGCTTTCTGTCCAACACTGACCGACGTGAATCCGTATGCCCACGCGTTTGCCTTGCCGACTGCGCCTTATGTCGTTACCCCACCACAAAGTGGTACCAGATGGGTTACCCATGTTGCCTCGCAATTAGCTGGAACTGCCGATGCACTGGTTTTAGTATTTTTCGGACCGGCAAGCGTGCACGCTCCGGCTTTGGGCTTTAGTCGAAAAGCGCTTCGCTCCCCTGCGGTTGGTTATGTCCTGGTAGACCCAGAGATGCCAACTATCGGGGGCGAATACGGAGACTGGCCCGATGCCGAAGTAACAGTCGTGCTCACCTCAGATGCGCCAGAGTACGCACGCGATGCAGCGCGACAAGCACAACTGCGCGGTTGGAAAGTTAGTAGCGAACCGCTAGAAAAGCTTCTTACTTAATCACGGGGTAATTGGCGTGTCTGATCCGGCCAATTCATCTTTGATGAAACCAGCGCAGGTTAAACCCAACTAGCAGAATTAGTCGCGGTATTTGCGTTCGAGCGTTGATAAAACTCGCACAAGTGGTCGCGGTAAATACTGAGCGACCAGCCCAAGCGTTTTGTATTGCACTCCTGGAACGCTTACTGGCTTTGCAGCAGCGAAATCGGTTAAGGCAACCTGCACAACATCGTGAGCATCAAGCCACATTAATTCAGGAATCGTGTCAGTATTCATGCCGGCTCGCTGTTGGAACTCTGTTCGAGTGAAGCCAGGACATAATGCCATCACATGCGCTCCACTATCGCGCAATTGCATCGCAAGTGATTCACTAAAAGTAGTTACATATGATTTAGCCGCGCTGTAAGTTCCACTAGAGAGCCAGCCAGCGACAGAACTAACGTTGATAATTCCACCGAAATCGCGTTCAACTAATCCAGGCAAGGCGGCATGTGAAATGCGCATAACCGCAGTGACTAGCACATCTAACAGTTGCTGTTCTTCAGTAAGAGTTCCGCCAATAAATGCAGATGCTAATCCGTAACCAGCATTGTTAACAACAAGAGCGATGTCGGCGCCAGTGGCACGCTGGGCCACCAAATCAATTTGATCTCGGTCGGCTAAATCAGCAACCAGAATTTCAACATTTGCGCCGGCTTCTTCACGAAGATCTTGCGCCACTAATTCAAGCCGCGCCAAATCACGTCCGCTAATAACTAGGTCCATACCCCGATGTGCCAGCACTTCAGCAAATGCTCGCCCTATTCCAGAAGTTGCTCCCGTAACTAGCGCGGTACGCCCAACAAATGTTTCGCTCATTGTTCTATCTTGCCAGTAGAAACTGACCTCGCGATGCGCTCTAACGGCGATTTTCACGCCAAAACACAAGTGCGGTTGATGGGCCGATTTGGGCCCGCAGCTCACTTACCTCGCGAAGTGCGATCTCAAGTTGATGTTCCAAATCCATAATGCGTACGATGCCGGTCAAGGTAACACCTGCTGCAGAAAGTCGAGCTACTTCGCGCAAGCGCAGAATATCTTTTGCCGAGTACAACCGATTGCGCCCAACTGTGCGATCGGGCGAAACAAGACCGAGGCGGTCGTACTGTCGTAAAGTTTGCGCATGCAATCCAGCTAATTGTGCGGCAACAGTAATACCAAAAACTGGTACATCTTCGTGAATTTCGTAATCACTCATGATGCACTCGCTTGCGTACTCTTCTCGGCTGACTTTTGACCAGACTTCGGTGCAGCCTCAATTATTCCAGCCTGCTTCATTAAATCAGCGCGCGGATCAAAATCGGTTGTAGCCTCGGCGAAAGCGCTAAGAGCTGCTTTGGCTTGGTCGGTTAATTCCGCTGGCGTAACAATTTCTAAAGTTACGACTAAGTCACTGGCTTTACCATCAGTGTGAGTTACGCCTTTGCCACGCGCTCGCACTTTGGTTCCCGACTTCGTACCTGCAGTGATCTTCAAAGTCACAGTTGTGCCATCAAGTGTTGGAACTTTCACTTGACCACCAAGGGCTGCTTCAGTGATTGTGATTGGCACCGTAACTGTTAAGGATTTGCCATCGTGACCAAAAACTGGATGTTTCTGCACTTTAACCACCACATACAAATCGCCACTAGGTGCGCCCGGTTGGCCAGGACCACCTTTACCTTTCAACCGGATCCGGGCGCCGTTGGCTACTCCAGCAGGAATTCGGGCATTGATGGAGCCATTGGATCCGCGTACCGAAACTGCCCCACCGCGCATCGCAGTATCAAAAGTGATAGTTGTGGCGGTTTCAAAATCTGTTCCCGGTTGTGGGGCACGCCCGCCGCCGCCAAAAATGCCCCCGAAGACATCGCCAAGCCCACCAAAGCCACCACCGTTGCCCATTAGGTCTTCAATATTTATGCTCTGACCACCGCGACCACCAAAACCACTCGGCCCACCAAAGCCACCTGGACGGCCGCCGCCATTTGCGACCATAGTTCGAATTTCGTCGTACTCGGCGCGCGACTTAGCATCACTTAAAACTTCGTAAGCCTGCGAAACTTCTTTAAATTTATCTTCAGCTTTTGGATCATCTGGATTTTTATCTGGATGTAAATCCTTGGCTAGGGCGCGATATGCCTTTTTGATTTGCGCTGCGTCGGCGGTTTTAGCGATGCCTAAAGTTTTGTAGTAGTCCTTCTCAAAGTAATCCTGCGTACTCATAAGCACCTCCTTAGCGCAATTAAAGTTGTCTAGCTTTTACTCGGCCGCTGGATCAGCAACACTAACAATTGCTGCGCGAATTACTTGACCAGCAAACTCATAACCCGGTTGAAACACTGCAACACAAGTTGAAGTTTGCACATCAGCGCTGTGTTCGTGTGCAATCGCTTCATGACGCATCGGATCGAATTCATCACCAGGCTGACCAAATGGAGTTAACCCCAAACGAACAACAGTAGCCTCGAGCGCTTCGCCGACTGATTTAAATCCACCTTCGAGTTCACCATGTGCTCGAGCACGACCGATATCATCAAGTACTGGAAGTAACTCGCTTAGGGTCTTTGCAATAACTGCATCACGAACTGCTTCACGGTCGCGTTCCACCCGTTTGCGGTAGTTAGAAAACTCAGCCTGTACGCGCTGCAGATCTGCAGTTAATTCAGCAATTGGATCAGTTACGTTCTCTGATTCAACTGGTGTGGTCTCGGGCGCTGCATCATCAGCACCCGAGACTCGAGGTTCACCAGTTTCGGGATCTAACTTACGGTTGTCCGTAATTTTGATACCTTCGTCAGACTCGCTCATGCTTTGTCTTCTTCGTCAATGATTTCAGCATCAACGACATCGTCATCAGCATCAGGCTGTACTTCTTCGGTTTGCTGCGTTTCGTAAAGCGCAGCTCCTAGTGCCTGGCTAGCAGTAGCAACCTTTTCAATGCCGTCCTTGATTGCATCGAAATCTTTGGCTTCAAGTGCTTTCTTCAACTCTTCAAGCGGTGCTGTCACATTTGCTTTTGCATCGTCTGGCAGTTTGTCGTCATTTTCTGCCATGAACTTCTCAGTCGTGAATACAAGCGAGTCTGCCTGGTTCAAGATTTCAGCTTCTTCACGACGGGTTGCATCTTCAGCTGCGTGTGCTTCAGCATCAGCCATCATGCGATCGATTTCTTCCTTCGACAAAGCTGAACCGCCAGTAATAGTCATTGACTGTTCTTTACCGGTGCCTAGGTCTTTGGCCGAAACATGCACAATACCGTTGGCATCAATGTCGAAAGTCACTTCAATCTGCGGTACACCACGAGGAGCTGGCGGCAAGCCAGTTAGTTCGAAAGTGCCGAGCTTCTTGTTGTAAGCAGCCATTTCACGTTCGCCCTGGAATACCTGGATGAGTACAGATGGCTGGTTGTCTTCAGCTGTTGTGAACTTTTCAGAGCGCTTGGTTGGGATGGTTGTATTGCGTTCAATCATTTTGGCCATCACACCACCTTTGGTTTCAATACCAAGAGTTAATGGGGTGACATCAAGCAACAGAACATCTTTGACTTCACCACGAAGTACGCCAGCCTGTAACGCAGCGCCAACAGCAACAACTTCATCAGGGTTTACGCCCTTATTTGGTTCCCTGCCACCTGTTAGCTCTTTAACTAGATCAGTAACTGCAGGCATACGGGTTGAACCACCGACAAGCACTACATGATCTATGTCGCCAACTTTGATGCCAGCGTCTTTTATTACTGCAGCGAATGGAGCTTTGGTGCGGGCAAGAAGGTCAGCAGTCATCTGCTGGAACTGTGCGCGCGTTAGCGTTTCATCAAGGTGTAGTGGTCCGGCATCTGATGCGGTGATGTACGGAAGATTGATGCTTGCAGACATCGACTGTGACAGTTCAATCTTTGCTTTTTCTGCCGCTTCACGCAGACGCTGCAATGCAACTTTGTCTGTAGAAAGATCAACTCCGTTTGCATTCTTGAATGCCTTGACTAGGTGATCAACAATGTGCTGATCCCAATCGTCGCCACCAAGTTTGTTATCGCCACTTGTTGCTTTAACTTCAACAATGCCTTCACCGATTTCAAGCAAGGAAACATCGAAAGTTCCGCCACCAAGGTCAAACACCAAAATTGTTTGATCGCGCTCGCCCTTATCTAAACCGTAGGCAAGTGCTGCAGCTGTTGGCTCGTTAACAATACGCAAAACATTTAGCCCAGCAATCTGTCCGGCATCTTTAGTTGCCTGACGCTCTGCATCGTTGAAGTATGCCGGCACAGTAATAACTGCATCAGTTACTGTTTCACCTAAGTAAGCTTCCGCATCACGCTTTAGCTTCTGCAAAATACGTGCACTAATTTCCTGCGCGTTGTACTTCTTGCCATCGATGTCGATAGCCCAAGAAGTGTCACCCATGTGACGCTTGACCGAACGGATCGTGCGATCAATGTTTGTTACGGCCTGGCGCTTGGCGACTTCGCCAACAAGCACTTCACCATTTTTTGCGAACGCCACGACACTTGGTGTGGTGCGTGAACCTTCTGCGTTTGCGATAACGGTAGCTTCGCCACCTTCTAGAACGCTAACCACTGAGTTTGTGGTTCCTAAATCGATACCTACGGCACGAGACATAATGTAATTTCCTCCAAATTGGGCTTAACCTTAAGTTACCGCGCTTTTTAGTTATCTGAGACGGTTCGTATCAGATAACCTGAGTCGCATTGGCTCAAGTACATTAAGCATAACCCAAGTCAAGGACATATTTATTCCCGCTCTCCTATGGCCCGGCCAGTTGGGCCACCTGATCCTAGGAACCCTAGGAATTCAAGACAATGAGCCAACCAAGGTAGTAACCCCCTCGCTACTGTTGATATGTGCAGAAAATAAACATCGATTCGCTTGAGGCACTGCATAAGCGCCGGAGCAAGAAATGGCGCACTTACCCGCCAGATGTGCTTCCATTATTCGTAGCGGAGATGGATCTGCCAGTAGCAGAACCAATAAAGCGAACATTGCACGAGATGATTGATGCCTCCGATTTGGGCTACAGCAGCATAGTCCCGGAACTTGCCGATGCATTTACTAACTTTGCCGCCCGCAACTGGGATTGGGCGGTTGACCCAAGTCAATTTTTCCTCAGCACCGATGTGGCTCTTGCCAGTGTCCAAGTGTTAGGCAAGTTCGCAAACCCCGGTGACCAAATTGGGCTAAGCAGCCCCAATTACAACAACATGCCGAGTTGGATAACTGCCGCGGCCGGCCAGGTGCTTGATATTCCACTTTTGTGCGACACCGAAGGAGTCTGGTCGCTAGATCTTGGCGGCCTTGAGAAAGCTTTCGCCGATGGACTCAAGGCTTACATACTTTGCAACCCACACAACCCCGTTGGCTATGTGCCAAGCAGGTTAGAACTTACCCACTTAGCTGATCTTGCCGATGAACATGGGGTCTTAATTTTAAGCGACGAAATTCACTCTCCGCTTGTATACGCTAAATCATTCACTCCTTACCTAAGCGTTAACGAGCAGGCAAGAAGGACTGGCGTAGTTGTAACCTCAGCTAGCAAAGCTTGGAACCTAGCTGGTTTGAAATGCGCTCAAATAATTACTGCTGATGACTCACGTGCTCGAACAATTGCTACCTTGCCAGAGATCACCGCTATGGGGTCTTCACTCTTGGGCGCATGGGCCAGTGTGGCCGCATACAACGAAGGCGAAGACTGGCTAGCAAGTGCCCTGGCACTGCTAGATGAGAATCGCAAACTGGTGGGCAAACTACTAAGTGAAAACCTGCCGGAAGCTAGATACCGGGTTCCGGATGCGACCTACTTAGCCTGGATTGACCTGTCTGCATACCAACCAGATAATCCTGCCGCCCAAATCCTTGAGTTAGCAAAAGTGGCATTCAGCGAGGGCACAATATTTGGATCAACAGGTCGAGGCCATGTGCGACTCAACTTTGCAACAAGCCCAGAGATTATTACTGAAGCCATCGTCCGGACTGCAAAGATTTTCCAGGGTCAGAGATAAGAATGTCGGCCCTTACGAAATCCAGCTACTCAGTTATCCAGTCACCTTTTGGAAAAATTACACTGCTCACTGTTGCTGGGGACACCACCGAAGTTATCGGATGTGGATTTGGCCCAACAGAGACTTTGATCAGCCGAGTGTTAGCCACGCTCGATTTAACGGAAGTAAAGCCGAGTAAAGCGCCAAAAGAAATAACTCACTTAATTGAACAGTGGGTAGCCGGCGATCTTGGCGCATTGAACAAAATATCGGTTCAGCAAGTTGGTACAAAATTTCGGCAAGAATGTTGGAAAGCGATGCGCTCGATAAAGCCTGGCCAAACAATGAGTTACGCCTTACTCGCGCAGAAAACATCGAGTAAGTCAGCGGTTCGAGCTGCTGCAACTGCGTGTGCCGCAAACTTAATTGCACCAATTGTCCCTTGCCATCGCGTGATCAAGTCTGACGGCAAGATTGGCGGTTACGGTTATGGCGTTGCGCTTAAAGAACAACTTCTTGCTCATGAACATGCAGCGCTGTGACTGAATACTTAGTTGCAATCGCTGTGACATTCGCGACTAGTTAGAACTGATTGCACCAATGCGAGTGAGACGGTCAATTGCGGCTTCTTCGAGTGGTGAGTGTGACCCTATCGCCAACTGCATCAACTTCATTAGTACCCTAGCAACGGGGACGACCAGCCACTTTGGTCGAGCCTTAAGCGCCAGCATCTCTTGGTAAGGGCTTGGGATAGAAACCAGTGCGGCTTGAAATAAAAATCCGTAAACCAAAAGCGCTGTGCGGGAAAGCGGCGGACGCTTAATGAAGGCAATAACTCGTTTTGTTTGCTCGGTAACTTGTAACTCTCCCGATTCGAAATAGCCATGCATAACATCTTGTAATTGTTTTTCAGATTTTGGCCCAGAAGGTAACCCTAGATAGGTTACGGCCTGCGCCCATTTTTCAACATACTCATCAGCAATATCTAGCTGACGCTCTGGTGAATACATCTGAAACGTACGTAAGAACGAATCGGTAAATGCCACATGCACCCACTGCAATAGTTTCGGATCTGTTGCGCGGTACTGCGTTTGTGAACCATCGGAGGCAGTGAACGCTCCAGCAACGCGTTTATGCATTTCATTCACTCGACTAGATTCAACTTCGATTGCGTGCATCCCACCAAAGGTCAAAATTGTTAGCCACTTGGTTGTGCCCGCTAGCCGACCTAACGGATCGGTTTCATAGCGAGAGTGCTGAGCAACGCCCGCCATGCTGCCCGGATGGAGCGCCTGTATTAATAGGGCTCGAATTCCACCTATTAACGTGCTGAGGTCGCCATGCACAACCCACGGCGCATCAGGTGGCTGGAAAAGACCAGCATCGTCGCCTGCAGAGATCTGGCCAAGCCAAGGTGGGACACCAGTGGGATCGCTCGTAATGATTCGGCGAAACCTAGTGCCCAGCGCATTTTGTAGTCGATTCGTCATGAACATCCTTGCAAAGTTATGCCTTTACCCTAGGCGATTCTCAACACTTTTGCATTGGCTACCTTTGGGCACCAAGTGGTAACTGAGGTTAAGTAAACTTGTTCCAAATCTAGCGAATGGAAAATGGCAATGTCTGAAAAACCAAGTGTGCTTTTTGTATGTGTGCACAACGCGGGCCGCTCTCAAATGGCTGCTGGCTTTTTGCGCGAACTAAGTGGCGGAAAAATTGAAGTGCTTTCTGCTGGTTCTGCTCCTGCCAATTCGATCAACCCATCTGTTGTTGCTGCGATGCAAGAACTGGGCATTGATATTTCTGCCGAGCAGCCAAAAATCCTGACTACTGAGTCAGTCCAAGTCTCTGATGTTGTAATCACAATGGGTTGTGGCGATGTCTGCCCGATTTTCCCAGGCAAGCGATACGAAGATTGGAAACTAGAAGACCCAGCGGGTCAAGGTGTTGATGCAGTTCGCCCGATTCGAGATGAAATTAAATCACGCATCGAAGTTCTAATTTCAGAATTACTTCCTGCGGAATAAATCGCAAATGACAAACAACCCAATGGCAAACCTAAAGACCAAACTACGCGGACAACAAACCAGCCTGCCTGCTCGAGCTTCCACCAAACACATCCTGCTTTCAGCCTTGGGTGCTTTTATTGCCATCGGTGTTATTGCTGCGGGATCAAATTCGCCCAACGCTCTGTTGATCATGGGCTCATTTGGTGGCACTTGTATTTTGCTCTTCGGTTTTCCAGATTCACCATTTGCGCAGCCACGAAATGTGATACTTGGGCATACATTTAGTTACGCAATAGGACTGATTGTCACAAAATTGCTCGGCGCACACTGGTGGAGCCTCGGACTTGCTTTAGGCATTTCTATTGCAATCATGATGCTTGCTGGCTTGGTACACCCGCCCGCAGGCGCGAACCCAGTAATCGTCTACCTGAGTTTCCAGTACACGAATATTCATCCAGGTTGGCACTCAATATTGTTTCCAACATTTTTTGGCGCAACTGCATTAGTGGCTGTGGCTTTGTTATTCAACAACCTCACCCGCGACGAGGCATACCCAAGGTATTGGTAACTTAGGCGGAATCAAAAGTAGCTCAGATACCGAAATAGTAAATCTTTCTTAGGCCCGCGGCTAACCGTGCCAGTCGCCGTAAACCAAAACTTTCGTTCCTATACCAACACCGTGGCTCCACATGTAGTCAATAGAACTGTGTAGCATGCGAACACAGCCATGTGAAGCTGGATACGGTAGTACAAGTGAATCATTCCAAGAACCGTGAAACGCTTGCCCACCTGAGAAAAACTTTGGCCGATACATCATCGCGCCAGGATAAAGATCTGACTCCATCCATTTATCAACTTGAGCGTAGACATGAAAAGAACCAGTACGAGTTTCAAAACCAGGTTGTCCGGTTGATGCTTTATAAATCGCTTTGACATATCTGGCCTGTTTTAAATTTGAAAACGAAACCCAAGTAACAGCCTGACAAGTGCGACTGATGTTTAACCCAGTAACCAGACGCGCAGGAACCTTTGGTCGAGTGACTTTTGCAAGCAAAAAGCGTTCGCGCATTGATGGCATTTTTCGAGAAACATTAGTGCCCGAGTAATCACGCCACAGACATAGCGCGCGTCTTGTGTCGTTGTCTAGATACCCATCCACATGGCCAACCGGATATCCAGCATGAGAAAGTAGCAACTCCATTTGCCGATAAGTAATAGGAGTACTTGCCTTTACGCTAGTTCCTTTAGCCTGGGCTGGAAAAACTGTCGTTAGTGACATAAGCATCAATAGCAGAAAGATCTGTGCCTTGCGAAACGCTGTCATTATCGCCCTATTCATAATTCGATATAAGTAATTTACCGTTCAACCAAGTAAGAGTCGGGCAATTTGGGCAGACTGTAGCTTGAATACGTTCAGCACGCTTAGTCTTCGGCCCGGTTTACTTCCACTTTGTTGATGCAAAGGTTTCGAGTGGGTTGCGGTGCGCCGCGCAGGAACTTACGTTTCATTTCCACCCCGTCGTAACGAACATGAATTCGCACGCCTGCGGCCCATTCACTGACCGAAGGGGTCAAAGTGACTGTGCGAATGGAGATGTCGTTTGGTGCCCAGTGAATGCGGGCAGTACATCCCCCCATGTGTAGATCAATGTTTTGGTGAGATGGGTTCTGGATCAAGCGACGTGGACGAATACTTATAGTTACTGACTGCGCGTCATCGGGCACTCGTATCGGCGCAAGGCCGATTACCCCGTCAAAGCCAAGTAGCCAAAGACCTTCCAAGTTACGCGAAAACTCGGAACTCCAATGCAGACCTGTTAGCGAGGAAGTATCAGCGTCTGGGAATGGTTGCGCTGTCGGCAATGGATTCACGTTAGCTAGGCGAGCAATACTCTCTGCTGGGAATGTCGCTTGCCATTTATCAAACTCCATCTTGGGTAACTCTGGTGGTGTAGCCCTTAGAGCATCTTCTACGGTTTCGCAGACTTTTACGTGGGCGCGATCTGTTGAAGCGTAGTAATCCGAGAACTTGTAAGTTCCTTCACCACCGGGCGATGCCAGCCAAACAGCTGGGATGCCCAAACTCTCGGCAAAAATAACCCCATGAAGCGAGGAAGAAATAACTTTTTCGGCGCCCAACATTCGTTTCAACATATCTAATGGACGACAATCGACAGTCAAAAAACTTGTCGCAAGGTTTGGATAATTTCTGCGCAGTACTAACTCATCGCGAAAATGCGGGATGAAACGAACGGGACCGTAAACATCGTTTTTGGCTCGGTCGTAGGCTGCTAACTGCTTTTCGAAGATCTTGGCTAGAAGTACTCCCGGATCAAACATCTCTTTAATGCCTGAGGTATCCCAGCCATTTCGCTGTAACGCTTCCAAAGTAAGTGGCCCACGAACTGCAGTGATTTCGACGTCTGAGACAGGGATTGCATCCAATGCTTCTGGATGCTTGATGCCTGATCCCCAAACCAAATCACCAGGTGCCATACGATGCAAAATGGAACCAATGGCCAACAGTTTGGCGTCACCGGGGCGCACCTTACGTGCCTTGATTGGACCAAGCAGGTCAATTAATTCATGTGAAGCTTCATCACCGAAGTTACCGTGTACAAACTTGTTGTGTCGATTGAGTTGCGTCATCACCTGCCCGGTTGCATCCCACCAAAACACTGGGACACTTGGAGCCACAGGGATCTCGAGGTTCGGGCTAACTGGCTGAGAAGCAGATGTGTAGTCGTAGGCGGTAACACGCAATGCTGCTACTCGTTGGCTTTCTGCTTTAACCGCACTCAGACTTGTGCGCGAAATTCCCATTTCATGATCGTTAATTCCAATGCTGAAAATTAGGTCGTCTCCACGAACAATCGCTCCTGATGGATAGACCACACGACTTGTTCCTGAGTTGAGACTATCTTGCGTTTCTTCCAGAGTTTTGTGTTTCACATCGGGGACGAAGATAGGAGTAGCAAGTTCATCAGTTGGTTTGAATGGATACTGTACTTCAAATTCATACACAGCCGGGACATACTCTCGGCCCCATGGCATTAGGTAGCTGGAATGTGCGAGATTTAGGAATTTGTCACCGATTTGGATGGGGGCCGCACCCCCACGCAAGGCACCATATACTTCTGAATACTTTGCCGACCAATCAATTTCGGATACCAGATGGCATTTAATATCTAACGGCGAAGAAAAATCAGCCTTAATAATGCGGTGTGGGGTAACCGAATAAACTGCGAAAACTCCGTCAGAATTTTCAAAGAAACTCCAGTTCTTCTCAGTTTTGCGCCTTGCTCCAGCCAATACAAGCTCACGAGCTTTGCCGATAGGGCGCGTCCCGTCGGCTGAAACTTCAATCAAAAACTGTTTGTTGATTCCATCAACATGCCCGTTATTCCACATGAGCCAGACAGAATTGTTGAATCTGAAAAAGCGCGGATCCGCAAACCAAATTTTGGAACCCGCATCAAGCCCATCAGGATTCGCGAATTCAATGAAATCAGAAAATGGCAGAGCCGAACCTGGGATGATTTGAAAATCGTTATCAAGTTTTGCAGTTGCAATTCGACGAAGACCATCAACAAGACCAACAACTCGATAAGCGATTACTAAGGTTCCGTTATCGTCGAGCAACGTAGGATTGAAAATGCTTACCTGACCAGCTGATAACTGCTGCCACTCGCTAGGTAATGCATTGGATAAATCGATTATTTTGGTTTCGGCAGTAACTAAATTCACAAAATCCCCACATTTACGGCAAGTTTCAATGACTAACAGTATAACTGCGCATAAGTTTCAAACTCTGTAGACACATTGAGAGCCAGAGGGAACAAAAGTTGTTTCTAGTAAGCAACTTTTGCGTATTCTGCTGACTCGATCAATTATGCGCCAGTGTAGAACTGGTCCATTCCGGCGATGACTTCATCCAAGATGGCCAGACCATCTCTAGCTTCACTTTCTGAAATGTTGCACGGCGGAACAACGTGCAGTCGGTTGTAGTTTGCAAACGGAAGCAAACCAGCTTTCTTCGCCTCAGTGATGAGGTACGTCATGGCTGGTGAAGTGCCACCATAAGGGGCAATCATTTCCTTGGTTGCCCGGTCGGAAACCAAATCAATGGCCCAGAAAGTTCCAAGCCCACGAACTTCACCAATCACGCGGTGACGATCTGCCATGTCACGAAGTACTGGCCCGATTACCGTGTCGCCGATGTGCTTTGCATTCTCGACGATTTTTTCTTCCTTCATCGCATCAATTGTTGCCACGATAGATGCAGTCGCAATTGGGTGACCTGAGTAGGTCAAACCACCTGGAAAGACTCGTTCATCAAATGTTGCGGAAATTGGATCGCTGATGATCACGCCACCAACTGGGATGTAACCGCTGTTTGAACCCTTGGCGAAAACAATCAAGTCTGGTTTAACACCGTAGTTGTCTAACGCGAACCATTCGCCGGTTCGGCCAAAGCCACACATCACTTCATCAAAAATCAATACGATGCCGTTGTCGTCACAAAGCTTGCGGACGCCATCAAGGTAACCCGGTGGTGGGGCAAGTACACCTGCGGTACCAACAACTGTTTCGATCAAGATTGCACCGATTGTTGCTGGACCCTCGTACTTAATTACTTCAGCAAGGTGCGCCAGCGCCCGCTCTGATTCCTCTTCAGGCGTGGTTGCCCAGAATGAACTGCGATAAAGGTGTGGTCCAAAGAAGTGGACGTGACCTGCGGCATACTCATTTGGCCAACGACGTGGATCGCCGGTTGCGGTAATCGCACTAGTCGTGTTGCCATGGTACGAGCGGTAGAACGACAAGACTTTGTGCTTATGTGTGTGAATTCGTGCCATGCGGATTGCATTTTCAACACCGTCAGCACCCCCATTTGTGAAGAAAACTTTGTTGAAACCATCGGGAGCCAAATCAACAATACGTTTCGCTGCTTCGCCGCGTGCTTCATTAGCATGCTGCGGCGCCACCGTTGCCAGTATTTCGACCTGCTTCTTAATTGCAGCAACAACCTTTGGGTGCTGGTGGCCAATGTTGGTGTTTACCAACTGACTTGAAAAGTCGAGGTAGCGCTTGCCAT
>Ga0114964_10001077_pt1 | contig 20121 bp, 3 predicted proteins | sample C_131016_MF_Meta_FD_92638 | JGI IMG/M metagenome (GOLD analysis project Ga0114964, IMG submission 92638) | Freshwater microbial communities from Lake Croche, Canada to study carbon cycling - C_131016_MF_MetaG | ecosystem: Environmental > Aquatic > Freshwater > Lake | place: Lake Croche, Canada... | reverse complement strand
TATCCTGGAATAAAGTAACTAGTGGTGGTAGTTCTTTTGCTAGTAATTGGTTTCGAGGCGGCTCTGCTATATCAGGTGATGGTAAATATATGTTGGTTGGTGGTGGAAGTAAAACGATATATTATTCAAGTACTTATGGAGCGGACTGGACTACGACCGTTTTACCTATTACCGTCGGCGGGCCTGATATTACAAGTGTAACTATGTCATCTTGCGGTCAATACAGAACTGCCTGTGGTGGTAGTGATCTCGCCTGGTTTTCTAGTGACTATGGTGGTAGTTGGTCATTTTATGCGTCTTATGAAGGCCCCGACAGCGGCGACCAAAGCGGATACAGCGTGAGCCTCTCCGCCGATGGAAACGCCGTCGCGGTGGGTGCGCCCAATAACGATGGCGCCAATGGAGTGGACAGCGGAAGTGTCAGAGTATATGATTGGAATGGAACAGACTATTTGAAACGCGGAACGTTGGATATCGACGGCGAGTCGTCCTACGACCAGAGTGGATTTAGCGTGAGTCTCTCATCTGATGGCACCACTGTCGCAATCGGAGCGCCTTTAAATGACGGGTCTGGAAATTTAACGCCGAATAGCGGCAGTGTCCGTTTATACAAAGTAGATGTAACAAATGCCGTAACATATACAAGCAGTAATTCGAACGCTGCGGATATATGCGGAAATCTGCTTATATTAAAGGGTGCCGGACAATCACAAATTACATCCACGCAGTCTGGCACAACGATAACCGGTTTATTGGATGTGTCTGTAGCTGGAACAACGTATACCGCTACCTTAGTTTATACTATCGGAAGTGGTGGTTCAAATCAAACTTCGATAATAACATCTACCACGAGTACGATGATACCACCACCCGGGTTTTCTACGCTCACATATGGATCATCGTGGTCGCAAAAAGGGTCCGACATTGATGGCGAATTCGCAGGAGACCAGAGCGGGTATAGCGTCAGTATGTCGACGGATGGATCGGTGGTGGCGGTCGGAGCACCGTATAATTATGGCGCGACTGGAAGAGACAGTGGCCAGGTGCGTGTGTATTACTGGAATGGTGCTGATTGGGCTAAGCGCGGATTGGATATTGACGGAGACGCAGGAGTACCATCACAGCCTTTGGTGGTTACGGCTGCGACGACGATGGCATCTGCGAGTTGGTCTCGCTTAGGCGCAAGCTCGACAGGACAATATCTAACCGCTGGAAAGTGGCAGTCAACGGATATATACACATCATCTGATTACGGAGTAACGTGGATTGCTCGAGGAATGAGTTTGATCTCCATATCGGAAGTCTCTCTAAGTGGCACCGGACAGTATCAAAGTGTTGTGGATAGGAACTACGGCAATGGAAATATATATACATCAAACAATTATGGAGAAACGTGGATTAAGAGAACACAATACACTGGGTCCTGGATTTACATAACAGTAAACTATAGTGGAAAGTATCAATCGGCTGTCATGGATAGTGGAGTAAATATTTACAAGTCATATGATTACGGAGTGACATGGACCACCAGTACAGTCAGTGCCAATGGGAATTGGTCTGGTATAGCCATAAGCGCTGATGGAGTATATCAAACAGCAACGATGAGTAGCCAACTTCCTAGTGGAGCTGGGCTTATATGGAGGTCAGTAAATTCTGGACAAACCTTTACCTCCACTAATAATGAGTCCTGGACATGCATAGCTATGAACACTACTGGGAGGTATCAATCTGCTGGCTCATACGGAGGAACAAATAAAATATATACATCGAATAATTATGGTGTCAGCTGGACCCCAGTTGATAATTGGACGGGATCGTGGGAAAGTATAGCTGTAAGCGGAAGTGGAAAGTATCAAACCGCCGGTGCCGCAGGCGGCCAGACAGTGGGGTATTATATATTAACATCAGACAACTACGGATCTACTTGGACTCTAAGAACCCAATTCACCGGTACTTTTTATGATATATCTATAAGTATTGATGGAAAATATCAAGTTGCTGTTAGTGATTCACCATCTGGAGTTTACTTCTCTCGCGATTACGGCTTCACCTGGTCAGCATATGCCTCATACGAAGTCGATATACTCGAAGGCGACCGATCCGGAACAAGTGTGAGTCTCTCTGGAAATGGAAATACTGTCGCTGTTGGCTCGCCATATTACGATTTAAGCGGTATTCTTAATCGCGGACAAGTCCGTGTTTACGACTGGTCTGGAACCGCGTGGGGAATCCGTGGAACAAATATTATGATAGGCGAAGGAGCCAATGATTATAGCGGTATGAGTGTTAGTCTATCAGCGAATGGAAAGATTGTCGCGATTGGCGCACCGTTTAATGATGGTTCTGGAAATTTAATAGACAGTGGCCATGTGCGTGTGTATGCGTGGTCAGGGACTGCGTGGGCGCAAAGAGGGGGTGATATTGACGGCGAATACGGATTGACGAGTTCGAATAGGATTGTGACGGCGAGTGGGACAATTAGTATTGCTCAAGGTTGTTATGGTATTTCTAGTTCATCCTCCGGCCAATACCAAACAGTGGTGGGGTATGGTAGTCAAATTTGGATTTCATCTAACTATGGTGTAACATGGAGAGCAACGGCGGCTAATGCGGGTTCAGCATTGAATTGGTCCGCCGTTGGTGTTTCATCCTCTGGTCAATATCAAACCGCCGCAATAAACGATGGTGAAGTATGGACTTCGGTAAATTATGGTAATAGTTGGGTCAAGGCAATTTCTGTTAATAAAAAATGGAGGAATATTTCTATATCATCAACTGGAAAATATCAAGCCGCATCAAACGAAGATACAGTTTATTTTTCATCCAATTATGGTAATAGTTTTTATATAATATATACAGACACAATCCTGCGGTCAGTTATTGTTGCAATATCATCCACCGGACAGTATATAACTATATCGCGGCAGGGAGCATGGCTCAATATTTCATCTGACTTCGGTGCTAGTTTTACACCAAGGGGGGCTGGGACTTGGTGGAATTGCATTGCTATGTCCGCTACTGGACAATATCAAACCGCAGGGGTTTATGGCGACCCGGTTTACGGTGGAACATCTGGCCGACTCTGGGTTTCATCTAATTTCGGTGTAGATTGGGTTGAAAACCAAAACACTCCTCAAGCCAAATGGACCAGTATTTCTATATCATCTACAGGACAATACCAGTCCGCCGCATCTAATAATAGCCGATGTTACTTTTCATTCGACTATGGTATCACGTGGAATTTCTACGCTTATGGTAATCCGGAGTGGAATGGTATATCTATGTCATCATCTGGACAGTATCAATCCGCTGTATCTAACACCTGCGCCTTCCCAGTCGTCTCCCGTGACTACGGCAAGACCTGGAATAACAATGCCTCCTACGAAATAACCGCCGGCGACCAAAGTGGATACAGCGTTAGTCTATCACCTGACGGTAATGTCGTGGCGATTGGCGCCCCGTATAACGATGGTTCCGGAAATACAATAGACAGCGGTCAAGTTCGTGTATACGCCTGGAGTGGAAGCGCGTGGGTACGACGTGGAGCAGTGGATACAGACGGAAAGGCAATCAACGACAATATGGGATACAGCGTGAGTTTGTCGGTGGATGGAACAGTGATGGCGATTGGAGCACCGTTTGGCGACGGAACCGGCAATGTAATAGATAGCGGTTACGTGCGAGTGTATAATTGGAATTCGAGCACACTCAATTGGGACAAAAAAGGAAGCGATATTGAAGGAACCGCCGGGATATTGACGCCACCAACTGTCGTTACAGCGTCGGCGATAAGCCCAACTGAGTCTTGGAAAAGCATTTCTATGTCATCAACTGGACAATATCAAACAGCGGTTGCTTATTCAGCTACCGGTAAAATATGGGTTTCATCTGATTACGGTGTAACATGGGCCTCGAAAAAACCAAACAATACTTTTTATAATTGGAATTGTGTTGCGGTATCATCATCTGGACAATATCAAACCGCAGGAGTATGGGGTGGCAATATATGGCGTTCAGAAAATTACGGTGCGAGTTGGAGTCCGATAAGTTCTTACAATGGGTCTGGTTCTTATAATTCGAATTGGGGGAGTATTTGTATGTCATCAAGCGGTAAATACCAAGCACTAGTCATATCTGGTGGCAGTATCTGGAATTCATCTGATTATGGTAATAATTTTACCTCGCAGAACAGTGGAGATTTTATGAATATATCCATGTCATCCACTGGCGCATTTCAAACGACGCTTGATCCCACACTATCGAGACGCTGGGTTTCATATGACTTCGGTGTAACTTGGGATTACAGCCTAAATATTAGTACGTTCGGTCGTATTTCAATATCTTCCACTGGACAATATCAATATGCGTCATATAAGGACTCGGGTAGTAACAATATAATTAGCTCAGACTTCGGTCAAACTTGGGTAGGGTCAACTACAATGCCCACGCCATGGGATCAGCGAGCTATTTGTGTATCATCAACCGGGCAATATCAGACAATAGGAGCCTGGAATGGGTCAATCTGGACTTCGTCTGACTTCGGTAAAAATTTTGTGCAAAGAACACAATATACAACTATAAATTGGATATCTATAACTATATCATCCACCGGACAGTATCAATCCGCTGCTGCTTACTATGCTGGTGGTGGTCAAATCTACTTCTCCAAAGATTACGGTTTCACCTGGTCCGATACCGCATCCTACGAAGTAACCACCGGCGGAGACCAAAGCGGATTCAGCGTCAGTTTGTCCTCCGATGGAACCACTGTAGCAGTAGGCGCGCCTTACAATGACGGCACTTCAGGTGTTGATCGTGGTCACGTCAAAGTGTATGGTTGGAACGGATCTGATTGGGCATCCCGAGGCCAACCTATATACGGCGAATCAGTAAATGACTGGAGCGGATATAGTGTGAGTTTATCTTCCGATGGAACATCCGTCGCAATCGGCGCACCTTCAAATGACGGGTCTGGCAACCTATTAACGAACTGTGGAAGTGTTCGCATTCACACCATCCCCGTGATCAACCCCATCACATACACCAACAGTAGTTCAGCTGTCGCAGATCTAATAGGAAACCAGCTTATTATAAAGGGTGACGGACAATCGGATATTACCGCGACCCAAAGTGGAAACACAGTGATCGGTCAATTGACCGTGGCCGGATCTTCATATACATTATCATATACAATGTCCGCCACAATTCCCGTATCATTTATTTACTATTCCAAAGATTATGGTGTGAACTGGAAATCATTGACAGATGCTGGTTCTAAATACTGGTCATCTGTTGCCATATCCCCAAATGGTAGCACGATTTCCGCAGTGGTGAATGATACATCCGGTGGTGTTTATACATATACAATGCCCGATGACAAGTTGTATCTCCCACCAGCGATTACAAATACCGGCAACAGCACCACCGCATCAGTGCGAGTTGTCACCTACGGAAATAGTGGAACTGGCGCAGCGACGGACGGATACTGGGTGGCCGGCGCCGATGCTGCCTCGAATAGTCTCGCGTATTCTTCCAACGGAATCGACTGGACCGCCGTAGCAGGCTCGAAAACCGGGCTCTTCAATACAGTAAATGGTGTCGCATATGGCGCCGATCATTCCGGAAGATATATGTGGGTTGCCGTTGGCGCACCCTTCGTAGGATCAGTCCCAGGTTCATCCGCATACAGTATCGCGTATTCATATGATATGACAACGTGGACGGGTGTGCGCAACCTCGCGAATTTCACTGGACAAGGCAATCAAGTTACGTACGGTCAGGACGAATACGGCTTGGGAATATGGGTTGCGGTCGGTCAAGGGGACGGTGTTCTTTCCAAAAACATCGGTGTGTCCGGACTCGCTGGTAGCATCAATAATAATACCATCTTTTATTCATATGATGGGGTGAATTGGGCGGCGGGACAAGGCGCGGGTGTATTCGCAACCTCTGGAACGGATGTTGCGTGGGGTGTGGATGCGTCGGGTGTGGCAACCTGGGTTGCGACCGGGTTAGAATATATCGATCCATTGTCGAGTTCTATTAAAGCAGGCGGACAAGTCGCATATTCGGTCGATGGTCGGGTATGGACACCGATCCGCGCCCCTGCGGCCATTCTGAGCCCGACTCCGACAACGTTATCCGCATTGACTCGCGGAAGAGCGATGATAGCCCCAGCAGCAAGCACCGGGTTCATACCGAAGACATATAATAATATCTGGCGGATGATTGGGCGGGATATCGATGGGGAAGCAGCGGGCGACAAAAGCGGTTATAGTGTTAGTATGTCTGCAGATGGAACGGTGGTGGCGATTGGGGCTATCTTAAATGACGGAACAAGTGGAAACCCTTCCGACAACCGTGGCAGTGTTCGCATCTATGCTTTAAATGGCATAAATAAATGGGTCCAGCGTGGACAAGATATAGATGGCGGTGCCGCAGGCGAAAATAGTGGAATCAGTGTAAGTCTATCATCAGATGGAACGATCGTTGCGATTGGCGCAAATGCCGCCAGCACGAATACAGGTATCACCAGAATCTATAAATATTCCGACCCTTCTTGGAACTTATTTGGTGGTTCTGGAATTGTGGGCGGTGCCACGAACGAATATAGCGGATCAAGTGTAAGTCTATCCTCAGATGGAACAATCGTCGCAATTGGCGCATATGGTTACAGCACGAATACAGGTATCACCAGAATTTATAAATACTCTAGTGGTACCGATACATGGGCATTTTATGGTGGTACTGGAATTGTGGGCAGTGCTGGGAGCGAACAGAGTGGATCAAGTGTAAGTTTATCCTCTGATGGAACGTTCGTCGCGATTGGAGCAAAGGGTGCGAGCACTAATACTGGTATCACCAGAATCTACAAATACACTAGTGGTAGTTGGGGAATAGTCGGTGCTGGTATTCCAGGCGGTGCCACGACCGAATATAGCGGATCCAGTGTAAGTATATCCTCCGATGGAACGACCGTCGCGATTGGCGCATATGCTGCCAGCAGTAGTACAGGTATCACCAGAATTTATAAATATTCCGACCCTTCTTGGAACATACTCGGTGGTGGAATTGTAGGCGAATCCACGAGCGACCAAAGTGGATATAGTGTAAGTTTATCCTCTGATGGAACGATCGTTGCCATTGGAGCGATTGCAAACGATGGAACAACCGGAGCTGCTTCGGATGATCGTGGCCACGTCCGCGTCTATAAATACAATCCTGCCAAGAGTGCCGCCATAACTGATCAAACACTTCCGAATTTCGGTCCAGCAGGTTGGGACCGTATTGGTGTGGATATCGATGGTGAAGCCACCGGTGACGCTTGTGGGTATAGCGTGAGTCTATCCGCCGACGGAACAACTGTGGCGATTGGTGCTCTTCAGAACGATGGAAATGGAGTAGACGCAGGCCACGTCCGTATCTACAAACTGGATACATACGGCGCCATTACTTACACGAGCAGCAACCCTGCGGTCGCAGAAATTTATGGAAATACAATCGTGTTGATCAAAGAAGGTGCCAATGGTTCTACCACCATCACCGCGGTACAGGCCGCAGCACCCCCATTCACTCTAACGCCTACCATAGTTCAAGGAACCCTCACTGTAACCGGGACGGTATACACATTACTATACAACAATATCATCTCGACATACACTCCATTTTCGACATCGGCGCTGACTGTCGCATATGGCCGCGCTGGTGCGGGAGGGACAGGCGCGCCTCTTTGGATCGTCGGAGGTAGCGGAACAAATGTCTTTGCGGCATCATCTCGTCCTAGCGCTATCAACGCAGGTACGTGGACGGTCGTCGCAACTAGCGCTGCTGCCACCGCCGCACCCTTCTCTGTTTGTAATTCACTCGGGTATTCAAATGGTATTTGGGTAGCAGGAAATAACACTGACTCGGCAAATGTAATGGCGCGGTCCATCGATGGCGGAAGCACTTGGACTCCAGTCGCGCTTTCATCGGTTAGTGGATTTATCGCAGGTTGCGCCGCAGTCGGAACCAATACGTCGTGTAATTACTCGCTGGCGTATGCGGATTATTCCAACGACACGAATCTGCGGTCGTGGGTGGCGGTTCAAGGAACCAAGAATTTTATGTTTGAAGGCGGTGTAAATACGGTGGCGACAGTGAGCAGTAATATCAACGCAACCGCGTATGGCACTGGTCGCCCGTGGTGGGTTGCTGGGGGGGCTGGGACAACTAGCGCGGGAGTATCCGGCGCCGCGATTGCCTACTCCACCGACCCAAGTGGTGCGACCAATTGGACGAAATACGCGAGCTCGGACATTGCCAAACTCGCGACCATCAACGATATCACATTCTCGCCTCAAACCCAGCGATGGCTGGCGGTGGGCGCGGGTGCTTCATTATCGACAACTCAGAATATCCTATACAGCGACGAAAGTGGGGAGTGGAACATATCATCAGTAACAGTATTGCCAGGAGTAGCAGTACCAAACACCACGACCGTGATGGTGGAACCGGCCGGCGCTGTCGCGACAACGTATGGGACGCCCTGGGCTATACTAGGCGCTGGAATTGCGGGTTCTCCCGTCGGTGTTCAGGATCAATATACCGGTAGCATAAGTATATCCGCGGATGGAACAACTATTGTGATCGGGGAGGATTTAAATGACGACTCGGGTATCGACGCAGGTCGAGTGCGTGTGTATAAATATCGCGTTGGAAAGACTGACCCACAATTGACAATCTCAGACCCAGCATTAACAAATGATTTTGGTCCAGCCGGGTGGGACCGTGTCGGTGGAGATATCACCGGTGAAGCAGCGGGGGACAGGAGTGGATGTAGCGTGAGTATTTCAGCGGATGGAACTATAGTAGCAATTGGCGCGAGTAAGAATAACGGCGCAGGCGCCGGCGCCGGTCACGTACGTGTGTATAAATATAATAGTACCAAAACAACCGCACCAGTAAAATGGGAACAAATTGGTGGCGACATCGACGGTGAAACCCCAAATGACCGGAGCGGAACAAGTATCAGTTTATCTTCCGATGGAACTACGGTTGCTATTGGGGCACCTACCAATTACAACAACGGTAACGCCAATGCCGGTCACGTACGTGTATATAAATATAATAATACCAAAGTGACTGCGCCACTAAAATGGGAATTACTTGGTGGCGATTTGGACGCTGAAGTCTATAACGACTACGCTGGGCAAAGTGTAAGTATTTCTGCGGATGGAACTGTGGTCGCATTTGGTGCGCCTTTCAACGATGGCACAACTGGAAATATAGGCGACAATCGTGGTCATGTCCGCGTATTCAAATACACACCGGGTAAGGGTGCGTGGAACATTCAAACTGATGCGTCATTTGGACCTGCTGGGTGGACCCGTCTTGGTCAAGATATTGACGGTCTATTAGCCGGTGAAAACATCGGAAGATCTGTCAGTTTATCCGCAGATGGAATGATAATCGCAATTGGAGGAACTGGAGCCAGCACTAATACAGGTATAACCCGAATCTATAAATACACCAGCGGTAGCAATACATGGGGCATAGTCGGTACTGGTATTCTAGGCGGTGTCACGAACGAAAATAGTGGATACAGTGTAAGTCTATCCTCGAATGGAACCATCGTTGCGATTGGCGCATATGGTGCCAGCACTAATACAGGTATCACAAGAATCTATAAATACTCCAATTCCGATAATTCGTGGAATATCATCGCTAGTGGTATTCCTGGCGGAGCAACGAATGAATGGAGTGGGTATAGTGTAAGTCTATCATCTGATGGAACGACTGTTGCGATTTTAGCACCATTAGCTAGCAGTGGTACAGGAATGGCTCGTGTCTACAAAATCCCCACCACCAACGCCATCACCTACACCAGCAGCAACTCCAGCGTCGCGGATATATACGGCAACCTGCTTCTTATCCGGGGTGGTATCGGAGTATCCAATATCGTCGCAACGCAAGGATCGACAACGACGAACGGTACGCTCACCGTCTCAGGGACGACGACGTATAGGCTTGTTTATGGTACGGTTAATATCATCACATTAAACACTTGTATCTGGAATCAGTTGGACGCATCATCATCGGCGACCGGGCGATGGCTCGTAGGCGGAACGCGAAACGACATTTCAGCCAATACTATCTCAACATCAGCCACGCTCTATATCTCTACTGATCTAAGCGGCGCCGCGTCGCCTTGGACGCCCATCGCCGGCACCGGTGCGATCCTCTCACAAGTCTATTCTATCGCGTATAACGGCCGGGTCTGGATTGCGGCGGGGGTGCCAGCGACCGACAGTGGCAGCACGAGCTCATTGATGAGCACCAGCGACCCCACCGGCACGAGTGGATGGGCGGGAATCCCCACAACCAACGCAAGCACCACCGGATTTGATACTGCGGCGAGGTCCATCGCGTGGAACGCTGACCAGCAAATGTGGGTCGCTACAGGCGAAAATAATTTGACCACCGGTTCAGGCACCGCAGCCGACGCAGCGTTCTCATCGGTTATTTATTCACTCGATGTCAGCGGCAGTATCGGAACGTGGAAAAGTGTACGCGAATCCAATTCTCTCTGTTTTTCAAAAGAAGGAAATGGAATTGCGTTCACTGGAAAGAAATGGTTCGCAGTAGGTGAAGGAACCAACCGGATTATCGCAACGACTGACGTATCTGCCAATACCGCAACCAGCAGCAGCGTGGTGGCGTCGACTTGGTCTCCTGCGGTCCTGACCACCGGAAACGGAAACTCGACATTGTCAACACGCGGTTCAGATATCGCGTATACTGGGCGCAACCTAATTGTCGCCGGAACAGGAAGTGCGACCGGAAGTGGGATAATCATTTCAACCGACCAAACTGGAACATCCTGGTCTAGCACATCCGCAACCCCGGGTCCGGGACCAGGGTTCACCGAGTCATTAGGTGGCGCAACAGGTATCACATATGAACCAACATATGACGGGATTGGCCGCCTGGTCGCAACAGGTAAATCATCTACCAACGCGATTTCAGTTTCAGTGGATAACGGCACAACGTGGACACCGCAAACAACAACCACCCAATTTGTATCCGGCACAAGCTCCACCAGCCAAAACACGCAACAATTATTCACCAATGGTGGAAATAGTGTTGCGTATGTAGGAAACGATACACTATTCGGAGGAAGTGGAAATGATGTTGTATGGAATGGAAAGCGTTGGATCGCAGTTGGCAAGAATAGCGATGTTCCAATAAATGCGACAGCGACCAACAATGTCTCCACAGCAACCACTATAAACGCAAATAATACAACAGCTGTCGCATATTCCGACGATGGAATGACGTGGCAATGCGTCTCAACAAATCAAGCACCAGACTTGACCGAAGGTGTATTTATCGCGACGAATTCGCGTATTGGTGCGACACCGGTGATTGATAGTCAAATATCGGTAATGGATGGCGGAGATACCGAAGTTTCTGACAACGGAATCGGCTCTGGTATCGCGCAAATTGATATTATCGGCGAAGTACCAGTAACCGCAGTTGCGGCGGGACATATAAATAACGCCACGACACTTGGTGTTGGCGCAAATGGCGCAAATGGTATCGGAAATGTACCCATACTTAGTTTTGACAATACAGCATTTACAATAACAACGCGCCCGATGTAATATGTAAATAGTATTTATGTAAATAGTATTTTGTTATAATATTGTAATAACAACGTAACGAGATATCGTAGCGTGGAATAAAATAGCATATACAGCATCAATTAAAATGGCATTTTATAGAAAAACCGGTTCAAATTATGTATTTACAAACACGGTAGGAGGTAGTGGGTTTCCTACGAATTCACGCACAAACAGCAGCAGCACCGGTACCAGTGGCGGCACAAGCACAGGCACAGGCACAGGCAGCGGCAGCGGCGGTGGCACAACCGCAGAATCAGACGAAATCAGAGTATTACTTAATAGTACTGTCGTAAAAAGTATCAGTACTATTAGTGAAAATTATGCGGCAGGACAATTCGATAGTATCAAAACCCAATTAACCCAAAGTAACTATAATGCGTTGTCCCTTCAATTATTCAAAGCCAAAAAACCATTAAATGCTGATTATGAAAAACTCCGCAAAGTTATAAATCTGAATTTAGAAGGTCTACTCCAATCGATCAACTTGTATAATACGAATATTGATGTGACAGGTGAACGCAATTTTTATAAGACGAAAGCTGATAAACTAAACGATATTAATGCGTTAATAGAGCAAATAAATATGTTGCGCGGCTCTGTGTCGCTTTTCCCAGATCAAACAATTACAGTTATTCCTGTTGAAATCAAGCCAGAATATTTAGCTTATATCAAAACATATGGCTATCCTGAAAACGGTATTTGGGATGCGGATTTACTCGGCGCGATTCTTTCGAGTATTCAACCTACTACAATTTGATTCATATATCCAATGATGTAAATACAAATACATACATACATACATATGTTTATTGATCAATAAACATATATTGATCAATAAACGCGGCAATAAACATATAAACATATATTAGTATTTGAACACAGTAATGGAATTTAATCCCGACAGTAGTGGACAGCGAGGTGGCGGTCGCAGTGGTAACGATACCAACGGAAAATTCGGATTCGACCTGAATATCGATAATTATTCCACCGATGACTTACTCGAGATCTACAAAATAAATAAGCGCCAAAAAGGTAATATAACCGAAGACTATGTAAAAAAAACGACAAATGATATTATTCAACAATACAAAAATTATAATGCGAATGGAATTGGCGGTGATATGCCATTTTCCGAAAATTATAATGAAGATGACCAATATATCGCCTTCTTCAATAACGCCGAAAAACATATTATCCAATATTTACAATCGGGGGTGTCTTTCATCAATGACGGTGTCGACTCAAAAAATGATACGTCGAACCGTCGTCTACTTCAAAATTATGCGCCTTCATCACAATTGAGTGACGGTGACAAGTTAGTTATGATGCCGAAAGAAGACGGTCGTGTCCAAATGATTAATCCTACAATCGCCACACCCACCATCATTCACGAATATACCAAGGGTGTAGTGAATCCTCTTGAACGCCGCACATTAAAACGGATTATTAGTATAGATACATTATTCCGCGCAAACCACGATAGAACAAAAGCCACAGATTTTATCTGGAATTTGCCGACGCCAATCAACAATGTTGTATCGTTGAGGGTCGTCTCGATGGAGATGCCGAACTCTGTCCGAATGTTTTCAAATGACAAAAATAACAATGTATTCACAATACATTTGTATAATGTGCGCCAGGTATATAATGAAGGTGGTACCCAAAAAACCGTATTTGTCAACCACAGCGAAACTATTGTTATACCCGAGGGATTTTATAATGCTGTTCAATTTCCAGATATGATAAATTATTATTTCAAAAATGCTGAACCACCGACTACTGGAAAAGTTGTACGTGATGCTAATGGAATTGCTCTTACGACCCCATATGATGCTTCAACGAATCAACTTACATTTAATGGACTAAAATTATTAATTATGGAAGTGAATGAGATGTCATCAAGAACAATTGTACGCACGAGAGAAGAAACAGACTCTGAACCAGTTCCAGACACTGTAACTAAACAAACATTTCGCGCATTTTATGAAAATGAGACGACAAACTATAATTATTCGCCAAACTTTTATTTTAAACTAGATTTCAATATTGAAAAAGACCGTTCGTTCACCGATTATTACAAACAGAGTGGAATATACGTGCGAAGTGTGAAATATGGCATCGATAGTCAAGGAAATACAGTGATGGTAGATCCTGACCCAAATGGGAATGAATGCGCAACGTCATCTGTTTCGCGGTCGCGAATGACAGCTAAAAATCTACAATGTTTTCGCCCGAAGTTGGACCCCCACACTGGCAACATTATGAAATCAAATACGAAGATGAGACCGCTTTATATGAACGCAGGCTGGATGATGGGATTTTATAATGATACATACGAGGTAACACAAAAATTGAAGATTCAAGGACGCCAAAACCCTTTAGGTACATATGAGCCACTTACTTACTGGCGATATGTTGAAAGTAATTCGTCTTATGGTAGCGGTATTATGCAGTACTACTTTTTAGAATTAGACGACTATAACCGTAACTTCACGACAAATACAATTGTCGCAGAAACAGGTAATGGGACAAATTTAGGAAATAATATTATAGCGAGGATCCCACTGACTACACCAGCATTAAATATCAATTATTTGAATCCGAGTGATATGATCTTCAAACAGCGCGACTATTTTGGACCCGTAAAAATCGAAAAAGTTCGTATTCGTTTGGTTGATCGGTTTGGAGATACTTTAGATATTCAAAACAGTGATTATTCATTGGCAATTGAACTAATAACTACGTATTAACTTTAGAAATTCAATTATTCTTTAAATACAAAAAAATTAAATATAGTCTTTTATTATAACAAAAATAAAATGCCTGCTGGTCCTATTGCGTTCACCCTTCCGGGTCTTGACACGACCCTCACTATGGACGTGTCTGGCGCGCTTCTTGCTGCTGCACCAGCTGCCCTTGACGTTAGCGCCACCGCTATTTATTATGTCAGGACTTCTGATATGAGGAAAATATTTAGATTTCAGACTGACAGTTTTGATGTTAATGATGCGGATGCTTCTGATACCAAGTATTATGTATTTACTGATACTGCCAACTGGCCCACCACTCTTAAAATTAACCCTGCGCACGCCGCGATGAGCGCTGGCCATATGCTCGCAACGGGTCTTGATGCTAGCAAGAACCTTGTCAAGCACGACTTTGTTCGTTATTTGGCAAAATCCCTCTTTAATACTGTCCACGGCGTTGATCTCTTCAGCAATGAACAGGCGCTTCTTGAAAACATTGTCGCAAAGGGTATTCTTGTTCGTGAGAGTATTATGGCTGCGCTTGATACGGTAAGTGCCAACGCAACCACACCATCGCTCAAGTCAGGACCAGATATTTCTGGCAATTATTACGTCACCAACTTTCGTAATGGACCCAACAATGTGTGTCGCGAGTTGATACGTCAGATCGCAAATGTAGACCCCGCTCGTTTTTACGATCTCAGTCTCAACGCCGCCGGTCTCGTCAACACACCATTTGACCATTCAGTGCCATTAATTAATGGGGATAGTATCAGTTTTCGGGTTACTATCTATGCGGCCGCAGACCAACACTCCCTTACTAGCGTGGCCGCAATTGTTCCTCGTACATACGCCATTAAGCTCATATTGAACGCAGATGGAACCGGAAACGTCGTTCCAAGTGACACTGTGGGAGCTCACGAGACGGAGTACAATACAGAGTATCCTACTTAAAACGGTCACAACCAATATATCAGTAATGTTTAAATATTCGCTGGTATAAATAACCACACCACACCATAAAATAAAAAAACCGTTTATTTTATGTTTTCACTCATATTATATTTAAGAAGATTACAAACAATAGAATACTATATCAACATAATATAGTAATAATATATACTTTGTATTTTGACTGTCGTCACACATATGACGGATTCAAATACGAATTTACTTATTATTGATAGTCGGGTGTCTGACTATCAAAATATAATAAATGCGATCCGACCAGGTGTTCGTTATATTGTATTTAACACAGCTGACATTGCCTTGATCGATAATAGTAATAGTAATAGTAACCAAACATCATTTCAGTATATACAATCAAAGATAGCAGAGTTAGGGGATACCACATTTACAAGTGTTGGTTTACTCCAACACAATATGAAAACGCCATACTATCAAATGTTCGGGTCAGCCGGTAGTGGTATCGGTAGCGGCGGTAGCGGTGAAGTTGCCGCAACCATAGTATCAATAGAGAAAACCGACCCGACACTCCAAACGTGGTCAGGGGTTGCTGGATTTATCACGGCGCTGAAAACAAACTACGGTATTCAGAATTTCGATATGATGGCGTGTGCTCTGTATTCCGACCCAAACTGGAAATACGTAATTGACACACTAGCCGCGCAAACGGGGGTGACGATTCGCGCATCGACGGATGATACGGGTGCGGCGGCGTTGGGAGGCAACTGGTTTCTGGAATCGCATACGGGCGTGAATTTGAAAGACGTGTATTTCACGGAGGCGATTGAGGATTATCGGGGGGTTTTGTTTTTTTTGGGTTCGGATTATTGGTACATATATGGTTCAAAAAGACGCCCTACCAAATCATTTGCGGTGGGTGGATTAGAAGTATGGGGAAATTCAGGCAGCGGCGGTACAAATAATACTAGTGTTAGTCTGACAAATATAGTCGGCGTGGCTTCGAATGGGTCAGCATTCGCAGCATTGAAAGCCGACGGAACTGTTGTTGTATGGGGTCAGTCAGATCAAGGTGCTTCATACACCACAACATCGACCAATCTAGGCATTCCAGTTGCCAGTTTAACCGGAGTGGTCGACATAGTTGGAAATAATTTGGCCTTTGCAGCAATTAAAAACGACGGAAGTGTCGTCCTTTGGGGTAGAATTGGTGCTTACGGCGCAAGCAATAACACAAGTGTAGATTTAACGTCGGTTGTTGATATATACGCAACATCTTCCTATTATGCGTTTGCCGCAATAAGAAGTAATGGTGCGTGTGTGTGTTGGGGTGACACAATCATGTCAAACCAAAACTATCCAAATAATAATAATGCTAGTTCTACTTTGACATCTGGTGTTGCATTAGTATACAGTAATGGTTATTCATTTGCCGCATTAAAAATAGATGGTCGTGTGCTGACGTGGGGGGTCGGGGGGAGTGATAGTTCAAGTGTGTCCAGTGATATATCGTCGGGAGTTGTTGCCGTATATTCACAGATGTCGTCACATACAGCATTAAAAAATGATGGAACTATTGTATCATGGGGGTCGTGGAATGGTACCACAGCATCAACCACCGGTACATCTGGCGTTCTTCATGTATTTCCATCTTCATATGGTCTTGCCGCATTAAAAACAAACGGAAGTGTTCAGGTTTGGGGAAGCAGTGCTTATGTATCATCAGCACCGGCGATGACAAATGTTGTAACCATATGTTCGAATCAGTATTCCTTTGCCGCACTAAAATCCGACGGTACTGTTGTCGCTTGGGGAAATAGTAGTTATGGGGGAAGCACAACCACACCGGTAAATGTGACATCATCCTTAACAGGAGTTATCGCTCTGTATTCAAATCAGTATAGTTATGCTGCTTTAAAATCAGATGGAAGCGTCGTATGCTGGGGTGATAGTACAAGAGGAGGAAGCACGTCCAGTCCTTTAAATGCTGCAACACAATTAACTGGTGTTGTTAGAATTTCAGTAACGGCTGTTTCATATTCTGCATTAAAAACAAATGGAAGTGTAATTCAGTGGGGTAGTGGCGACTATAATAACACAACCCTCGGTACAGCAAGTATAACTTCCGGAATTGTCGATATTTTTAATAATGAGAACTCACAGGTGGCATTAAAGCCGACCAGCACACCGTCCTATGATTTATCCATGTCATATTATTCGGATACCGATAGGTTGTCAATTCTATGTTCGAGAGATTACCGTCGTACGGCCAATCTGGTTACATTAAACAGTAACGTACATACATTATCGGCCACGCGGTCATTACAAAAATTCAACTATACGATGCCGACCAACCGCATTTTTACATTACTTGTTCCTGATTATCAACCCTCGTCGTATTCTCTCACATCAACTATCACTCTACCAGCAGCCCTTGGCGGACAGAACAGCAATTCATTCATCATAACGAGTGAAATTGGCGAACGTGTAGATATTTCCGGTGTTGGAACCTACGTGAATTACGGAACATATGTTTATAAAGTAGAAACGAACGGTACGTATACCAAAACAACATCTATCACAATCAACAGCAATACTTATAATTTGTATGGTGGCGATGGTGTCTATTACAGCGGTATGGCGTTTAGTAACACAATGGCAGGATCAACAATTGGAGCATTAACGGTCGCTGCGAAGACATTTCCAGCTGCACCATTTAATCTGACAGACCCCACATCCAATAGTGCAGGTGCGTTTACATACATAAGCAGTAACACCTCTGTTGCGACCATTTCTGGACGGACGGTGACAATTGTCGGAGCTGGTTCAAGTACCATATTCGCAATACAAGCCGCAAATGGGAGTTATTCAGTAACGAGCGTCACAGCGAAACTTGTTGTATCTCCACAACCACCGACCATCGGGACATTTTCGATTGTCTATAAAACCTACGGAACAGATGCTTCGTTCACTTTGACAGATCCAACATCTGACAGTCCTGGTGCGTTCACCTATACGAGTAGTAATACCTCGGTGGCGACTATATCCGGCAAAATCGTAACAATAGTTGGATATGGGACAAGCCAGATCACAGCAACTCAAGCTGCGAATGGAAATTATGCGTTAGGGACGCTAACCACACCTTTGACTGTTATTAATGTCGGATATTCAAATACGATGAATGTTTATTCGTCTCGTACGAATAATAGTCTTTCTAACATTACTGCGAATCTACCATCACCAGCAACTCAAAAGATGACAGTAGAAAACTGGTTCAAGACAAGTAGTGCAACTATTAGTTCGAATAGCGGAGGAACCTTCGTTGATACTCCCCCTCATTCCATTTATGTATATTTGAGTAATGGAAATATAAATTGTTTTTTAAGTGGTCCATCCATTCAAATTAATACTAGCTCAGGGGCATATAATGATGCGTTATGGCATCACGTGGCGATAACCTATGATTCTGTACCTAATACAGCAAAACTATACGTTGATGGTTCCTTAGTATCAACGGTAACATCGAGTAATGGTTCATCATTAGTTAATTATTCATCTATTACAATAGGTTGTACTACGGATAATACGGGTGCTAGCCTGTTCAACGGTTATTTATCCGATGTTCGTTTGTGGAATGTAACTCGTTCAGCCGCGGAAATATCTGCAAACTACCGACAACGTCTTGCCGGGAATGAAACGGGATTAATCGGATATTGGAAATTGAACCACACATATGGGATTCAAACCGGATGGGGAGCCACCATATCAGATAGCACAAGTAACCGCTCACACGGAACACTTACAACTGCATCTAGTGGGGGGTACGGTAGCAACTGGACTATAGGTAACATCGATTTTCTGCCTCGGATATCTACGATTACACTCGGTTCGAAAAATGGTGCGTATAACCTCGCAGATTCTTCATTTTCATTTATTGACCCGAGTTCGAATTGTTTGGGTGATATGGTATACACGACAAATTCATCAGTCGCAACTATTACAAATGGTCCGGCAACGACGAAATTGGTGTATGCGACTAGTGGAGCAATAACTATTCCAACACTCACAACCTTCGATTTCCCTGAAATCGCATCTCTTCGAAATTGGCAAATCGACATTAGTTTTACAGTGACAGGAGGTGCTTCTACAAACCGAGCTATTGTAGGTGATATGTATAATGAAATCAGCACCAGTTCAAATGGTTGGGGAATACGGGTAAGCTCAAGTAATCGAATTAATTGGAGTGGGGGGTCTGAACCATATGAACCCACTACTATATCAGTTAGTTTGAATACACCATATGTTCTGACGGTCACTAAATCTGGCGACTCATCTACTATTACGATTTCATTACTTACAGTTTCAACGGGTGTTATTCAGAGTGGATCGTCAAGTATTAGCAATAATCCGATTGGAAAGGGTCCAGTAACAATTGGTGGATGGCGGTCGAGTTCGGTTTCGGGAGAAAATTTTCCAGGAACAATATCCTATGTGAAGGTTTCCGTTCCTACGAACCAACGCATCGTGACATTATCCAACATTACTGGTGGCACACCCGCTACATTAACCCTAAGACAGTCATCATTTATGGATTTTATTTCAGGAACTGCTGATGCGTCCTTTGTTGTTAACCCGATTGATCCGATCTTCCAAGCGTATACCATAGCATCCAAGAGCTTTGGCCAGGTGCCTTTCACCATCAATGATCCTTCATCCAATAACTTGGTTGGCGCATTCACGTATACCAGCACTGTGCCTGGTGTTGCGACTATTTCACCTCAAGG
>Ga0114964_10001076_pt1 | contig 20149 bp, 13 predicted proteins | sample C_131016_MF_Meta_FD_92638 | JGI IMG/M metagenome (GOLD analysis project Ga0114964, IMG submission 92638) | Freshwater microbial communities from Lake Croche, Canada to study carbon cycling - C_131016_MF_MetaG | ecosystem: Environmental > Aquatic > Freshwater > Lake | place: Lake Croche, Canada... | reverse complement strand
GGTCGATGAGCGCCGTTTCAACTTTATGATCGGACAGAATCCCTTCTTTGCAACTCATGTGATGAAGGTCCTTGCAGATCGTCTTCGTAACATGAACAAGCTTCAGAAAGAGTCCTCGGGGTCCTGACAATCAGTTCATTTTCTACGTGCGCTGAATCGAATCCCAAGGATCTTCGGCTCAGTGGGTTGGTTTTCTAGATCTGTTGTCGGATGATAAATCTGCTTCGCATTACTACTCTTCGTGAGAGGGGAACATCATTACCTTCAATGCTGCAGGGTTCATTAGTCTGAGGCTCTTTGATTCCTTGGGCGCAGAAGCGACGAGCGGCTTGCTGACAGCAAGATTGGTAAGATGGTTGGGAAGGCAGCTATTATAAGCCTGAGGTGAAAGTCGGTAGCATTCTCCACACGCGTCTTGGCCACCTTTTTCCCACTTCACCGACGATTTGCCCATTTCGTCGATTTCTTATGGAGAGGTGCGGTTTCTTTCAGCAGGAATGTCCGCCATGAACTTCTGTGTAACGATTCAGCAATCGCGCAACTCTATTCTCCAACGGCTCCTCGGATTGGCCGTTATCCTTATGGGCATCGCCGGCAGTCAGGAGTTGTGCGCGCAGAGTACGAATTTCAATTACACGGGGACAGTCATCACCTACACCATCACCACTCCGGGCAATTACCAATTCACGGCCGCGGGTGCCAAGGGAGGAAACAATGGAGGATATGGAGCATTCCTTTCCGGGACATATACTTTTTCGAGTGGCACCATTCTGGAGATCGCTGTCGGAGGTGCCGGAGCTTATACAATATGGTCTGGAGGAGGCGGCGGTGGCACCTTCATCTACACGAGCACGGGGACCCCTATCATGATTGCCTCCGGAGGTGGTGGTGGTGGATCTGCTGCAGGTGGTGTGGGACAGGCTAACTCCGCCGCCCAAGGTGGAACTCCCTCAGGTGGTTCGGCGGGTACTGGGGGTAATGGAGGAGGTGGTGGTGGAGCACAAGGTTCTAAATATGGTGGTGCAGGTGGTGCAGGTTTTTACTCTGCGGGAACTAATGCATCTGGCGGTGCGGTCGGCGGGACTAATGGTCCGACATTTGCCGGTGGATCCTCGTCGTATGGCGGTACTGGAGGGTTCGGAGGAGGCGGAGGAGCTGGTAGTTACGGCGGGGGCGGGGGCGGTGGATATAATGGCGGAGGAGGAGGAAGGGCGGCAGGCAGTACTGGCGGAGGCGGAGGCGGATCCTATGTGGATGCAGGATTTAGCAGCGTCACTAGAGTCGATGGGGGGAACACCAATGCCAATGGATTCTTTACCCTGACGTTTCTGATGGATCTCTTCGTGGGTAGCAACAGCTCCAGCCAGACAACGAACTTCACCACGGGGACCAACAGCTACTCCAGTACCTATGTCGGATACGATGCGGGTGCTTCCAATAACCTTCTGACCATCGGCAACTCGGGCACCCTGCTGAGCAATTCGAGCATTGTCAGTATTGGCTACAATGGCTCGAGCAACTCCATGGTCATCTCCAATGGTGGAAGTGTTGCAGATTTCAACGGATACATCGGATACAACACCGGTTCCTCCAATAACTCGGTGCTCTTGACCGATACGAGCTCGCTCTGGAGCAATAGCAGTACTCTCTATGTCGGCTATGGCGGCAGCAGCAACTCCATGGTCATCTCCAACGGGGCAAAGGTTGCTGATAATAATGGCTATATTGGCAACAACAGCAATGCCTCGTTTAATAGCATGCTCGTTACGGGCTCAAACTCTCTCTGGACCAATCAGAATAATATCTATGTCGGAGAATACGGGTCTAATAACAGCCTCGTCATCTCGAATGGAGCGAAGGTTGTCGATGGGAGGGGTTATATCGGTGACTATAGTAGTGGGAATACGGTGACGGTCACCGGAAGCAACTCCCTATGGAGTAACTCATCTGCACTCTATTTCGCCTACCACCGTGGAACCAACTTTGGTACCAACAACAGCTTGGTGATCAGTGACGGTGCTACGGTGAGCGTCGGAGGTGGAGCTGCCACCATCGGTAGTTACAGATCCGCTGTGGGTATTCTGGCCAATAACCGGATCCTGGTCACAGGAACCAATTCAACGTTCAACTCAAGCGGCGGTGTCTATTTGGGCAGTTATGAGGATGGTGACAGCATCACGGTGAGCGATGGGGCTAAGTTTTACAGCCGATACGATTATATAGGTAACGGGAATGGTTTGGGTGGAGGCGGTGGGAACAGCAACACCTTCACGGTCACCGGATACGGTTCGCTTTACAGCAATGTTTCAGTTCTCTACTTGGGAGGTAATGGAGCGGGTAACCTCTTTCTGGTCAGTAATGCAGCTTCAGCTTTCGTAGAGGCTCTCTACATTGGTTCGGGTGGTGGATCATCTTCGGGATCCAATAACGTGATCGTGACAGGAGCCACTTCGTCACTTGTTGCCAACTTCGTTTATCTCGGATATGGGGAAAGCCAAGACAAGTTGATAGTATCCGGAGGGGCTTCGGTATCAGCACAGACTACTTACCTTGGTAAGTATAATAGTTACGCCGGTTCAAGTAATTCACTTCTCGTCACCGACATTGGCTCTGTCTTCACCAACAGTGGCTCCCTCTATGTTGGTTATGATGGCGTGTCCAACTCTCTGGTTGTGGCGAATGGTGGTACGGTCTATGCAAGCAATATCACGATCGCTTACAACACTGGTTCCACAGCGACACTGAACATCGGCTCCCTCGGTGGCACTGATGGCGCCGGAACCATCACCACCCCGACGATCGCCTTCGGATCGGGTACCGGTACGATCAACTTCAACCAAACCAACGCGGCTAGTCTGACCAGCAGCATCTCGGGGCTGGGCACGGTTCAGCAACTAGGTAGCGGCACGACCATTCTCTCTGGCGACAACACCTACACGGGTGTGACCACCATCAGCCGAGGGACCCTTCAGGCAGCTAGCACCAATGCCCTCGGTGGCAGTGATGTGACCCTCGGCGGTGGCGGTAGTACGGCGACCCTCTCGCTCGCTACAAACCTGACCATCTCCTCGCTCATCTGGAGCAGCAACAGCGTCATGTCCTTCACCCCGGGATCGCAGACGCTTGCGATTTCGGGAGCCTTCACCAATGCGGGGGGCGGCGTCTTTGACTTCGGGGGCTATAGCACCGCCGGAACCAACACACTCATCACCTTCGGAACGAATGCCGGCGGAAGCTTCACGACCAACAGCTTCAGCGTCTCCGATGGATCAATCTGGGGCTTTATCCTGAATAGCAGCAGTCTGAGTGCCTACTACATCAGTGGAGGTGGAGGAGGTTTATCCGACCTCTATGTCGGCAGCAACAGCTCCAGTCAGACGACAAACTTCACCACGGGGACCAACAGCTACTCCAACACCTACATTGGCTACGATGCGGGTTCTTCAAATAATGCACTGATTGTCTCCGGAAACACCACCCGGCTGACCATCGCGGATACAATCTATGCCGGCTATGATGGGAGCAGTAACTTGATGGTCATCTCCAATGGGGCATTTGTTGCGAGTTCCAACGGCATCATTGGCAATAATAGCGATTCCTCGAATAACAGCGTTGTGGTGACTGGAGGAAGCACTTGGTCCAACTGTATCCCGCAAGAGGGACGTCTGTGGATCGGCGGTAGCGGGTCGAGTAACTCGATGCTGGTGGACAGCAATTCCGCAGTCTATGCCAACACGGTCTATATCGGCAGGGATGGTAGCAGTCTGAGCAACCAACTCACGATCAGCGGCAGCTCAAGCCTCACAGTCAATGGTGAGATGTTTTTGGGATATTATGGGAGTGGCAACAGCCTGATTGTTTCCAATGGTGGGTCCATTAGTGGGGTGACTACTTTTAACATTGGTAACGATCAGTCTTCTTCAAACAACTACTTGCTGGTCACGGGAGCGACTTCTGCCATCTCCATCGATAATTTTTACCTGGGAACGTATGGAGCAGGGAATCTTGTCGTGGTTTCCAATTCAGGAATGATTACAGCCCAAAGCGCCTCTATTTGTTCTTCACAATATTCCAGCAACAACACTCTCAACATCGCAGAGGGGGGGAATGTCACTATTAATAATAATATTTATGTAGGATATGGTGGCTCTGGGGCGTCCTTGCAAATAACAAGCGGAGGTCAGCTTTTTAGCGCAAGCGGCACTATTGGGAATCAACAGCAAGTGAGTGGAATGATGGGTAATTATGCTGGATCCACCAACAATTCCGTTGTTGTCTCCGGATCAGGATCGATGTGGAGTAATAGTGGATCACTCACGATTGGATATGGTGGTAGCGGAACACTCACTGTTGCCAATAGTGGCTCCGTGGTCGCCTCGTCGATCACCATCGCCTCCCTGGGCGCTAGCAGCGATTATATGGGCACCGCCTTCGCTTCTTTCGGCACTCTGAACATCGGCTCCCTTGGTGGCACTGATGGCGCCGGAACCATCACCACCCCGACGATCGCCTTCGGATCGGGTACCGGTACGATCAACTTCAACCAAACCAACACTGCCAGTCTGACCAGCAGCATCTCGGGGCTTGGCACGGTTCAGCAACTAGGTGTCGGCACGACCATTCTCTCTGGTGACAACACCTACACGGGTGTGACCACCATCAGCCGAGGTGCCCTTCAGGCAGCTAGCACCAATGCCCTCGGTGGTAGTGATGTGACCCTCGGCGGTGGCGGTAGTACGGCGACCCTCTCGCTCGCTACAAACCTGACCATCTCCTCGCTGATCTGGAGCAGCAACAGCGTCATGTCCTTCACCCCGGGATCCCAGACGCTTGCCATTTCGGGAGCCTTCACCAACGCGGGGGGAGGCGTCTTTGACCTCGGGGGCTATACCAACAGCGGCACCAATACGCTCATCACCTTCGGAACGAATGCCGGCTTTACAACAAGTGATTTCAGTGTTCTGGGAAGCACCAACTGGAGCTTTTTCCTCACCGGCAACAGTCTCAGCGCCTGGTATATCAGTGGAGGTGGCGGAGGCGGCGGAGGCAATATTACCAACTCAGGTAATCAGACCATTACAAACAACTCTACCAACAGCTCTCTTACGGTGACAGGTGGGACGACCGTCGTCACCCAAGGGGCAACTGCCACCTTCACTACTGAGGTGACCGTTGCGGACGGCGTGCTTGATGTCAACGGCACCGTCGTTACTCCGACTGCCACGGTGGACGGTGCGGGAAGCCTCAAGGGCACTGGTACGCTCTCCCTCACGGGAGGCAACCTGACCATCAACGGCACCTTCGCTCCCGGTAACAGTCCCGGCACCTTCTTCGTGACCGGAGGCAACTTGGTGATGGGATCCTCCTCTGTCTGGGACGAGCAGATCTACAGCACCTCGGTCTATGACCGGGTAGTGGTGACCGGAAGCGCGATTCTCAACGGCGTGATGAACATCACCACCTTCGGCAGCGGTGGCCTCCAGTTCGGCCAGAAGTACAACTTCCTCACCGCAAGCGGGGGGATCAGCGGAGCCTTCAGCTCAATCATTGCTCCCGAAGGCTTCCGCGGCCGCCTGCTCGTGAGCGGCACCCAGGCGAATATCCTCATCGCCCCTGCGAGCTATACCCAGTTGGCCCAGAACCGCAACCAGAGCAACGTGGCGACTGCTCTCAATAGCTTCATCCCCTACACGAGCGGTGACCAGTTGGTCGTCTCCACCTCGCTCGATAGCCTGACCGCCTCCGAGTACAATCAGGCCTTCAACGCGATCATGCCGACCTTCTACCAACAGATCGCAACCATTGCCTTCAACGAGGCTAATGCCCTCAACATGGAGCTTAACCAGCGCCTCTGGGGTCTCCGTATCGCTGAGGGTGGGGGATTCTCGATGAACGGACTCGCTGATAACTTCGCCATTCTCGAAGGACAGGGAGACGGCAAGAGTGTCCTCGATTCCAAGAAGGACATCCTCCGCCCCGGACTCGACAACCACTGGGGTATGTTCGTGGATGGCAACGGCATCTTCGCCCAAGCCAATAGCGGCAACATGCTCCCCGGCTACAACTCCGAGAGTGGTGGCATCACCACCGGCCTTACCTACAAGTGGAACGACTACTTCGCGAGTGGCATCTACTGCGGCTACCAAGGGACCTACACCAAGAGCGGAGCCAATGGATCTGGCCTTGGAACCGGCAGCAGCCTCATCGACAACGCAGTCCGCTTCGGAGTCTTTGGCACCTATGGCAACAAGGATGGCAAAGGCCTCTACGCCAACGCCCTTGCAGGTGGTGCCTACCATAACTTCCAGGCCACCCGCGTCATCCAGTACACCGGCATGAACAGGACGGCCAACAGTGCTCCAGGAGCCGGAGAACTCGATACCATGCTGGCAACCGGCTACGACATCCAGAAGGGCAAGTTCACCTTCGGACCGACAGCATCACTCCAGTACACCTACCTGGGGGTTAATTCCCTCAATGAAACCGGAGCACAATCACTGGATTTTGCCTCATCTGGATGGAACAGCTCCAGCATGCTTTCCTCCGTAGGAGCGCATGCGGCCTACAGCTGGGTGGTCAACCGGAACGTGGTACTTGTGCCTCAGATCAACCTCTCCTGGCAGCATGAGTTCATGCAGAACCCCTACGCGATCAGTGGCAACCTTGGAGGGACCAGTCCGACCTTCGCTAATTGGAGTGCTACCCCGATCAGGGACTTCCTCTACACGGGAGTCGGCTTCACCGTGGAGTTTGCGAAGAGGTGGAACACCTCCTTCTTCTACAACGCCGCTGCGGGGAACAGCGATCTGGTCTCCCAGAATATCTTCTGGAGCGCAGGGGTGAAGTTCTAAGAAGAGAGGCTGATAGGCTGAGGGCTGTTAGACTGAAGCAGCTGACCCTATGCTGCTACTCATTCTTTGACGTCGTTTCTTGGATCTGTGAATTGCTAGAACGAGAGATTGATGGAGAGGATGATCGTCTGGATCGAGTTGTCGCCGCCGCTGACGGTTCCGCCGTAGAAGATCGATGAGGAAAGGTTTTTTCCCATCAGCGCCGTGATGCCAGCGTAGGCATTGCCCGCGTTTTGTTTGCCCGGAGCGGATGTGGCCGAGTAGGTGTGCCCAGGATTCTGACTCAGGGTGCCTGTCGGGGTGGTGGCCCCGTTGAGGAACTCATGACTCCAGAACAGACGCAGCTCGGGCACCAGGGTCACGGAACAGTTGATCGGAAGGGAGTAGAGAAGATGGCTGCCGAAGCCAGTGAAAAGACTCTCTAGGCACTGACCGTTCACTGTGCCGGATGAGTTTCCAGGGCCATTGAGGCTGATCGAGTCTGCTTGCAGCTGGGAGTACTGCATCATCGCCACGGGTCCGTAGGTCCATCGGCCGCGCCGTACATCATAGCCGGCGTCTCCACCCAGCGTATAGGCTGTGCTGCAGGGCGTTGCTGTGACTGTTCCATAATCTTTACCCTTGGAGATGACTGGGCGAGAGGTGCTGGATCGAAAGCCCTCCCCGCTGATTACCCCATCTGCATAGAATCCTCCCTGCGGCTTTCCATAGCTGAGTGATCCCCCGTAGGTCAGCCCCTCAGTGTTGGCTGAGCCGAGTCCGCCAGAGATCGACGTGTAGCTCGGGAGGTAGCCCGAGAAGAGCCCTGCCCTGACATCACGGCAGAGCTGGTAGTCGACCCCCAACAGAAAGGCGCCGCTCGAGGTATTCACAGTCCGGGATGTCGAGCTTGAGGTAGATTTCGAGAGACTGCCACTCTCCTGCGTCCAGAGATCCCAGGGGTTCTCACGATTGCAACCGCCTGATGACAACTCGCGTTGCGTACGCTTGAGCTCAAAGTGATTATAGAACAGGTAGCCGAGTTGGCGGACTTGCAAGAGGGAGGCTCGATTCATTGCCGACTGGAACAGTAAATCGGAGGTAGCCAGCGCTTGGAGCAGAGCGGCTCTCTCCTTAGCTGCTTTGATTTTTGCAGCCTTGATCTGCGCAGCCTTCATCTGTGCCGCCTGCTGGAGAGCAGCTTGGGCTTGAGCAGCCGCGAGTAGTTCAGCTGGAGTGACAGCCTGCAAGAGAGGCACCGAAAACTGCTCTATTAGCATGAAACAGATCACAATGAGTATTTTAAAAGCACAACGTGTCGGCTCTGGTTGAGTTATTTTCATAACTTTCGTAGATGCTAAAGCTGCGACATCGTTTCCCTCAGTCGCTTCATTTCGAGGCGGCTGATCGTCAGGGGGGTGGGGATGCCGGTGAGGTGTGCCACCGAATGGTTCCGGTCCAGCGTCACGCTTTTCAAAACCTTCTTTTTATTGAGAATCAAACCGCGACTGATTCGTCGAAAGACCGATTTTGGGAGCCTCTCTTCCCAGCTGTTGATCGTGGTTTTCACCATGATCGCCTCTTTACTGTGTATAAAGATACGAGTGTAGTCCCCCTCTGACTTGATGGCGCAGATCTGATGCACGGGTGTCATGAGCAACAGGGAACCATCCCGCAAAGGCACCAGGCTCTGCTCCGTCAACTCGGGGAGGTGAGCAGGCTTCGCTTCTGGTGTCTCGTTCTGATCCTGAACATGACTACTGCCTGCCATCAGTGTCTTCTTGAGTCGCCCGATCGTCTTGGCGAGTCGCTCGGGATGCACCGGCTTGGTGAGGTAGCCGAGGGCATTGTTTTCGAACGCCTCGATGGCATACTTGTCATAGGCCGTCACAAAGATGATCTCCGGCATCGGATCCGCCTTTGCGAGAAGCGGCAGGAGATCGAATCCGTTATCCGGAGGCATCCTGATATCGAGAAAGATCACCTCCACCTGCATCCTGTTGACCAAAGAGAGTGCGGACTGCACGTCGTGAGCCTCTCCGACGATGGAGATCTCGGGGAAAGGGGCGAGTTGTTCCCTGAGATGAAGACGGAGATACTCCTCGTCATCGACTATGATCGCCCTGATCGGGGAGGGGAGGCTACGGAGTGATGATGAGCCGGGTGCGCTCATCTTACGGAGTAAGTGGGGGGATGAGCAGATGGGCGCGGACGACCCCATTCGACGTTTCGTAGGAGAGCTTTGCTAATCCTCTGTAGAGCAGTTCAAGACGTCTCTCGAGGTTGGCAATCCCGGATCCTATTGACTCGGAAGGCTGCATCGTTGTTTTCCAGAACCCCGTGTTCTCAACGCAGAGAGAGAGTTTCTTTTCTTCAATCCGTGCCGTGATCCTGATGATAAGCGGTTTGGGACTTGTCATTTGTCCGTACTTGATCGCGTTTTCCAGCAAGGGTTGAACGAGCGCGGAGGGAACCGGGAAATTTCCTACACCCTCACCGATTTCATAGTGCCAATCTAGAGCCTCTCCGAACCGCACCTTCTCCACGCCGAGATAGTTTTTTAAGGCGTCAAGCTCCTCACCCAGCGGGTGGAGGAAGGAATTTTTGTTCTCCCGATGCTGGGAGAGGGAGAAACGCAGATAGTCCGCAAGTTCCTGCGTCACCAGGGCCACTTTTTCCTCATCCTTGCGGATCGCCATGATGGTGGAGAGGGCATTGAATAGGAAATGAGGGTCGACATTCGAGCGGAGCAGATTGATTTCGGATTGCTGGAACTCGAGCTTGAGTCGTGCTGTTTCCTGCTGCGATTTGAGTCCGAAATAGAGAATGAACCAGAGCAGGAGTGACCAGAACCTTATGGTCAGCAGGATCGGAAAAATCGCTCTCAGACTCTGTGTTGAGGGGTAGATGCCGAGTGCCTGCCCAAGAGGGATCATGACAAGTAGTTCGAAAAAGGAGACCACAAGCGAGAAGGAGACCATCATCGCGACAAGCGGGAACAGTTTCACCCGGCGTTGATAGAGGCGTTGACACACAGGGCTGACGGCTGAGGTGATCAGAAATCCGAAGACCGGCCGTGTCATGAGCAACCACATCAGCGGTGCCTCCGCCCGATGGGAGGCCCAGAAAAAGAAGGGTACGATGAAAAAGGCACCCCAGCCGAGGATCTGCAGATGCCAGAAGGAGAGCGATGGGAATAGCTTGGGTAATTCCGACCGCGGGGATGGGCTTCTAGGTATCATTTGGGACAGGGAGGGCTTTTGAACATTAGTGATCAATTACCTGATGCAAAAGCCTCGAGCTCCACTTCGAATCCCATTTCGACGACGATTTTCCCATTTCGTCGATTTTTCATGGAAGGGTGCGATTTCTGTGAACAGGAATGCTCTCAGTGTGCGACTGCCTCCCCTATTCAGCAATTTTCTGCTTTTTTGTGGGTGTAGTACAAACTAGCTTTTAAAGTCACTTTACACGGCACAATTCTTGCTCTCTTAAGCTTCTGATTTTCAATGCCCCCTTCTCAAAGCTCCCTCTCATTTTCGCAGGTTTCTGAGTCTCATGCACAGTTGGCCATGGAACTGGCCTTCGTTACTCCCGATCAGGACACCGGACTTTTGCCTATTAATAGCATCTTGATGGATCTGGAGGATGCCGTCCAACAAGACGCTCCCTTGGAAGTGGCCTCCGCAGTCGCCGTGGCCAGGGCTTGGATCGATCAGATCCTGGACGGATCTGGCAAATTTTCCACAGAGGCGATCACCAACCTCACGACTTGGCACGAATGGCTGGCGCAGGCTCTGGCGGCATGGGAGAGGGAAGAGGGAGTGCCCATACTCCCCGCAGGTTGGAGGGCCGAAGGTTCACCATCTCCGGCCTCCTCAGTCCCAGTCGTCCAGGCTGTTCCTTCCTCGGCTGTTTCCACGCCCGTAGCCGCGGAGTCATCCGCTGATGAAGAGGATCTAACCGAGATCGAGGAGAAAGCCATCGTCCTCAATCTCAAGGATGACGCGGATCTGCTGCATGAGTTCCATGGTGAGTCGGTCGAACTCCTTCAGAACATCGAACAGGGTGTGCTCGTGCTAGAGGAGAATCCCACGGACGCGAACACGATCAACTCCATCTTCCGAGCCTTCCATACCTTCAAAGGAGGAGCCGGATTCCTCCACCTCCACGCCCTGCAGAATCTTGCCCATGATCTCGAGTCCCTGCTCGATGCAGCCCGCCAGTCCAAGCTGCAGATCAACTCTCCGATCATCGACATCATCTTGGCCGGCTCCGATGCGCTGAAGCATTACACCTCGGCAATCGGGGAACAGATCAAGGGGGTTAATGCCGGCCAGCCGATTGTTGTCCCGACCAGCCGGATTATCCTGAGGGTGAAGGCTGTTCTCAATGGAGATCCGCCTCCCGAGGTGACGGAAACCGCTCCCGCCGCGGCATTCAATGCACCCGTCGAAGTCGTCAGCCATCATAACAAGGAGTGCGTTTCCGAGCCTGTCGAATTCCCTAAGAATGAAGAGACCAAGCTGGTAGTGCCCGTCGCTCCAGCCTCATCAAAGTCCGCAGCCGGAAAGACCCTTGCGAAGCAGGATCCGCTGGTGACACGACCTGTTGGCGGGCAAAAATCCGTCACTGAATCCGCGTCCGGGTTCGTCAAGCTCGAGACCTGGAAACTTGACGCCCTGGTCGATCTCGTCGGGGAACTCGTGATCGCGCAGTCGATGGTCGTTCAGGACCCCGACGTGCAGAATCTCGAAAGCCGCACCCTGGCGCGAAGCCTCCGTCAGCTCAGCCGCACCACCTCCGAACTTCAGCGCAATGCCATGTCGCTCCGCATGGTTCCGGTCAGGGGTGTCTTCCAGAAGATGACCCGACTCGTCCGCGACATAGGGGCGCAGACAGGCAAGCAGGTCCAGCTGATCCTTGAGGGAGAGGATACAGAACTCGACCGCAACATCGTCGAAAAGCTCGGGGATCCTCTCGTCCACATGATCCGCAATGCCGTCGATCACGGCATCGAGCTTCCCGACGAACGTCTTGCCAAGGGGAAGGGATCCCTGGGTACCGTCCGCCTCGCCGCTTCTCACCAGCGCGGTGGCATTTTGATTCGTATCCAGGACGATGGAAAGGGGCTTAATGCCGAGAAGATTCTCGCCAAGGGGATTGAACGCGGGCTTGTCGCCGAGTGCGCTGAGATGAGCGAATCCGAGATCTTCAACCTCATCTTCATGCCGGGTTTCTCGACCGCTGAGAAGCTTACCGATCTCTCCGGACGAGGCGTCGGCATGGATGTCGTCAAGAGGAACATTGAGAGCCTCCGGGGCAAGGTCGAGATCCAGTCCGTGCTCGGACAGGGATCGACGTTCAACATTCTCCTGCCTCTCACCCTTGCCATCATCGACGGCATGCTGGTCGGTGTGGGGAACGAGCGCTTCATCATCCCGACCATCTCCGTCCGAGAGTCCTTCCGCCCCAAGTCCGGCATGGTCAGCACCATTCACGAACGCGGTGCGATCGTGAGCGTGCGCGGCAAGCAGACGCCCGTGCTTCCACTTGGGCAATATCTCGGAATTTCCACCAAGGCCTCGATCCCCGAGGAGGGGATCATGATCGTCGTCGAGTCGGGAGATGCTTCCCGCGCCATCCTGGTCGACGAACTCATCGGAAAGCAAGAGGTGGTCATCAAGAGCCTTGGGGAGACCTTCAAGGACCAGAACCTGCTGGCCGGAGGTGCCGTGCTCGGTGATGGCTCGGTCGGCCTGATCCTCGATGTCGACACCCTTGTGAAACTTTAAGCGACACACACTCATCCTCCAATCCACTCGAAACGAACACACCCCTAATTGAATCATGAGTACCAACACGCTGACAGTAGCCAATCAAGACAGCACGACCAAGAGCGGTCGCTACCTCACCTTCAGGCTCGGAAACGAGTCCTATGGCATCCCCGTTCTCAACGTCCGGGAAATCATCCGACTCTGCCCGATCACCCCGGTGCCCAAGATGCCGACCCACATCAAGGGTGTGATCAATCTCCGAGGCACCGTGATTGCCGTCCTCGACCTGCGCGCCAAGTTCCAGCTCTCTCAAGCAGAATACAACGACCGGGCCTGCATCATCGTCGTCCAACTCACTAGCGCGGCCGGGGTGAAGACCCTCATGGGTGCGATCGTTGATGCGGTCGAGGAGGTCGTCCAACTTAACGAAGGGGCCATCGAACCTGCTCCCGACTTCGGCGGTTCTCCCGACCATCAGTACATCCTCGGGGTCACGACCACGCAGGACGGGGTCAAAACGCTCCTCGATATCGAGAAGATCTTCCTTGATGACGCCTCGATCACCCGATCCCTCCCGGATGCGGCTCCGAGGCTCGCAGATGCCGCTACACAGGCAGAGAAGTAACAATCGACCACTCACATTCGTTTCGCTCAAAAAACCAACCTACAACACCCAACACCCCAACATCATGAAAAACTGGACCATCGGACGCCGGATCACCACCGGCTTCATCATTGTGCTGCTGATCACGGCGGCTCTCGGCGCCTTCTCGCTCATCAGGGCGCTAGGGCTCAAACAGAACATCTTCGACCTCGGTCAAAACACGATGCCGAGTATCGAACTCCAAAGCAGCATCAAGGCCGAGCTGCAAAACAAGATGATCGCGATCCAGCAACTGAATGACACCCTCACGCCCGAGCGCCGCGCGGAGTTGATGAAGCGCCTTACGGCCGCCACTGAGAAGACAGTAGAAGAGCTGAAGAAATATGAACCCCTCCTCTCCGATGCCCAGGACAAGTCGCTCTGGACCGAGGAGAACAAGCAGAACGAGGCCTTCACTGTGGCTATCAACCAGACCGTCGAGCTGCTTGCCAAGAATGTAACTGCTCCGAGTGCCGAGACGGCTGCAGCCCTCTCCAAGCAACTCCAAGGGGTGCTTGATCCCGTCTTCGACGCAGCTCTCAAGGCCGTTCAGGCCGATGTGGATTACAATCTACAACTCGGTGACGCTGCGGCCAAGAAGGGAGAATCAAATGCCGCTTCCGCCATCCTCTTCATCTGCATTGCCATCGGCCTCGCGGTTGTCGTGACCCTTGTAATCATCTGGCAGGTCACTTCTGCCGTGAACAAGGCTCTTGGAGAAATCACCTCCAACCTCGACCGCGGTGCGCTCCAGACCGCCGCCGCGGCGCGTCAGGTCTCCATGGCCAGTAATCAGCTCTCGTCCGGTTCCAGTGAGCAGGCTTCCTCGGTCGAGGAGACCAGCACCGCTCTGGAAGAGATGTCGAGCATGATCCGCTCGACCGCCGAGAACGCACAGAAGGCCAAGGCCCTCGCCACCGAGGCCCGCGCCGAGGCCCAGGCTGGTACCCAGACAATGGAAGAGATGATGGCTGCCATGACTGCCATCGATACCTCCAGTGCCGAGGTCGCCAAGATCGTCAAGAACATCGACGAGATTGCTTTCCAGACGAACATTCTGGCGCTCAACGCCGCCGTCGAGGCCGCCCGTGCCGGTGAGGCGGGCGCCGGGTTTGCCGTCGTCGCCGACGAGGTGCGGTCGCTTGCCCAGCGCAGTGCCGCCGCCGCCAAGGAGACCGCCGAAAAGATCGAGGCAGCCATCGCCAACAGCCGCAGCGGTTCCCAGTGCTCCGTCAAGGTGGGTGAGTCGCTCAAGCAGATCGCCGACAAGGTCACCGCGACCGACGCCCTTGTGGCCGATATCGCCACCGCGGCCACCGAGCAGGCGCAGGGTATCCAGCAGGTCAACACCGCCATGGGTCAGATGGACAAGGTCACCCAGGGCAACGCTTCCAGCGCCGAAGAGAGCGCCAGTGCCGCCGAGGAGCTCGATGCGCAGGCCGAGACCATGAAGGATCTCGTCTCCCAGCTCCGCACGCTTGTCGGCGGAGCCTCCACTGAGGTTGCTTCCACCGTGCGTTCCCACGCGAAGCCTTCCAAGGGAGGGATCTCATCCTTCGCTTCGTCCTCCACGGCATCACGCAAGTCCATCCCGATGCCTGGTGACGAGGAGTCCTCGGAGGATTCCGGTTTCCGGAACTTCTAAGGTTCCGCGGCAAGACACCCTGATCTCAAGTTCCGGTGCATTTGATTCACGATGGTCCCCTGTCGGCCCGTGCCTACAGGGCCATCGTGGACATCGTCTATCAGCATAGCAGGATCAAGCTCGGGGAGGATAAGCAGACGCTGCTGGCCAATCGTCTCGGAAAGAGAATCCGTCATCTCGGGCTCCCTTCCTACGATGACTACTGCGACAAGCTCCGGGCTACGGGATCACAGGAAGAGATCGAACATCTCGTCGATCTCATCTCGACGAACCACACCCGGTTTTACCGGGAACCCGATCACTTCGCCTACCTGACAGAGAAGATCCTTCCCGGGTTGATTTCGCGGCTTCATTCCGACCGCTCCCCGTTGCGGATCTGGTCGGCTGCCTCCTCCTCGGGGGAGGAGCCCTACACGCTGGCGATCGTCCTTTCGGAATATCTCAGGGCCCATCCTTCACTCGCCTGGAAGATCGAGGCCTCGGACATCTCCAGGAGCATCCTGGCCAAAGCCGAGAAGGCCATCTACCGGATGGATGCCGTGGAGCCGGTTCCGATGGAACTCCTGAGGCGTTATTTCCAGAAGGGGGTGGGGGAACACGACGGATACTGTCGCGTCCGCAAGGAACTGCGGGAAAAGGTCCGCTATGCCAGGGTGAATCTCTTTCAGGATGAATACCCCATCACGCCGAAGCAGCATGTCATCTTCTGCAGGAATGTGATGATCTACTTCGATATCCCGTCCAGGGAAGAGGCGGTCCGGCGGCTCACCCAGTTTCTGGTGCCCGGTGGCTATCTTATCGTCGGCCATTCCGAGAGCTTGATGGGAGTCCGTCACGGCCTTGTCGGGATCAAGCAGGGCATCTATCAAAAGCCATGATCTCTTCCAGGAAAGTCCGTGTGCTGGTTGTGGATGATTCGGCCCTTGCCCGCCGTGCCATCACGGACGCCCTGAGCCGGGATCCGGAGATCGAGGTGCTGGGCGGTGCCATCGACCCCTATCAGGCAAGGGAGATGATCATGGAACTCGAACCCGATGTCATCACGCTCGATCTCGAGATGCCCCGGATGGACGGACTGACGTTCCTGAAGATTCTCCAGCAGCATCACCCCCTCCCAGTTGTCGTGATCAGTTCGCTCACACAGGCCGGATCCGCCAAGGCCATGGAGGCCCTGAACGCCGGAGCTGTCGATGTCCTGGGCAAGCCCGACGGATCCCGCAATCTCGTCGAGATGGCTCACGTGCTGGCCTATCACGTGAAAGCCGCGGCCCAATCACGCCGCAGGGGAAAGTTCGTCAAGGCCGAGGCGCCTCAGGTCATCACGCCGGCCACCCCCATCACCTCGATACCCGCAGGCAAGTATTCCCCCCGGAAAGTCATCGTGATCGGATCCTCGACCGGTGGCGTCGAGGCGCTCAGGTATGTCCTCCCCAAACTCCCCGCAGGGCTCCCTCCGATCGTGGTCGTCCAGCATATTCCGGCCAATTTCTCCAAGATCATGGCCCATCACCTCGACGAGCTCTGCCCCTATCATGTCCGGGAGGCAGTCGACGGGGACGAACTCAAGGCGGGCCTTTGCCTGGTGGCCCCGGGCGATTTTCACGTGGCCTTGATCCCTCATGGGATGGGGTATAAGGTTCGGCTCGTTCAGTCCCCGCCGGTGCATCATTGCCGCCCCGCCGTGGACATTCTTTTCCGATCCGCCGCGCAGCACGCCGGATCCCATGCCGTCGCGGCCCTTCTCACCGGAATGGGGGTGGACGGCGCCGCAGGCATGAAGGCGATGCAGACAGCAGGTGCCCAGACCATTGCCGAGTCGGAGGAAAGCTGTGTTGTCTTTGGAATGCCCCAAGCCGCCATCAAACTGGGTGCGGCCAACAGGGTCGTCCCCCTTCCGCGGATGGCCGCCTCCATTCTGGAGGCTCTCGATAAGAAATAATCAATCGCATCACGTCATGAGTACCGCCACCAATCCCTTGGGAGACCTCTCTGCCGCGTCGGGGCGGGCCCTGAAGGAGGTCTTTTCCAAGCAACTCAAGCTTCAGATCCTTCAATCACCCTTCAAAGACGCCCTCTCAACCGTCGAGGGAAAGCTTCTGCACTCTGCAGTCTCCATCAATGGGGAAAAAATCTCGGGCACCGTGCTGCTTCAGGTTCCCGAGTTGCTTGCCCAACGGGTTACCGAAATCATGCTTGGATCCAAAGGAGATGCCGAGGAGATCCGTGACGTGACAGGGGAGCTCTGCAATATGATTGCCGGCAGGGTGAAAGCTGAACTCCATGCATCCGGATTTCCGGCCACACTCGGCACGCCGACCGTCTCGGTCGGCCAGCGCATTGCACTTCAGCTCAGGGGGGAGGCGCAACTTTCCTCAACCGACTGGTCGGTCGAAGGAGACCAAGCCGGCGACTTCAACCTCCAAGTCCAAATCCGTATCATCTCATGAACCCGAAAATCCTGAGCATCGACGACAGCAAGACCATCCGGATGCTCCTGAAGCGTCTTTTCACGCCCTTTGTCTGCGAGCTTTTTGAGGCGGGGGACGGTCAGGAGGGGCTCGAAGTGGTCAATCGTGAAAAGCCCGACCTGATCATTCTCGATTACAACATGCCGGTCATGGACGGGGTGACAATGCTCCGTCAGATGAGGGAGAATCCCGAATTCAAGCGCCTGCCTGTCATCATGCTGACCGCCGAGGCAAGCCCCGAGATCATTGGGACGGTGGCACGCCTCGGAGTCAGGGACTATGTCACCAAGCCGTTTGATTCCGATCAACTCCTGGACAAGGTTATCAGGGTCGTGAATTTGGAACGCCGCCCCGAGGCTTGATCTCCGCCTGGATACCAGCCACAACACCCATAGAACACCACGATGAGCGACATCCTGACATCAATCCAAGGGAGCGAAGTTTCCGAAAACCTAGAGGAAGTCTCCCACTCTCTTCAGAAGGCCGAAATTCTCGTTGTGGACGATAGCCGCATGATGCGGGCAGGTCTTACCCGATCGCTCAAGCAGCTTGGCTTCAGCCATATCTCCGAGGCGGTGGATGGCAGGGATGCCATCACCAAGTTGTATGAGAAATCCTACGACCTGATGCTTCTCGATATGGAGATGCCGGAGATGAACGGCATCGAGGTTCTGACAGCGATGCGGTTGGATCCTAAAATCGGAGGTGTTCCTGTCATCGTCATTTCGGGCGGAGAGCAGATCGAGATGGCTGTGCAGTGCATAGAGGCGGGGGCGGAGGATTATCTCACGAAGCCGCCGCACCAGACATTGTTGAGGGCCCGGGTAACCACGTCGCTCGAAAAGAAGCGTCTTCGAGATCTGGACAAGCTTCGCTTCGCTCAACTCCAAGCCGAGAAGGAACTCGTCGAGCTCGAGAAGGAAAAGTCAGAGAAACTTCTGCTCAACATTCTTCCCGGGGCCATCGCTGGTCGTCTCAAGGGTGGGGAAAAGACAATTGCTAATGGCCACACCACCGTCTCGGTCATGTTTGCCGATCTCTGTGGATTCACTGCGCTATCGCGCAAGACCAATCCGGCTGATCTTGTCACCATGCTCAACGGGATCTTCACCGCCTTCGACACCATCGTGGAGCGCCATGGCGTCGAAAAAATCAAGACGATCGGGGACTGCTACATGATGGTCGGCGGACTTCCCACTCACCGGGACGATCATGCCATCGTAGTGGCGTCGGCTTCGCTCGAGATGGTTCACGCCCTTGACCAACTCAATAAAGTGAACGGCACAGAGCTCAAGATGCGCATTGGCATCCACACCGGTCCGGTCGTTGCCGGAGTGATTGGCAAGATCAAGTTCACCTACGATCTTTGGGGTGACACGGTCAACGTGGCCAGCAGAATGGAGTCCTCTGGAATGCCGGGAATGGTCCATATCTCCGAACAGACCGAGCATGAGCTTCGCGGACACTTCCTTCTTGAAGAACGAGGATTTGTGGAGTGCAAAGGGTTGGGACAGGTGAAGACTTTTTTCCTAAAGGGTCACTCCAACCCCGCAATCTCGAACTGATCGAGGGAGACTAGGTAGGAAAAGCCCCCAACCACCGAATATGCCAAGCGATCATCAGCTAGAAAACCCTGAGGGGGTTCTCGTTCGCTTCTGGGGTGTCAGGGGTTCGATCCCGACGCCGGGACTATCCACCGTGCGGTATGGGGGGGATACCACCTGTGTCGAGCTGCGCATCAATGGGGAAATCATCGTCATCGATGCTGGGTCCGGAATCCGCAATCTCGGGGGCGCGCTTCTCAAAGAATCAGCTGGAAAGCCGATCGAACTCACACTCCTTAATACTCACACGCATTGGGATCACATCCAGGGGTTCCCTTTCTTTGCTCCCGCATTCATTAAGGGAAACAGGATCCGAGTGATCGGGCGCAACTCCCAACCCGACGGACTGAAAGGGGTCTTCGAGAGGCAGATGGACGGCACACGCTGCTTCCCTGTTCCTTTCTCCGCCCTGGGAGCCGACGTGGAATTTGAGACGATCGACGAGGCGTCAGGACGAGTTTTCCAAATCGGCTCCGTCAAGGTCGAGGCCTGTCCAACCAATCATCCCGGTGGATGCCTCGCCTATGGATTTGCAACGGAGGTAGGGAAGGTAGTCTTCCTTTCGGATCACGAGACCGCCGGGCCGGACGAACCGCTCATTCTGGAGTTCATCCGTGACGCCACCTTGCTGATTGCCGACGCTCAATACACCGACGAGGAAATCGTCTCCAGGAGGGGATGGGGTCACGGGTGTATCAGGGAGGTCGTTGATTTGGCCTGCCGTGCGGAGGTGAACCAACTGTGTCTCTTTCACCACGATCCGACGCACGGGGACGACATCCTGGATACCCTCCTGCTGGAGGCAAAGGATCTGGTTCAAAAGGCCAAATTCCCCGTGTGTGTCTCTTTGGCACGCGAGGGGGATACCATTCTCCTCAGCTAGTCGGGTTCTGCGCAAAGCTCTCTGTTGAGGAGTGGAGATGACTGCTGCCTGGGAGGCGTATTACATGTCATTTTCGTAACACTTGATGACTTTTTCAGGGTGCTAGGAAAACAATAGGATATTTTGATTCTATGGCAGCGCTGGAACAACTAAGAGAGCCCTACCTTCTCTTCACCACCTATGTGAAGATGATCAGTGTTTATAGGAGGGAGTTCACAGTGGCCGTCTTGGGGATTGTCAGCCAGATCATTTTTTATGTTCTCTACCCGCTGATTTTCAAGCAGGTCATCGACCACGTC
>Ga0114964_10001073_pt1 | contig 20198 bp, 16 predicted proteins | sample C_131016_MF_Meta_FD_92638 | JGI IMG/M metagenome (GOLD analysis project Ga0114964, IMG submission 92638) | Freshwater microbial communities from Lake Croche, Canada to study carbon cycling - C_131016_MF_MetaG | ecosystem: Environmental > Aquatic > Freshwater > Lake | place: Lake Croche, Canada... | reverse complement strand
AGGACTGCAACAAAACTCAGTAAGACTAGATGCTTAAGCTTGCGCTGAAAATCAAGAACCCACAAATTCATTTTGCTGTGCCCTTGTCTTGACCGCTATCTGCTGCCTTGTTGTATAGAAATTGGCTAATCAGATTTTCTAAAACAATTGCTGATTGAGTCTGGTTAATTTTTCCACCATCAGCCAACAAAGCATCTGAGCCACCAGCCTCAAGGCCGATATATTGCTCACCCAATAAACCTGAGGTCAAAATTTTGGCTGCAGAATCTGTGGGGAACTTATAAGAGTCTTCAATTGTCATCACAACAGTGGCTTGATAGGTTTTATCGTCAAAAGAAATATTGGCAATGCGGCCGACGACGACACCAGCACTCTTCACAGGTGCGCGTGGCTTTAAACCGCCGATATTGTCAAAACGCGCGGAAATTTTATAAGTCGGCGCAAATGACACCGCGTTCATGTTGCCAACCTTTAACGCAAGAAATAAAGCTGCCAGCAAACCAATGGCAACAAAGATTCCTACCCAAATATCAATTGCACTTTTTCTCATAAGAGCCCCAGTTTATTCTTTCTAGTTCGAGAACATCATTGCGGTTAGCAGGAAATCCAGTGCTAAGACCGATAAGGAGGAAATCACCACCGTCCGGGTGGTGGCTTGGGATACGCCCTCAGGCGTAGGCTTAGCTTCATAGCCTTGATAAAGGGCAATAAACGTGACTGCCACACCAAAAACCATACTTTTAATTAAGCCGTTACCAATATCTGAAAAGAGATCAACGCCACCCTGCATCTGAGACCAAAAGGCTCCAGAATCGACGCCAATGAGGGGAACACCGACAAAATAACCCCCCATAACACCTACTGCGGTAAAAATCGTTGCCAAAATTGGCATTGAAATAATGCCAGCCCAAAGCCGTGGTGAGATCACACGAGCTAATGGATCAACAGCCATCATTTCCATTGCGCTTAACTGTTCGCCAGCTTTCATCAAACCAATTTCAGCGGTCAATGAGGTGCCAGCGCGGCCGGCAAACAATAAGGCAGTAATGACTGGGCCTAATTCACGGGTCAAAGAGAGTGCAACCAATAAACCCAAAGCCTGTTCAGAGCCATAGCGATTTAAAGTGTAATAGCCCTGCAATCCCAAGACAAAGCCCACAAATAATCCAGAAACTGCAATGATCACGAAAGAGTGATTGCCGATAAAGAGAATTTGATCAATTACTAAGCGGGGTCTTTTGAGCAAAAACCCCGAACGTAAAATGACTGCGGAAAACATTCTTGCAGCAAGACCAAGACTACTTAAATTACGGCGAACAAAAAATCCAAGGTCGCCAAATAAATCGAGAAGTTTATCTAGAACAATCATTACGCACTCAACCCAAAATCTTCTGCCAAGCTTTGCCCTGGATAGTGAAATGGTACCGGACCATCAGGAGCGGCATCCAAAAACTGTCTGACAAAAGGATCCTTAGAACTGCTTAATTCTGCTGGTGTGCCTTGCGCACCAATGCGGCCATTGGCAATGAAATACACATAGTCAGCAATTGCAAACGTTTCTTCAACATCATGCGTCACCAACAGACTTGTTGCGCCAAGTGCATTGTTGAGATCACGTATCAATCGCGCCGTGATACCCAAAGAAATTGGATCTAAACCTGCAAATGGCTCGTCGTACATGATGAGGGGAGGATCTAGAGCAATTGCTCTAGCGAGAGCAACGCGTCTTGCCATACCGCCAGAAATTTGTGCTGGCATCAAGTCACGAGCACCTCGTAAACCCACTGCATTTAACTTCATCAATACTAAAGAGCGTAAAAGCGCTTCACTTAAATCAGTATGTTCGCGCAATGGGAAAGCAACATTTTCAAAAACACTCAAATCCGTAAACAATGCGCCAAACTGAAACAGCATGCCCATGCGACGACGCGCAGACATCAATTGATCGCCTGTCATCTTGCCAATATCTTTACCTTCAAATAGGACTTGCCCAGCTTGAGCAGTAAATTGGCCGCCAATTAAACGTAGGATAGTCGTTTTGCCACAGCCTGATCCACCCATGACTGCGACTACTTGGCCACGACGAAAGTCCATATTGAGGCCAGACAAAATCTGCCGCTCGCCTGGAGCATAGGAAAAGTCGACGTTCTTAATAGAAACGATCACTTCGCCTAGAGATTGATTGCTTGCATCCAAAGAGTTTGGGTGGACAGTGTTCATATCCCCGATATTATCGGGGTAAAACAGATGACCCCATTAAATACTCATCTACTGCTTGAGCACATTGGCGACCTTCACGAATTGCCCAAACCACTAAAGACTGTCCACGGCGCATATCGCCAGCTGCAAACACCTTAGGAACGTTAGTTTGATAGGCATTTTGGCCATCTACGGTCGCTTTGGCATTGCCACGAGCATCTTTCTCAATACCAAAAGCATTGAGAACCTGCTGCACTGGAGATACAAAACCCATAGCCAAAAGCACTAAATCTGCTTTGATCTCAAATTCCGAGTTTGGAACTTCAGCCATCCTGCCGTCCTTCCATTCCAAACGAACACCAATCAGTTTTTCTACTTTGCCGTTTTTACCTTCAAAACGCTTTGTTCCTACTGACCAGTCACGCTCACAACCTTCCTCGTGAGAAGAAGAAGTACGCAACTTGGTTGGCCAATAAGGCCACACCAAAGGCTTGTTCTCGACTTCAGGAGGCTGAGGAAGCAATTCAAACTGAGTAATTTGTTTTGCGCCATGGCGATTAGATGTGCCAACACAATCAGAACCAGTATCACCACCACCAATGACGACAACGTGTTTATCAGTCGCGCGGATTTCATTTTTGAAGTCGCCAGCATTCTCTTTATTTTGTGGAATCAAAAAATCTAATGCATAGTGCACGCCAGCCAACTCACGGCCAGGAACAGGCAGATCACGTGGTTGCTCTGCACCACCGCTAATCACGACCGCATCAAAATCTTTCATTAGCTGCTCAGGCGATACAGTCTTAGTAGAGTAATTTTTTACTTCAACGCCCATGGCTTCTTTGCCAACAAAAACGCCAGTTTCAAATTTCACACCTTCTGCCTGCATCTGCTCTACACGACGATCAATCAACCACTTTTCCATTTTGAAATCAGGAATACCATAACGGAGCAAACCACCAACACGATCATTCTTTTCGAACACGGTGACGTCATGACCCACGCGCGCTAATTGCTGAGCAGCCGCCATACCAGCAGGACCACCACCAACAACCGCTACTTTTTTACCAGTCTTCGTTGTAGATGGCTGAGGCTTCACCCAACCACTTTCCCAACCCTTATCAATAATGGCATGCTCAATCGACTTAATGCCGACGGGAGCACGATTAATACCTAAGGTGCAGGCAGATTCGCAAGGCGCAGGACAAATGCGGCCTGTGAACTCTGGGAAGTTATTAGTCGATTGCAAAACATCTAAAGCATTCTTCCAGTCGTTATGGAATACCAAGTCATTAAAGTCAGGAATGATGTTATTGACTGGACAGCCGTTATTACAAAACGGAATGCCGCAATCCATGCAACGCGCGCCCTCAGTCTTGGCCTCATCATCAGTTAACGTAATAACAAACTCTTTGTAATGATGGAGACGTTTAGTAGGCGCCTCGTATGTTTCAGCGACGCGCTCAAACTCCATAAATCCAGTGACCTTACCCATATCTAATCCTTAGTATCTTTTTCTTAATATCTGCATTCATTAAGCGACGACAGTTTTGTTTTGTACTTTGTCCCACAGTTCACCTAGAGCACGCTTGTACTCTGTTGGGAGAACCTTCACAAAACGGCTGCGGGAATTTTCCCAATCGGCCAAAAGTGCTTTAGCACGCTCTGACCCGGTGTAGCGGAAATGACGCTCAATTAAGTTCTTCAAAATTTGTTCATCTGTTAAGCGCTCGCCACCATCTTTCACATCAATCGGGGCATGCCACTCAGACTGAGGCATCTTGGCAATTTGCTCTGCTGCAGGCAATACTTTTTCTAAACTCGCCATACTGGTATTGCAGCGCTTGGCAAACATACCATCTTCATCATATACATAAGCAATGCCACCGCTCATACCTGCAGCAAAGTTACGCCCAGTGGTACCAAGCACAGCCACAGTGCCACCAGTCATATATTCACAACCATGGTCGCCAGTACCTTCTACAACCGTAGTGGCTCCAGAATTACGGACTGCAAAACGCTCACCAGCTACGCCATTAAAGAAGGCTTCGCCAGCAATTGCGCCATACAAAACAGTATTGCCAACAATAATATTCTTAGCTGTATCACCACGGAACTCGTGGGGAGCACGCACAATCACACACCCGCCAGACAAGCCTTTTCCGACGTAGTCATTACCGTCACCAACTAAATCTAAAGTAATGCCGTGTGCCAAGAAAGCTGCAAAGCTTTGGCCAGCAGTGCCATTCAATTGAATATGGATCGTGTCATCAGGTAAACCAGCATGACCATAGCCCTGTGCAACTTCGCCTGAAAGCATTGCGCCAACAGTGCGGTTCACATTTTTGACTGGAACAATGAATGACACTTTCTCGCCACGCTCTAAAGCAGGCTCACTTTTCTCGATCAAGATATTGTCGAGAGCACTTGCCAGGCCATGATCCTGTGTTAGCACTTGATAACGAGGAACATCGCTTGCCACTTGTGGCTCAGCAAAAATCTTGCTGAAATCTAAGCCGTGTACTTTCCAATTATCAATACCCTTACGGGTATCTAATAAATCAACGCGGCCAATGAGATCGTCAAACTTACGAATACCTAATTGCGCCATGATCTCGCGAGCCTCTTCAGCAATAAAGAAGAAGAAGTTCACAACATGCTCAGGTTTGCCAGAGAATTTCTTACGTAATTCTGGATCTTGCGTAGCAACCCCCACTGGGCAAGTATTCAAATGGCACTTACGCATCATGATGCAACCCTCAACCACCAATGGTGCTGTTGCAAAACCAAATTCATCTGCGCCCAACAATGCGCCGATCACAACGTCACGACCCGTCTTCATTTGGCCATCAGCCTGAACTCGAATACGGCTACGTAAGCCATTCAGAACTAAAGTTTGCTGTGTTTCAGCCAAACCGAGTTCCCATGGTGAACCAGCATGTTTAATAGAAGAAAGTGGTGAAGCGCCTGTGCCACCATCGTGGCCCGCGATCACAACGTGATCTGCTTTAGCCTTGGCAACACCAGCCGCAACAGTACCAACACCCACTTCAGATACCAACTTCACAGAAACATCTGCTTTTGGATTGACGTTCTTCAAGTCATGAATTAACTGAGCAATATCTTCAATTGAGTAAATGTCATGGTGTGGTGGTGGAGAAATCAAACCAACGCCAGGCACAGAGAAGCGTAACTTACCAATGTAATCAGATACTTTTCCACCTGGTAATTGACCACCTTCACCTGGCTTAGCGCCTTGTGCCATTTTGATCTGAATTTGATCTGCAGAGCGTAAGTACTCAGTGGTTACGCCAAAACGACCAGAAGCAACTTGTTTAATTTTGGAGCGCAATGAATCGCCATCAAGCAATGGGATATTTGCTTCCACCACATCACTACCTAATACGCTGGCAAGTGTTTCACCTTTTTTGATGGGAATGCCTTTGAGCTCATTAATATAGCGATTAGGATCTTCACCACCTTCGCCAGTATTGGACTTACCACCAATGCGGTTCATCGCAATTGCCAAAGTAGCATGCGCTTCAGTAGAGATCGAACCCAAAGACATTGCACCCGTAGCAAAACGTTTCACGATTTCTTTAGCAGATTCGACTTCATCTAATGGAATGGCTTTTGCTGGATCAATCTTGAATTCAAATAGACCACGCAATGTCATTTGACGTTTGGTTTGATCATTGATGATGTTGGCGTACTCTTTATAAGTCTGGTAGCCCTTCTCTGCACCAATCCGAGTCGAATGCTGCAACTTCGCAATCGTATCTGGTGTCCACATATGATCTTCACCACGGATACGGAATGCGTATTCACCACCAGCATCTAGCATATTAGTGAGCACTGGATCATTACTAAAGGCAGAAGTGTGCATGCGCAGGGCTTCTTCAGCCACTTCAAATACGCCGATACCACCAACGTTTGATGGGGTGCCTTTGAAATACTGATGAATAATCTCCTGATTCAAGCCAATCGCTTCAAAAATCTGTGAGCCGGTGTAAGACATATAGGTAGAGATGCCCATCTTGGACATCACCTTTTGCAAGCCCTTACCAACCGCTTTGATGTAGTTCTTAACCGCTTTTTCACCAGATAAATCGCCCGATAAGCCTTTAGCCATTTCTGTCAAGGTTTCCATTGCCAGATATGGGTGAACTGCTTCAGCGCCATAGCCAGCCAAGAGCGCAAAGTGATGCGTTTCACGAGCACTACCTGTCTCAACTACTAGGCCTACGCTAGTACGCAAACCTTTTTGTACTAAATGCTGGTGAATTGCAGAGGTGGCCAATAAGGCTGGAATCGCAACATGCTTCTCATCAATTTGACGATCGCTCACAATTAGAATGTTGTAACCAGAACGTACGGCATCAGCTGCTTCAGCGCATAACGATGCTAAGCGCGCTTCAATACCAGCTTTGCCCCATACAGCTGGATAGCAAACATCTAACTCATAAGAACGGAACTTACCGTTGGTGTAGTGACCAATATGACGAATCTTAGTGATGTCATCAAAATCTAAAATTGGTTGACTCACTTCCAAGCGCATTGGTGGGTTGATGTTATTGGTATCTAATAAGTTAGGCTTTGGCCCAATGAATGACACCAATGACATCACCATATTCTCGCGAATAGAATCAATCGGAGGATTAGTAACTTGTGCAAACAGCTGCTTAAAGTAGTTATACAAAGGCTTGTTCTTATTAGAAAGAACGGCCAATGGGCTATCGTTACCCATTGAACCAATTGCCTCTTCACCATTCATGGCCATGGGAGCCATGAGGTACTTGAGATCTTCTTGGGTATAACCAAATGCCTGTTGGCGGTCTAATAATTTAGCCATCGGACGAATGGTCATTTTTTCATCGAGCAAGTCGGCCTTGCTTGCGTCAATTTTATCGAGCTTGACTCTTACTGCATCGATCCAACTCTTGTATGGCTTAGCTTTGGAAACAGCGTTCTTGAGCTCAACGTCATCAATGATGCGCCCTTGTTCCATGTCAATCATGAACATCTTGCCAGGCTGCAAGCGCCATTTTTGAATAATCTTACTTTCCGGAACTGGTAATACACCAGCTTCGGAACCCATGATGACTAAGTCGTCATCCGTCACGTAATAACGCGCTGGACGCAAACCATTGCGATCTAAAGTTGCGCCAATTTGACGGCCGTCAGTAAATGCCATTGCCGCAGGACCATCCCAGGGCTCCATCATGGCTGCGTGATATTCATAGAAAGCACGGCGATTGTCATCCATCAATGTGTGCTGTTCCCAAGCCTCAGGAATCATCATCATCATGGCTTGGGCCAATGGATAACCAGACATCACTAATAACTCTAAGCAGTTATCAAAACAAGCCGTGTCTGACTGACCCGGATAAATGAGTGGCCATAATTTTTGCAAGTCATCTCCCAGAACTGGAGAGCTGATTGCACCTTCGCGGGCATTAACCCAATTGACGTTACCTTTAACGGTATTAATCTCGCCATTGTGCGCAATCATGCGGTATGGATGAGCCAATTCCCAAGCAGGGAAGGTATTTGTAGAGAAACGTTGATGCACTAATGCCAGTGCTGATTCGGTTCGAGGATCCTGCAAGTCCTGATAATAAGGACCCACTTGGTTAGCCAGCAGTAAACCCTTATAAACAATTGTTCGTGCAGACATTGAAGCAACAAAATATTCTTTGCCGTGCTTCAAATGTAAATCTTGAATTGCATGACTCGCAGTTTTACGTATGACGTACAACTTGCGCTCAAGCGCATCCGTTGTCATGATGTCGCGACCACGGCCAATAAAAATCTGACGAATGAATGGCTCTGTCATGCGCACTGTTGGGGACATTGGCAACTTCACATCGATTGGTACATCTCTCCAACCTAGAACAACTTGGCCCTCTAAGCGCACGGTGCGTTCTAATTCTTGCTCGCAAGCTAGACGTGATGCTTGCTCTTTTGGCAAGAAAATCATGCCAACACCATATTCGCCCAAAGGTGGCAAAGTCACACCTTGTTTTGCCATTTCTTCGCGATACAAAGTATCTGGAACCTGAATCAAGATACCGGCACCGTCACCCATCAATGGGTCAGCACCAACGGCACCTCGGTGATCCAGATTTTCTAAAATCTGCAAACCTTGGCTAACAATCTCGTGGGTTTTCTTACCTTTGATATGTGCGACAAATCCTACGCCACAAGCATCATGCTCATTTCGGGGGTCATATAAACCTTGAGCACTTGGACGAAGATCAGAATTGAGTTGTGTAGTCATAATATTTCCGAGGGGCGACAAAGGCCTGATTACTTTTGGAGGATCAAATATAGGTGAATACCCATACCGATGCAACAGAAATAAAATGACTCTGTCCCATTTATTTCTATGGTGCACCAAAATGAACTATTTAAATAGGGACAGAGTAAATGCCCTACGCCTGTCAGGGAATACCAGAAAACCTCTAAGCTACTGAATTTATTAACTTAATTTTTCTAGGGCGGCCACGATCCCGAATTTGTATCAATTCTGGGTCGTCTTTAAATAGCCTATTAGCATAAATATCACTAACCCAAGGTTTGGATCGAAGCAAAGACTCCGTGATTTGCTGATCTTCCCAATGGGGTGCGCCCTCTTTTACAAAGTTAGCCCAATTCATCTGCCTTTCAAAAGGCGTATTACCCAATTTCCAAAAGTCCTGGTGGTCAACTAACCAAGACTCAGCATTTCCCCCCATATGGCTAGCAAAGCTAGTCCAACTGGAATCTTGAGGGGTGGATTCATATCCCGCCCTCACTGGATTGAGCTCGATATAACGCTGGCAACGTAAAAAATAATCTGGATCAATTAAGGAGGAGCGATAGCGTCCTTCCCAAATCGTTCCGGAGCGATGATGCTGTTGATTGAAGTATTGCGCATAACGCCTGCCTAAAGACTGCATTGTTTTGGCAAGCGAGTCTTGGTTTTGTGGCGTCATCAGCAAATGCACATGATTGGGCATTAATGCAAATGCATGGACTGCGCAGCCAAATTGTCTCGCTGCTTCTCGTAACCAATCTAAATAAGCACGACGATCTTCAGGACTAAAGAAAAGAGTTTCTCGATTATTGCCACGAACCATGACATGCATTACTTGGCCAGGTATGACAGTGCGCGCTTGCCGGGCCATGTTAAAAGCGAACTACTGAAGTTCGCGTGGGCCACCACTACGAGAAAATTCGGGAATGAACCAATCGCCGTCTGCCTGGGTCACACCGCTTGGAACTTCGCGTGCTTCTTGTGGCGCATCTTTTAAAGCTACAGACATATAAGAGATCCACATTGGTAATGCAAGGCCGCCGCCTGTTTCGCGATCGCCCAAGCTGGCTGGCTTATCAAAACCAATCCAAGCAATCGCTACTATCTTAGGGTTGTAACCAGCGAACCAAGCATCATGAGAGTCATTGGTAGTGCCGGTTTTTCCAGCAATATCATTACGCCCTAATTTAGCTCTAGCAGAGGCTGCGGTACCAGTCTTAGTGACCTCTTGCAACAGACTATCCATTACAAAGGCAGTGCGCGCATCTAAGACACGCGTGGCGCCCTCTCCAACACGAACCGGTTTTGCCTCAAACAATACCTCCCCTTTGGAATCCACCATCTTATCGATCAAGAAAGGATCTACACGATAACCACCGTTTGCAAACACACTGTAGGCTGAGGCCATCTGTAAAGGTGTAACTGAACCTGCACCCAAAGCCATCGTTAAATAAGGTGGGTGTTTTTCAGGCTCAAAACCAAACCGCTGAATATATTCCTGGGCATATGAAGGGCCAATCGCACGAATAATACGAACAGAAACTAAGTTTTTCGATTTGGCCAAAGCAGTGCGTAAACGAATCATGCCTTCATATTTACCATCGTAGTTCTTTGGCTCCCAAACCTGACTGCCAGTTTCCATGCTGCCAATCGATAATGGCGCATCATTCACCATGGTGCTTGGTGTAAAACCTTTTTCAATTGCAGCAGCATAAATAAAAGGCTTAAAGGAGGAACCTGGCTGACGCAATGCTTGGGTCACGTGATTAAATTGATTGCGGCGAAAATCAAAGCCGCCGACCAAGGATAAAATCGCGCCCGTATTTGCATTCATAGAAACAAAAGCTGCTTCAACTTGAGGTAGCTGCGCCAACTTCCACGCCCCACCATCTAAAAGTAATCTCACTACCGCGCCTGGGCGTAAGCGTTTTTTAGGCTGAGCGCTATCGGTGCTTGATGCTGAGGCTAATTTCATACCATCACCTTTTAAGGTAACAGTATCGCCAGTAGCAATCATGACTTGCATTTCTTTTGGCTTCACATCGAGCACAACACCAGATTGCAAATCATCTAACTGTGGGTAGGCAAGCAAAGCCTCATCAATGGCACGTTGACGCTTGACGCGATCCTCAGGGAGCTCAATAAAGCCTTCCGGACCACGATAAGCGTGACGTAAGTCATACTCAAAAATACCGCGACGTACGGCTTTATAAGCCGCCTCTTGATCTGCTTTTAGGATCGTGGTGTAGACATCGATTCCCTGAGAGTAAATAGCCTCACCGTATTGAGTAAATAATAATTGGCGCACCATTTCTGCGGGGAAGTCTGCACGCACCGTAAATTCATTACCTAGGCCACGAATACGCAACTCCTCAATCATGGCCTTTTGGTAATCCTCTGAGGAGATGTAGCCAAGATCACGCATGCGCTGCAGGATATATTCTTGACGAATCTTTGCGCGACGAAAATTACTGACTGGGTTGTACGCCGAGGGGGCTTTAGGCAAGCCAGCCAACATTGCAGACTCTGCAATCGTGATGTCTTTTAATTCTTTCCCAAAATAAATCTGGGCTGCGCTCGAAAAACCATAAGCCCTTTGGCCTAAGAAAATCTGATTCATATAGATTTCAAGAATCTTGTCTTTGGTGAGTTGAGACTCGATTTCCCAGGCCAATAAAACTTCATAGATTTTTCGACTGAAGGTTTTTTCATTGCTCAGGAAAAAGTTGCGAGCTACCTGCATGGTAATAGTGGAAGCGCCCTGCGATAAATGCCCACGTAAATTAGTCAGGGTGGCTCTCAAAATACCCACATAGTCGACACCACCGTGGGAGTAAAAGCGATCGTCCTCGATAGCCAAAACAGCATTGCGCATGCTTTTTGGAATTTCATCCAAAGGGATAACCTTACGACGCTCTTCCCCAAACTCACCAATCAAAACCTTGTCAGCCGTATATATCCGGAGCGGAGTTTTTGGGTTGTAATCCGTTAGAGCTGAGATTTTCGGTAAATTGGGTTTAGCTACTAAAAATGCGTAGCCCATCAACAACATCACCACCATGGCAAATACCACGCCAATAATCAATATGGCTTTCACTAAGGGATTGCTAGATGATTTTCGTGGGGAACCACCTGCCCCTCGGGAATATCGTGGACTTCTATCGAGCTGGCGGTTTGGTCGCTGGTTTTGCGGCGGCTTGTCTTTTGGGGGGAGGGCCATATGCTCAAATTATAGGGTGCTTAAGTAATTTTCCTAAAAGCTCCAAAACACTTGTTTTTGAGCTTTTATGGTTATCTTTGCTGACATCAGCTTCAAGCTCGGCTGATGGCTATTCCTTGCCCAAAATTGAAAAATATGGGTATGCCATCTCGCCACATTTCCCCCCAATCTTTCGATGAGATTTTGAGTGAGCTTGGTGATGATCCAGCCATTCCTGATCCTCATGGAATTCGTAAAACCAATCACTCCAAAAGCGCGCCTTTAGAACCCCCAAACTTGAGCAAAGACCGAAGCCGGTTAGAAGCCTTAAGTAGGCAAAACCTATTGATTCAAATTCAAAAATTAGGGGGATTTTTTGCTTTTGGGGTATGCCTAATAGGCATCAGCATTGCCCTCTTGATTGCCTATGAATCTTTAAAAACAAGTTCTGAAGCTTTGATCCAAGAATCCAACAAGGAGATTTCAGAGCTTAAAAAAGAGTTCGCTTTATTGCGGTCTGAATTGCAAATTGAACAAGATGATCTATATGAAACAATAGATTTAATGGAAGTGAGTATTCACTCATTAATAGAGAGTAAGCCAATTAACAGAGTTGCTAGCAAGCCTCAAGCACTTCCTCATGAAGCTGAACTGCGTCGCTGGCGTTATTTGGGCACAAGCCAAATGGGGGGCTCCCATCAGGCATTTTTTCATTCCGGGCAGGGCAATGTGATGTTTCAAAAAGGAATGCTTGTTCTGGGGGATTGGCGATTAACTCATCTTGAGAAAGACCTTGCCACCCTAACCCATAGCAAAGGCAAAACCCTCAATCTCAAACCCTCCAAAATTGAATAAAGCAAAGCCTAAAACGCATGCATAAACAGATACAAAAATTCGGTCTTTGGCTTGGCCTTTTATCAATTTTTTTGGTCAGCCCTATGCGTGCAAATACACCTCCACAAAACTTACTAGAAACCCCCATTAGTTTGCAATTTACCGATATTGAGCTGACAGAACTTTTACAGGCTCTTGCGAAACTAGGTAACACCAATTTTTTGTTAAGCGAATCTATTAAAGGCAGGATTTCAGTTGAACTCAACAACACGCCATGGCAAACAGCACTCCACTCGATTCTGGCAAGCAGAGGATTGCGGCTGGTTCGCAACGGAGATATTTACTGGATTGGCCCCCATGCAGAAATTGCTGCATTCCAAAAGTATCGTCGTGAGGATGCGGCCCTGCCCTTTGGTGGGGACCACATTAACAGTCCAAGGCAAATACTCATTGAGGCCCGCATTGTGGAGGCGGATGAGCGCTTTGCTCGCGAACTGGGAGTCAAGCTTGGCTACCAAGCAAACTCTTTGGGTGGCAACCCAGATAAAAAGGTGTCTAGTAATTTTGATTTAAGTGGGTCGGGTTTAAGTGGATTTAATCCAGCAACCGTGGCTGCAACTCTAGTCTCTAGAAATGCTAGTCGTCTTTTACAAATGGAATTGTCAGCACTTGAATCAGATGGCCAAGGAAAGATTCTTTCTAATCCTCGCATCATGACGGGAGATCAAGTGAAAGCCACTATCGAGCAAGGCACTGAGCTTCCCTATCAAACCACCTCACAAAACGGTAGTAAATTGCAATTTCGGAAGGCGAATTTACGTTTAGAGGTTTTGCCAAAAATTCACCCTGATGGAAAAATCTCTATGCTCGTTGGTATCAATAAGGACACCATTGGCATGAAAACGGAGCAAGGATATGCAATTGATACTAAAAGCCTGAGTTCTGAGGTGACCGTTGAAAGCGGTGGAACAGTCATCATTGGGGGTATTTTTCAGACAACTGAGAGGGAAGACGAAGTCAAAATCCCCTTGCTAGGAGATATTCCTCTCATTGGCCACTTATTTCGCCATAAATCTAAATTACAAGATAAAACTGAACTACTTGTCTTCTTAACCCCCACCGTTATCGATAAACCCTAATAAAATCAAAGGGTGAACTCCCCGACAAACAATATCTTTCTCATCGGCCTCATGGGCGCCGGAAAGTCGACCGTCGGTAAAGTGCTAGCCAAAAAATTAGGGCGCCGCTTTCTAGATGCTGATCATGTAATTGAAGAGCGCTGTGGCGTCAAGATTCCAGTGATCTTTGAAATGGAAGGTGAGGAAGGGTTTCGCAAACGTGAGGCGCAAGTCATTCGAGAAATTACAACTGAGCATGACATTGTCTTAGCTACTGGTGGTGGCGCCATTTTGTTTCCCGAGAACCGCCAAGCTCTAAGCGAGCATGGCACTGTCATTTATCTGCATGCAAATCCAAATGAGCTTTGGCATCGAACCAAAGGGGGCGACGGACGCCCTTTACTTCTCAATGGTGATGCCAAAAAAATTCTGGAAAATTTATATACTATTCGTGATCCTCTTTATCGCGAAATCGCCGATCATGTGATTGAAACTGGTAAGCCCAGCGTCAATCAGTTGGTCAATACCTTAATCATGCAACTTGAACTTTCTGCTTAAATACATTGGCACTATGATGAAAACACTTAAAGTTGATCTTGGAACGCGTAGCTATCCAATCCATATTGGTACCGATCTAATCGATCAGCCCAACTTATTTGAAGCCTGTGAAAAAGCAACTTCAATTTATATCGTTACTAACACTACGGTTGCACCTCTCTACGCTGCCCGCCTGACTTCGACCTTAGAAACATTTGGTAAGCCGGTTAGAACAATTACCCTACCGGATGGCGAATCCTATAAAGACTGGAAAAATCTTCAACTCATTTTTGATGATCTTTTAAAGTTTGGCGCGGATCGCCAAACCATGTTGGTTGCCTTAGGTGGCGGCGTGATTGGTGACATGACGGGCTTTGCCGCCGCAAGCTTTATGCGTGGCATTCGTTTCATCCAAGTGCCGACCACCTTATTGGCCCAGGTTGATTCTTCCGTTGGCGGCAAGACTGGCATCAATCATCCTTTAGGTAAAAACATGATTGGGGCTTTTCATCAACCTGTTGCGGTGATTGCAGATCTCAACACACTCAAGACTTTGCCGCCCAGAGAACTCTCAGCTGGCCTTGCTGAAGTGGTGAAACATGGCGCCATTGCTGATGCCAAATTTTTAGACTGGATTGAAGCAAATGCAGCGGTATTGCTAGCCTGTGACACAAAAGCTATGGGGCATGCAGTACTGCGTTCCTGTGAAATTAAATCTGCAGTAGTTTCAGCAGATGAAAGGGAAGGCGGTATTCGCGCAACCCTAAACTTTGGCCATACCTTTGGGCATGCGATAGAAGCTGGCTTGGGTTATGGCGAATGGCTCCATGGGGAAGCTGTTGGCTGCGGCATGGTGATGGGTGCTGATTTATCTTGTCGTTTAAACCTCATCAGCAAAGCTGAGCTCGAGCGTCTCACTAACATTATTAAATCAATGAACTTGCCTACTGTTCCCCCTCAATTTGGCGCAGAGCGTTATATGGAACTGATGCAAGTTGATAAAAAAACTGAGGGTGGCCAAATTCGCTACGTCATCTTGGAGAAAATTGGCAAGGCTCAAATCAAGAGCGTGCCCGCTACCCAAGTAATCGAAACTTTAGCTGCTAATGGCGCAGCCTAAATTACTTAAGGCTGGATCAACGCAATCTTGACTACTTGACCAGCCTGCGCACTAGCAAACTGCGTCAAATCACTTAACAGCTCTCTACCAGTTTTGGTGTCGAGCCACAGAGGGTTAATCATCGTTCCCGCCCAGCGGTAGTGATAGCCGCCAGACTTAGCTGCTACCCAAATTTCATGTAAAGGTGGCTGGGTATTGACCACAATCACGCTTTTATCCCTAAAGCGGATATTGATGACATTGCCCCCTTGGCGCTCCACATCCAAATCCAGATCCAATTGGTCATCAGCAGCCTCCAAGGCCACTTCAATAGACTGTAATAAGTTGCTACCCAGTTGATAAAACTGCTTGTCATCAATGGCTTCCACAGTCAAATTATTTGGATTCATCCCAGAGTCCTGCATGCTATATTCAATCATTCGTTTTAGAGACATTCATGATAGCGATTCTTAATAGAGCCTTTGGCATTGCCCTACTAATAGCCCTTGTTGGATGTGGGGTTAGGGGGCCTCTATTTTTGCCAAATCCACCTAGCGCGCCTCCAGCCCCTTCAGAGCCAGAACCTAAAGGCAAGCTCTATCCACCACAAACTCCTGCTAGTACAAATAATTCATCACCGGCAAAGCAATGACAAGTAAAGCAATTCCTCTTCCTAAATTATCTGGATTTACTGAGCGTGAAGGCAATTGGTATGCCGAAGAAATTCCGCTGGCAAATTTAGCAAAAGAATTTGGGACGCCACTGTATGTCTACAGCAAGAAAGCGCTGACTGAGGCTTACCAAGCTTATGACAAAGCTTGTGTTGATAGCAAAGGCAAACGTCGCGCACGCGTCCATTACGCCATGAAAGCAAATAGCAATTTGGCAGTAATTGATTGCTTCAAAAAACTCGGCGCAGGGTTTGACTTGGTTAGCGGTGGAGAATTAGCTCGCGCATTAGCAATTGGTGCCGATCCTAAAAGTCTAGTCTTTGCTGGCGTGGGCAAGTCAGCTACTGAAATCGCTGCTGCCTTAGATGCTGGGGTTAAATGCATCAATGTTGAATCGATTGCCGAGCTTCACAATATTAATCGCGTGGCAAACAAGCTAGACTGCCGCGCGCCAGTATCCTTGCGCGTCAATCCAGATGTCGATGCGCAAACACATCCTTATATTTCCACGGGCTTGAAAGGAAATAAATTTGGTATCGCGTATCACGAAGTTTTAAAAACATATCGCGAAGCTAGTCAACTCTCACAGATTGATGTCGTTGGCATTGACTGTCATATTGGCTCACAAATTATTAGCACTGCACCCTACTTAGATGCCTTAGATAAAGTTTTAGACTTGGTCGAACAGCTCAAGAAGGAGGGTATTGTGATTCGCCATCTTGATTTAGGTGGTGGCCTCGGAATTTCCTATAGTGATGAAACACCGCCCGATATCACTGAGTTCACAAATACTCTTTTAAACCATGTGGCTGAAAGAGGATTTGCTCATTTAGATATTGTTCTAGAGCCAGGTAGATCTCTAGTCGGTAATGCTGGCGTACTGCTAACCACTATTGAGTACCTTAAACCAGGTGCTGAGAAAAACTTCTGCATTGTTGATGCTGCCATGACAGAGTTGATGCGTCCAGCCTTATACGAAGCACATCATGGCATTGTTCCAGTTCAAACTAAAGAAGCTAAGAGTTTGACCTATGATGTTGTTGGGCCAGTCTGCGAGTCTGGAGATTGGCTGGGAAGGGATCGTGAACTTGCTGTGAAAGAAGGCGATCTTCTCGTAATCCTTTCAGCTGGTGCCTATGGTTTTGTGATGGCTTCTAACTACAACACGCGCCCAAAACCAGCTGAGATCATGGTTGATGGAAAAAATGCTTACGTCATTCGTGCGCGTGAAAAAACATCTGACTTATTTGCAAGTGAAACTATTTTGCCAAAGTAATTCTCCAGAAGTTGCAGCAAATAAAAACCCCGCTACATGAGCGGGGTTTTTATTTGAAACTCAGAATAACTTCTTAATGCAAACCTGCCATGTAATCAGAAACTGCTTTCATTTCTTGATCAGAAAGTTTGGTAGCAATCGTAGTCATTTGAATGCTATTTTTTCGAACGCCTTCACGGAATGCAACTAGCTGTGCATTGGTGTAATCAGCCCATTGACCGCCTAAGAGCGGATATTGAGCAGGAATACCAGCACCTGTTGGGCTATGGCAGGCAGCGCAGGCTGGAACGCCCTTTGCAGCAATACCACCGCGGTAAATACTTTGGCCCAACTCAATGGTTTCTTTGTTTTGAGCTACCCCTTGCGAAAGAGGCTGCTTAACTAAATATGCAGAAATATTTTGCATATCTTCATCAGTCAATGCTGCAGCCATGCCCATCATGATTGGGTTAGCGCGAGTGCCCTCTTTGAAGTTTTTCAATTGTTTGCTTGTGTATGCAGTGTGTTGTGCAGATAACTTAGGCCATGCACTGACTGCACTTTGGCCTTTAGGGCCATGACAAGTAATACAGGCTACGACGCCACGTTTTGTATCTCCATTGGAGTAAAGAGTCTCACCAGCAACAAGATCAACCTTTGGTTTACCTGGCACTGCAGCCTTCGCTTGAGCTTCTGGAGGCATTGGAGCTGGATCGGCGGCCATACTAGCCCCAGAAATACCGATCAGAGCGAAAATAGAGAGAACCGCAAAACCAGCACGTAAACCAGTTAATTTGGAGATTTTGGAGCTTTGACGCATTATGTTTACCTTGGCAAAAATTCCTAAAAGTGTTTGGGCCCTTCATTTACAACTCTTTTCACCCAACACCATGAATTATTTCATGATTTTACAATAGCTTCAGGACATGTCTAAACTCTTTCAAGCCCGATTCGCCACCACAGTCAATGACACCCATTGCCTGCCTGCCACACCTTTGCGTGAGGTGGCCTTTGCTGGCCGCTCAAATGCGGGCAAATCTAGTGCTATTAACGTTTTATGCAATCAAAAAAGACTTGCCTTTGCCAGTAAAACGCCTGGCCGGACCCAACACATCAACTACTTCGGGCTTTTCGCCAAAGACGACCTTTTAGCCTATCTGGTGGACTTACCAGGCTACGGCTATGCCGCAGTGAACCGTGAGATCAAATACCACTGGAATAGCCTCCTTAGCGACTATCTTCAGGAACGTGAGCACTTGGTAGGCATGGTTCTGATTGTGGATGCCAGGCGCGGCATTACCGATTTGGATGAGCAAATGATTCAGTGGTTTGTTCCTACGGGTAAGCCGATCCATATTTTGCTCAGCAAATGCGACAAACTCAATAAAAGTGAGTGCAAGCACGCTCTTGAGGCTGTTCAGAAGCAATTGCAACAATACGACCCCGCTTTGCCCGATGGCACAGGTGATTCCAAGCAACTTACGGCACAATTATTCTCAAGCACAAAACGCATTGGTCTTGAAGAGGCAGATAATTTAGTTATTAAATGGCTATTTGAAACAGAAACCCATAAAGATGAAATCACCAGCTAACTCTTTGCTCAACTTTCCGGGGCACCGCCCTCGCCGTATGCGTCGCGATGATTGGTCACGCCGCCTCATGCAAGAAAACACGCTTTCTGCAAATGACTTGATCTACCCCGTGTTCTTATTAGAGGGTAAAGGTAAATCTGAAGCAGTAGCTTCAATGCCGGGTGTCAACCGTATTTCATTAGACTTACTGTTTAATGTTGCCCAAGAATGTGTGGATCTAAGGATTCCTGTATTAGCTTTGTTCCCAGTCATTGATGCCGCATTAAAAACACCTGACGGTAAAGAGGCATATAACCCTAAAGGTTTGGTGCCTACAGCTGTTGCTGAATTAAAGAAACGCTTCCCCGCTTTGGGCATCATGACTGATGTTGCACTTGATCCGTATACCAGTCATGGTCAAGATGGCGTGCTCGATGATCAAGGCCGCATACTCAATGATGAGACAAGCGCAATCTTAGTTCAGCAAGCAGTTACTCAAGCTGAGGCTGGTGTTGATATCGTTGCGCCATCAGACATGATGGATGGCCGCATCGGAAAAATTCGGGAAGCCCTCGAACACAAGAAATTAATTCATACACGCATCATGGCTTATTCAGCTAAATACGCCTCTGCGTTTTATGGCCCATTTAGAGATGCAGTGGGTTCAGCCAAGAACCTCGGCAAAGCAGATAAAAAAACCTATCAAATGGATTGCGCCAATAGCGACGAGGCTTTGCGGGAGATTGCCCTCGATATTAGTGAGGGCGCAGACATGGTCATGGTTAAGCCTGGAATGCCCTATTTAGATATCGTAAGACGCGTTAAAGAAGAGTTCGATTACCCCACTTATGCATACCAAGTGAGTGGTGAATATGCCATGCTCAAAGCTGCCGCACAAAATGGTTGGCTCGATCACGACGCCGTGATGATGGAATCTTTGCTTGCATTTAAACGCGCTGGTGCAAATGGTGTATTGACTTACTTTGCACTTGAAGCAGCGCGCTTACTTAAAACAATAAAGTAAACAGCAGTCTATTTACTTTAAGCGCTCAAGGAAGCGTGGAGGTGGCATATAGCCAATCACGCGTTGATCTTTTTGCTCTTCAGAGTTGAGATTGAAGAACAAAATACCTGGTGGGCCATATAAACCAAAGCGCTTTAGTAATGCTTGATTATCAGGACTATTTGCGGTCACATCCGCTTGCAGCAAAACAAATCGTTTTAATTCTTTGCTCACTTCTGAGTTGGCAAAAGTATTAACCTCCATCTCTTTACAGCTGATACACCAATCTGCATAGAAATCGAGTAACACTAATTTTTGATCTTGCTTTGCTTGACGAAGCTGTGCATCAAGCTCTGCTAGCGAATGAATCACCATAAAAGATAAATCACCAACTTGATGAATTTTTTGTCCATT
>Ga0114964_10001072_pt1 | contig 20220 bp, 17 predicted proteins | sample C_131016_MF_Meta_FD_92638 | JGI IMG/M metagenome (GOLD analysis project Ga0114964, IMG submission 92638) | Freshwater microbial communities from Lake Croche, Canada to study carbon cycling - C_131016_MF_MetaG | ecosystem: Environmental > Aquatic > Freshwater > Lake | place: Lake Croche, Canada... | reverse complement strand
TCTGCTTCACCTTGCTGCCACCATTGTTGTCTTAGTTCCATACATTTTTTGCCATCGAAATCATATTTTGCAACCAACCTGCTTTTCATTTGCTGAAGCTGAGGCGCTACGTCTCCACCAAAAAAAAATTTTTGCCCTGCTTCTTCTATCCAAAATACTTGGTGATTAGGAGAATGCCCACCCACTAATTCATAGGTAATCAGCCCATCAATCACCCCCTTTTCACTGGTAGTAACTACTCGGTCTGAATTGGTCATCAATTGTGAATGAATGAATGAATTCGAAGAGGTTTCATTTTGTAAAGTATCCTTAAGCTCAGCATCATTTACATAATACAAAGCATTTGGGAAATTAAATACTTGCCCTTTTTGAAATTTATCCTCGGAACTTATGCCCCCAGAATGATCCTTGTGTAAATGACTCATCAACACTTTAGTAACTTCCATTGGATTGATACCATTGTTAATTAAATTCTGATGGATTTGCAATACCCCCTCTTCGTTTCTAAACCCCAAGCCAGTGTCTATGACTATAATATCTTTTGAAGTGACAACACAAAAAGGTTGAATTTCTACCAATAAACTTCCTACTGCTCTTTGCGCGATATTGTCTTTTGTTTTATCAAAGGGAATGAACTGCTTGGTTTTATCAATCGAAAATGCGCCTTCACTTAGTGGAATTATTTTCATATTATTTGAGTCCCCTTTTCGGAAAATTTTTTTACCCCGTTTATAAAGGAGTATTTATTTAATATTGACTATTACTAAAATTAAAAAAATAGAAATACTATTCAGCCATCATTTAAATACCTAACTCATCTAAGTATCATTAATCTATCAGCATCTAACCGAATCAAAATGAAAATCAAAATAGTGAAGGTCAACAGAGAAGATCCTCCATAACTTAACAAGGGCAAAGTAATACCGATGACTGGAGCTAAACCAATCGTTACGCATATATTCACTGCCACATGGAAGAAAATAATACTTGCTACACAATAAGCATATACCCTACTGAATGTACTGCGCTGCCTTTCAGCAATATTGATTATTCGAAAAATAAGTGCCATGTAAAGCAACATCAATAGAGTGCTTCCCCAGAATCCGAAATTTTCACCAACTGAAGTAAAAATAAAATCAGTATGCTGCTCCGGAACAAAGTCTCCCTGCGTTTGAGTTCCTTTCAAAAATCCTTTTCCATAAAAACCTCCTGAACCAATCGCAATTTTTGATTGCTTTACATTATAATTTTGCTGAGCATCTTTTTTCTGTTTTGCTTTTTGATCTTGTGGATTTAAAAGTCCAGATGAATTTTTATCTGCAAATGGATTATCCACGCCTACCATGCTAAAGATTCTATCTGCCTGATAAGGTTTAAATACATATTTAAATGTTAATGGAACTACCACCCCTACAAAAGCAGAACAAAACAGCCATACCCCAACCACCAGTCCAATTAAATTTTTATTGCGTTTAATCTGTCGTCGACTTACATAAATAAATAATATAGCCAACACAAAAAAAGCAATCAGTAACGTTATCGGAGAAAATAGAAGCGAAACAATCAATAAAATTGCCATTGCAAATCCTGTAATTAAATAACCTGGAGGCAAACCCTCTCTATACATAGGTATTAGAAATGAAAAATACACCAATGCAAGTCCTGTTTCACCTTGTAGGATTGACAAGATAGCAGGAGTAAATGAAATAGCTGCGGCTATCAATTGAGACTGTGACTTTTTGAAATCGATGTTTGGCATTGACAAATATTTTGCCAGTGCCAAAGAGGCAAAAATTTTACAAAGTTCTACTGGTTGCAAATTCATGAAACCCAATGGTATCCAGCTTTTAGAGCCTTTAATTTCTTTACCCAACACAAAAGTTGCTAGTATTAAAAGGAAACCGGCGAGATAAGAGATATTCGCCATCGCAGTAAAAAGTTTACTGTCTGTTAATAAAATAAAAATAGCTACAATTGCACAAACAATAAAAAATATAAACTGCTTGCTATAATTTTTTTTAAAGCCCAAAAAACTTTCAATAACTCGGTCGGTAGTTCTGTACTCTACTGAAAAAATACAAAGTAAACCGATCAGTACCAAAAGGGCATACAAGCCTATCAATACCCAGTCAAATCCTTTTCCAATAACAGGGTTTTTTTGATACATTTTTTAAAATATAATTTAGGATTTTATAACGAAGGTCAATTAATTTTTTAAAGCAACGTTCACTACACTTTTTCTTTTTTCTTCCGGCAATACTGCTTCGATATACTTTTTAAAAGAAAAAGGGTAACTGTCTTTTTTGGAACTTCGTCCTTTATTCAAATCACGCTCCTTTTTAAATTTATCGACTACATTTCTTTCATAGCCTTCATCCAATAAATTGGTATCGTTCATTTTTTTAAAGGATAGCTTACTAATTAAATTGGAAGATTCACTGATACGCTTCATAGAATCTTGTCTTCTAATTTCTTTATTGATTCTAGCAGGCAACAAATTAAGGGTAGCTAATTTTTCAATTTGGTCTAATCTTCCAGCATTTGTTATGGAGTCTTTAAGATATTTCTCAATCATTAAACCAACAATAGGTGCTGCAAAAGTGCCACCAAATTTTCCGCTATTTTCAACCACACACATGATAGCGATTGTAGGATTTTCCCTTGGAGCAAAGCCACAGAAAAAAGTATGATTCGGTTGTTTTACTGCTCCAATATAATTTTCAACAGTTCCTGTTTTTCCGCAAATATTAATCCCTTCTACCTTTGCACCTAATCCAGTGCCTCTATCCACCACACCCTGCATGGCTTCATGCACAACTTCAAAAACACTGTCTGAAATATTAGAAGTATTGTGTTGCTTACTGTATTTAGTTAAAAGTGAAAACTGGTCTCCTCCCTCAATAGAATCAACCATATGAGGAGTTTTAAACCAACCCTTATTGGCAATAAAAGCCATTTCATTTGCTACCTGAAGCGGGGTAACATTCACTTCACCCTGACCAATACTAACCGATCGAAAAGTACAGAAATTCCAATGTCCAGCTCCATAAATTTTATTGTATTGGATAGGCGTGGGTATATTGCCAGCTGCTTCACCTGCAACATCTACACCCAATTTATGTCCTAATCCAAAAGAATACATGTATTGATTCCAGGCAGCCAAACTACTATCAACAGAAGGATATTTTGGATTGTTAATTACTCGCTGCATTACATTGGCAAAATAAGTATTGTCAGAAACAGTGATAGCACTTCGCAAATCAAAGACACCCTTATCCAAACATTGCATTGGCCTTTGGCTTCCGCATCCATAGAAAGCACCCGTACAAGAAAATCTTGTCGTGGTTTCAATAACACCTTCGTTCAATGCTATGAGCGCTTGCAAGGTTTTAAAAGTAGATCCTGGTGAATAAATAGCGCTAACAGTTCTATTGTAAAGAGGGAGTGCAGGATTTAATAACAATTCTGCGATGTGCTCTTTTCGGGTAGAACCTGCCAACAACTTTGGCTTAAATGTAGGCCTGCTAATCATTGCCAAAACTCCCCCTGTTTTTGGATCCACTGCTACAATCGCTCCTAACTTATTCTCCATTAGTTTTTCTCCCAATTCCTGTAATTCAATATCGAGTGCGAGATGCATATTACTTCCAGCGATGGCTGCCGTATCCAATCTACCATTGTCCAATCTTTCTGTCAACCTATTTTTATTATCTCTTTTCCAAAATTCAATTCCTCTTTTACCCATCAAAACCTTTTCATAAGTTCTTTCCAACCCTGTTTTACCCGCATAATCACCAATCTGATACCCCTCATTAGAATGCTGTCTCAAAAAATTACTATCTACTTCAGATAAATATCCTAAAATATTACCACCAGCATCTACAGGATAACTCCTCACTGGACGCTCTTGCATATAAAATCCAGGCACGAATTTATACATGGCCTCATTGATCATTGCCATTTTTTCATCACTAAGCAATGCTTCAAAAACAGAAGGTCTGCTTCGGCCATTCTTAACAATTACATCTACTACTCTTTTCAAAAACTGCTCTGTATCGATCTCAAGAACTCTGCACAATGCTGCAGTATCAATCCCTTTTAATTTATTAGGCAGAATCATCAAATCATAAATAGTCATATTTTGTAAAATAGCCTTTCGATGTCGATCATAAACAATTCCTCGGTCTGGATAAATTACTTTTCGAAATTTCCCCTGATCATCTGCCATAATTCGATACTTTGTAGAAAAAATTTGCAGATTAGCTAGTTGGAAAATGATAATAACAAACATACCTGCGAAGGCAAGTTTGATTAAATTTTTACTAGACTGGTTAAAAACTGGCAAGGGAATTTAATTATAATTTGATGGTAGATATTTTTAAAATTGTAATCCTAAAATATAAAAATCATACAGTGTTTGTTCTAAAAGCTTGTTTTCTCGAAAACAACAATTCCACTATCATGATTAGCAGTAAGCTAATGGCAGTTGAGAATACTGTTTTTACAATAAAATACCAGACATCTCCAAATTGTATGGCTTCTAAAAAAAACAGCCATCCATGGTGAACCAAAGTGAGCATTCCGGCATAAACTAAATAAGGAATAAACCCGCCCATACTTTTTGCAGAAGGTTCTTGATAATTATTCTCTGCTCCCTGTTGTGATATTAATAAATTAACCATAAATGGTCGCAGATAAGCGATTAAAACACAGGCGGCAGAATGAAATCCTGGATGATGATGAAAGCTGTCCAGCGTAAAGCCTAAGGCAAATGCAATGAGCATTTGTGCAGCGCGGTTACCTTCAAAGGGCATCCATAAAATAAAAAGGAAATAAATGTAAGGAGTAACCATATAATGCAAATGAATTCTGTCTAGTACATAAACTTGCACTAGAATAAGCAGAATAAAACGAAGCATATTTTTTAACAGTGTGCCCATTGCTTGTCTTGGAGAATCATTTAATTATTTACTTTATTATTTGCATTCTTTATTAGCTGGTCAACCTCTTCCCTTTGTAAATTTTCTATTGCATATACATATTGAATATTATAGAAATTTGCAGTTGATTTTAAATAGAGAATATAATTATTGGTGCCTTTGTCCTTCACAATTTCTTCAATGGTTCCGATCATTAATCCATATGGAAATGTGGTAGTAAAGCCACTCGTATAAACTGTATCACCTTTGGCAACTTGAGCACTTTTTCTTATATCAATCAATGAAAGGCGATTCGGGTCTTTTCCATCCCAAATCACTTGTCCCACTTCTCCGCTCCTTTTAAGTTTTGCACTTATTTTACTATCCTTGTGAAGAAGACTCATTACCACCGCATAATTTTCGCTTACATCTGTTACAATTCCTACTACTCCATTATTGAGATCTACCACTCCGTCATCTTTTTTTATTTGTTGACCAGCTCCCCTCTGCAATGCAATAAAGTTATTCTGCGCAGAAACAGAATTTGAAACCACTTTTGCAGAAAAGTATTGCCATTTTCTTTTACGTCCTGTTGTGTCATTTAAAATATCCTCGTTAACAATTTTATTGGAACTGTCTTGTCTTTCAAAATTTTCATTTAAAAGATTTGTCAACCGTTCATTATTTTTAACCAGTGCCTCATTCGTATTTCTTAGTTTTAAAAAGTAATCTACATTGTTAAACTGGGTATTAACCTTTCCAGTAATCTCATTCATAAAATTAGAAGCCAATGCATTGTGATAGCTATTGTAATGAACCAATAAGTAGATTGAAAAGCCCTGCAGTAGCAATAAAACAATGAAATTAAAATATCTGCGGAAAAACAGAAAAAGATTATGCATATACTAACCCTCCTAACCTTCTCTGAGAAGAGAAGTCTGCACTCTGTAAATTTAAAAAAATTTTCATACCAGAAAAGAACACTGTCTTTTTCGCCCACTGGCGGATTGTGATTGATGAAAGTTTAGCGCATTACAAAAGGATATTTGTCATAGTTTTTCAATGCAATACCAGTTCCTCTTACAACACTTTTTAGTGGATCATCGGCCACATGAACAGGCAATTTGATTTTTGCTGCAATCCTCTTATCCAGTCCTCTTAAAAGTGCTCCACCTCCAGTTAGGTATAAACCACGACGGTAAATATCTCCCGCCAATTCGGGTGGAGTAATTTCCAAGGCCTTCAAAATTGCTTCTTCTATTTTAAATATACTCTTATCCAATGCTTCTGCTACTTCTTGGTAGCTTACAAAAACTTGTTTGGGAATACCGGTCACCAAGTCACGTCCATTAACCGGAATATCATCGGGAGGATTATCTAAATCTTTCAATGCGGCGCCTACCTGAATTTTAATTTGCTCAGCAGTACGCTCACCTATCAATAAACTATGGTAACGTCTCAATGCCTCCATAATATCTGCAGTAAATTCATCTCCAGCAATACGAATACTTTGATCACAAACAATACCTGCTAATGCTATCACTGTAATGCCAGTAGTTCCTCCTCCAATATCAATGATCATATTTCCTACAGGTTCTTCCACATCAATTCCAATCCCAAGTGCAGCAGCCATCGGTTCATGAATCAAGTATACCTCTTTTGCACCTGCCTGTTCAGCACTATCTCTTACCGCACGTTTTTCAACCTCTGTAATACTACTAGGTATACAAATCATCATCCTCCAGCTAGGCGCAAACAATGGCTTTTTGGGGTAGATCATTTTGATCATTTCTCGAATCATCAATTCGGCAGCATTGAAATCCGCAATTACTCCATCTTTCAAAGGACGAACCGTGCGAATGCTTTCATGGGTTTTTTCATGCATCATCAATGCCTTTTTACCCACTGCTAAAATATTTTTCGGATTGTTTCTATCCAAAGCCACAATAGAAGGTTCATTCACAACCACCTCGTCATTAAAAATGATCAAAGTATTTGCAGTACCCAAATCCATCGCAATTTCCTGAGTAAAAAAATTAAAAAGGCCCATAATTTTTATAGAGAAAATTATTTAATTAAGAATGAAGCAAAGTTGAAGTAAATTATTTGAATTAACAACGGCAAACTCTTTATTTTTCAAGATTTTATGCAGATAGGAGATGCGCAGTTTTTTATATGCTGATTTTTATTTTTTGAATTTTTGTTTTGCCTAAATCAATTTTCAAAAAACAAACCAGATATTTTGAAATTTTGATAGCTCCCATTGCAAGAACTTTCCTCTTTTTTTGAGCTAGATAAAATCTGTAATGTTAGCGACTATTCAAAAACTGAATTTCAAGTCTACTTGAATTCATAGCCGATATCATCTCGAAAGTAAATTCCATCAAAATTTATTTTTTCTAGCATCTGATTGGATTGAGCTGCCGCCTCTGTAATACTAGCACCAGTGCTGGTTACAGCCAATACTCTACCTCCATTGGTTAATACTTTTGCTCCCTCTTGCTTGGTGCCAGAATGGAAAACAATTGTCCCCGACAAATCAGCCTCATTAAGACCCGATATTTCTTTGCCAGTTACATATTCATTTGGATATCCGCCGCTTACCGCTACCACCGTTACGGCAGCCATAGGATTTGTTTTGATCGTTATTTCATTTAGCCTTTGCTGCGATGTAGCTAGGAAAATTTCGACTAAGTCATTCTCAACTCTTGGGATAATCACTTCGGTTTCCGGATCACCCAACCTACAATTGTATTCGATTACCATTGGCTCCCCTTTAACATTGATTAAGCCAATAAAAACTACGCCTTTATATTCTAATTTTTCAGCCAATAATCCATTAACGGTAGGTTCAATGATCGTCTTTTTTACCTTTTGCATAAAGGCATCATCTACAAAAGGAACAGGACTAACCGCCCCCATTCCGCCAGTGTTTAGCCCTTTATCGCCGTTGCCTATTCGTTTATAATCTTTTGCTTCTGGTAGTAGTACATAGTTTTTACCATCCGTAAGCACAAACATACTCAACTCAATACCCTCCAAAAATTGCTCAATCACTACCCTTTTGCTCGATTCTCCAAACTTTGCCTGCTGAATCATCTGCTCAAATTCAATCAATGCTTCTTCATGCGTAGCACTGATAATCACTCCCTTTCCAGCAGCTAACCCATCTGCTTTCAACACAATGGGCAAGTCATGCGCCTTAATATAATTAACACCTTCTTCAAAATTAGTAATGTCAAACTCACGGTAGGCCGCAGTTGGAATTTGATGACGATCCATAAAAGCTTTTGCATAAGCCTTACTGCCCTCCAACTTAGAAGCCTCTTTTGAGGGCCCAATTACATGGATGGTAGCAGTTAGTGGATTGGCTTTAAAATAATCATAAATCCCCTTCACTAAGGGATCTTCTGGGCCAACCACCAACATTTCAATTTTATTATCTAGACAAAAAGCGGTCAATCCTTCAAAATCGGTAGTTGCAAGAGGTATATTGGACCCCAATAAGGCGGTTCCTGCATTGCCTGGAGCAATAAATAATTGATCACATAAAGCACTTTGTTTGAGTTTCCATGCCAAGGTATGCTCTCTGCCACCGCTACCGATTATTAAAATATTCATGAATGAAAAGGATTGTATTTAACAATGAATTGAAAGAACGAAATTAAAGTACCTAAAACAGTTTACCATAATAATTTAAAAATTGATTTGAAATAATTGGTTGGTATTTTAAAACTCTATTCATTGCTTTTGATTTGGTAACAAGAAATTAGCTAATTTGGGTTTTAAAATAGAATTTTTATCCAAAAAATAGATTTGCATGAACGATCAGATTGTACAACAAAAACACCCAAAAGGTTTGTGGGTTTTATTTGGAACAGAAATGTGGGAAAGATTTAATTTCTATGGGATGCGGACCTTACTTTCCTTATTTCTTGCCCACTCTTTGCTAATGGGAAAGTCTGAAGCCTCCATTATTTACGGAGGATTTTTGGGTCTTGGTTACCTTACCCCAATGTTGGGCGGATATATATCAGACAAATTTTTAGGTAACCGAAATTGTATTTTACTTGGGGGTACCACGATGGGAATAGGACAATTGTTACTTTTCTGGAGTGCTAGTCAGGCGCATACCCCTGCTGGAATTGCCACAGGTACCTCCATCATGTGGGGAGGATTACTTGCCATCATTTTAGGAAATGGTTTTTTTAAGCCCAATATATCTTCCATGGTCGGGAGCCTTTATCCCAAAGAACAGAAAAGTAAACTCGATTCTGCATTTACCATTTTTTACTTGGGAATAAATGTTGGAGCAACCTTAGGTCAGTTCATTTGTCCTTTCTTTGGAGATGTTGAACAAAATGGAGTGCGGGATCTTTCTGCTTTCAAATGGGGTTTTCTTGCTGCAGCATTGGCAATGTTTGTGGGTACTTTAACCTTCCTTTTTCTAAAAAATAAATATGTAGTTACCCCTGAAGAAGCTCCAATAGGAGGCAAGCCCAACAAAGCAGACATACCGGCAGATGAATCTGACAATGCAAAATTTACTACTCCCAATATTTTGATTTCTATTGCAGTATTGATTGTATTAACCTATTGTTTCCATTTAGGGTTGGGAGGTATTGGCGTTTCTTTTATTAAAGCCTGGCTTTACCCATTCATTCTTGCTTCAGGCATTAGCTTGGGCTTTTTAATCATGTCGGATAAAACAATTACCAAGGTAGAAAGGGACCGAATCTGGGTATTGTACATTGTTTGCTTTTTTGTAATGTTCTTTTGGGGTGCATTTGAACAGGCAGGTTCATCATTAACTTTTATTGCGGATAACCAGACCGATACCAATATTTTAGGATGGAAAATGCCTCCGAGTATGGTTCAAAACTTCAATGGTATTTTTGTGGTGATCTTTGCCATTCCTTTCAGTATACTTTGGGTATGGATGAATAAGAAAAAGTTGGAGCCTATCTCGCCTGTTAAACAAGCCTGGGGTTTATTGCTGATTGCTTTGGGATACTGGATCATTGCAACGCAAGTAAAAGGTTTGGGCATCTCTGGAAAAGTAGGTATCATCTGGCTAATCATTTTATATCTTTTACATACCTGGGGTGAATTGTGTTTGTCCCCAATCGGTTTGTCATTGGTAGCAAAACTTGCTCCCAAAAGATTTGCTTCACTATTAATGGGAGTTTGGTTTTTAGGAAATGCTGGTGGTTATGTATTGACAGGGGTTTTGGGCGCTTTACTACCTCCTACTACCGAAGCTTATGTGAGTATGCAAAAACAAAATGTCGATCTGAAAAAAGTATTGGAGGGAGAAAAAGAACCGAGCGGATCAGAACTGTATTCATTGGCAAAAGAAAAAATTGCTACTACGATTGACTATGAAAAAGCAATGAAAAACAATATTGACTTTGTAAATATATTAAAGAATCCAGACTCTTTATTGACCGCTCCACAACTTGAATTAATAGAAAAAGAAAAATTAGTAAAAGTTGGTTACCCTGAATTTTTAGGGTTCAAATTAAAAAATCTCTACGACTTTTTTATGCTATTTGTTGTGTTGTGTGGACTAGCTGGATTATTACTTTATGGACTAACTCCCATGATGAAAAAGATGATGCATGGCATAAGATAAATAATTATTTTTTCTTAGGTAATATTCAACTATGCAGGATTGGAATTCCTTTTGGAATAGAATGCTTTTACTTTTTTTTCTTGATAAAAAAAAGTAACAAAAAAAATCAAGCCTGCGAATAAAAAGGCTGAAATGTGAAATATCAGCCTAAAATCAAGGAACTCGCCGGTAGATTAAGTTAAATTAAAGAGCATGCCGGCTCAGACAGCCTTGATTTTTTAACGGCTGATAATTCACATTTCTAGCACTTTTTATTAGAGGGCCTTACTGAATTTTCGTCGAATAAATATTAAGACTAAATTAAAATAAAGCGTTACCTAGAAGGGCTGATACTTCTCATTTCTAGCACTTTTTATTCGAGGGCGTTCAAATAACAATTATTCCAAATTACCTAATCCGACTTTTTTAGCATCGACTAATTTCTCAAATTAATTTATTAAATTGTAACTGAAATCGATAATTGCTATGAATGTGAAAATTTTAAAATACCTCTCTCCTGCAACCATTTATATTTTGGCATACCTAGCCTTCAGTTCACAAGGCTGGTTAACTTGGGCACCCATGTTATATGCCTGGGTATTCATTCCGGTTGTAGAATTATTAATAAAGCCTGACGAAAAAAATATGACTGCTGCCGAAGAAGAGCTAGCATCAAAAGATAATATCTATGACTATGTATTGTATGTATTTGTAGCCCTTCAATTAGTAGCCCTTTTGTTTTTTTTACAATCCATGCAACAAGACAGTTTAAGCTGGTGGGAAATTGCAGGAAGGGTCGGTTCAATGGGTTTATTGTGTGGCACTTTTGGAATCAATGTAGGTCATGAACTTGGACATAGAAACAATCCATTAGAGCAAGGCTTAGCAAAAATCTCCCTACTTACATCGCTGTACATGCATTTTTTTATTGAGCACAACAAAGGTCATCATAAAAATGTAGCGACACCAGAAGACCCTAGCAGTGCGCGCTTCAACGAACCAGTATACTTTTTTTATTTTCGCACCATTGTATTCTCCTATCTTTCTGCATGGAAAATCGCTGCTTATGATTGTAGAAAAAAAGGCCTATCACCTATTCATTGGAGAAATGAGATGATACAAGCTCAACTTCTACAATTTGCTTTAATCGTATTTGTATTTTTAACTTTTGGCAAATTAGTAACTATTTATTTTTTATGCGCTGCTGCCATTGGAATTGGCCTATTGGAAACTGTCAATTATATAGAACATTATGGATTGCAACGCAAAGCAACGGGCCTTGGTAAATATGAAAGAGCACTGCCACATCACAGTTGGAATAGCAGCCATATTTTAGGTCGGTTAATGTTATTTGAATTGAGTAGGCATAGCGATCACCATTATCTTGCTAGTAGAAAATATCAAATCTTGCAACATCATTCTGAGGCGCCCCAATTACCAACTGGATATCCTGGGAGTATGATTCTTTCGCTAGTGCCTCCGGCATGGTTTTATATAATGAACCGACGAATCAAGCAATTACAGTCTAGTGAAGAAAAATAGTAAATTCACCTTTTTTAACAGAATTGTTTAAGAAGAATTACTAAATGTTTTCAGCTCCAAAATAGCGATGTAAAACTTTGGGTAATCGAATACCCGATTCCGTTTGATTGTTCTCCAATAAGCAGGCTACAATTCTTGGAAGAGCGAGAGAGGATCCATTCAAGGAATGCAGTAATTGAGTTTTACCTGCTTCATCTTTGTAACGTATTTTCATCCTGTTGGTCTGAAAAGTTTCAAAATTACTTACAGAGCTTACTTCTAGCCACTTTTGTTGAGCTGCACTAAACACTTCAAAATCATAGGTAAGTGCACTTGTAAAACTCATATCGCCACCGCATAAACGCAAAATACGATAAGGCAATTCTAATTGCATCAACAACTGCTCAACATGCAATACCATTGCTTCTAAAACATCATAGCTACCCTCTGGTTTTACCAATTGAATAATTTCCACTTTATCAAACTGATGTACTCGATTCAACCCTCGCACATCAGATCCAAAGCTTCCCGCCTCTCTTCTAAAACAAGGAGTAAAGGCAGTCATTTTTATAGGAAGCTCTTGCTCTTTCACTATTTCATCTCGGTAAATATTGGTCACTGGTACTTCTGCAGTTGGAATCAAATAAAGTCCGTCAGCCGTTGCATGATACATTTGTCCTTCTTTGTCTGGCAACTGTCCGGTACCGTAAGCAGAAGCTTCGTTCACCATCAATGGTGGTAAATATTCGGTATACCCTGCAGAGGTATTGTAATCCAAAAAATACTGAACCAAGGCGCGCTGCAATTTAGCCCCCTTGCCCTTATACAAAGGGAAGCCGCTGCCTGTTATTTTAGCGCCCGTTTCAAAATCCACTAAATCATATTTTTTGATTAAGTCCCAATGAGGTGCAGCCGTAGAAGGCAATGCAGGCTTCAGACCGCCCTCCCTTACTAGTTCATTGTCTTCGGGAGTTTTCCCATTAGGTACAGAACTGTGTGGCAGGTTGGGTAATTTAATAATTTCATCCTGTAAGTTTTTTTCAGCATCACTCAATTGATCGTTTAACTCTTGAATATTATTTTTATGAATAGTTACCTGCTGCTTTTTTTGCTCCGCCTGCTCTTTTTCACCCTTCGCCATCAATGATCCAATTTCTTTGCTAGCAAGATTCAATTCCGCTTGTAATGACTCTGCCGCTACTTTTAAGTTGCGAACTTGCTCATCCAAAGCCACCACTTTATCTACGGCAGAAAGATCCCCATAATGCTTAGTTCCTAGCCTTTCTTTTACCAATTCTGTATGTTGACGAATAAAACTTATTTGAAGCATTTTTATATAAATTTTCACAAAGGTACTATTTTGATTTTTTTATTGATATAATCTAGCCTATGCTTTTATTAGATCAACAATGGGGTTATCTTTTGATAGATTTTAATGCGGATGATTAAGCGATGGCAATCTTTTAAAATCCTCGGGCAGAAATGGGCTTATAAAATTTATATTTGCAGAATGCAAAATGCAAAAGACGATTTACAGATTCGATGGCTAAAGCTACGCATCAAATTGAAAGAGACCTATGGCATTAAGCCCGATATGGATGGAGTGCTTTTCTTGATAGGCGTACAAGAACTAGGAACTGGAAAACAAGTTTATACCAAGGAGCAAAAACAGGACCTCATGCACATTGCAGTTTGCACTGTTTTGCTGCCCAGCGGTTACTATATTATGGAGGGTTTCGATGAAGAGGGTTGGCCTCATTTTAAGCAATTAAAAGCACTGCCCGAGTTTAACCTTTTTGAACAGGAAAACTTTTTAAAAGATCATGTACTTCTTTATTTTGACCAATTTTTTAAACCAGAAAATTAAAGCCGATGCTTTTTATCAATAAAATTTTTGTAAGTGCTATACTGCTTTTTAGCGTTTATACTTCAAATGGACAGGCCACAAAAAAAATAGTTGCAAAACCAGTTGTAAGTAAACCTAAAATAACTGTAAAAGCGAAGCCCAATCAGACTTTAGCAATACCTAAAATTGTAGGTACAAGGATAAAAATAACCACTGACTCTGGTATAATTGTAGTAAGATTATATGACAAAACACCCCGTCATAGAGATAATTTTATTAAATTAGTGAACAGCCATTTTTATGACAGTTTACTTTTTCACAGAATCATTGCAGGCTTTATGATTCAGGGAGGTGACCCAGAGAGTAAAAATGCAGTACCTGATCAGATGTTGGGCAAGGGAGATATTGGTTATACTATTCCAGCTGAGTTTGACTCAACGCTTTTTCACAAAAAAGGAGCATTGGCCGCTGCTAGAACAAATAATCCCGAAAAGGCAAGTAGCGGTTGCCAATTTTACCTAGTTCAGGGCAAAAAAATGACAGAGCAAGAACTTTCTACCATTGAAAACCAAACAGGCCTTTATTTCTCGCCTACCAAAAAGAAGGCTTACACGCAGCTAGGAGGAACCCCCATGCTAGACATGAATTACACAGTATTTGGTGAGGTTGAAACTGGAATAGAAGTAATTGATCGTATCGCCGGATCTCAAAAAAATGGAATGAATCGTCCGAACACAGATATTCGAATGAAAATGGAATTGATTAAATAAAATAAAAGTTTGCCAATATTTCCTTCGAAAAGGAAATAAAAAAGATTTAATTTGCAATTCATTTTAAAATAAACAACCTCTTACTACAATAAATAAGATATGAATTTTCCAGAAAATCTCCGCTACACCAAAGACCACGAATGGGTATCCATTGAAGGAAATATTGCAACCGTTGGCATCACTGATTTTGCACAAGGCGAATTGGGGGATATCGTTTTTGTTGACATCGCTTCAATGGGAAAACCCCTTGCTGCGGAAGAAGTATTCGGAACGGTGGAAGCTGTAAAGACAGTAAGTGACCTTTTTTTACCTTTAGCAGGTACTGTTTCTTCAGTAAATCCAGCACTAGAAAGTCAACCTGAATTAGTAAACTCTGATCCTTATGGTGAAGGATGGATGATAAAAATGACCGTCGACAACACTTCGGACTTTGATAATTTATTAACTGCAGAAGCATATACTGCATTGGTAGGTTAAGTTTGGCTTTGACTCAATTACATTTCAAAATTTGCTTTTTTTCGAAGTATCTTTCTTTTGCTTATCTACCCTCTACACGATCAAGCATGTTTTTTAGGCAAATTGAAAAAAATTAAACCGTTAACAATGAATCGCAAAACCTTTATCAGGTTTACACCAGGCATCGCTTGGTTTTTAATTGTGATGGTACTATTATTTGCTCCTGGCAATCAATTCCCTTCCACCAATTGGTTTGGAGATATCCAAGTTGACAAATTGGTTCATGCAGGAGTTTTTGGGCTAATGGGACTACTTTTTATGATTCCAATTGGTATTTCTTCTATTGAAAGAAGAAAAAAAATCCTGTACTTTATTCGAATCGCTATCGCTATTTCCTTGTGGGGATTGATCTCTGAGTTTATCCAAAAATATTGGGCTATTGGCAGAAATTTTGATCTAATAGACTGGTTAGCTGACAGTGTAGGCACTGCAACTGCATTTCTATTTTGTAAAAAAAAGTACACCCAATCCCCTTAACATTATAAAATATAAAGAGAAAAGACCCGAAACTTGCTGCTTGTAAAGGTTTTTAGTACATTTGCCTATATGATGAACGTAGAAAATATGGAGTACAATACCACTCGCAATCATTTAACGATGAGAGAGTATGGTCGCCATATACAAAAAATGGTAGAATACCTCTTATCAATAGAAGACAAGGAAAAGCGTCAGCGAAATGCGATGGCTTTGATTGAGTTGATGGGATTTTTAAATCCGCATTTAAAAAATGTAGAAGACTTTCGTCACAAATTATGGGACCATCTTTTCCTAATCAGCAACTTTACCCTAGATGTTGAAAGTCCTTATCCAATTCCAACACGTGAAACTTTAAAGGCTAGACCAGAGCGATTGAGTTATCCAAAAAAATACCCGAAATTCAATCACCTAGGAAAAAATATTGAAGTAGTTATCGACAAAGCATTGAAAGAAGAGAATCCCGAAAAAAGACAGGGCTTTGCAAATTCTATTGCTTATTACATGAAGCTTACCTACAGCAATTGGCACAAAGAGTTAGTCCATGATGATAATATTCAGGCCGAATTACAAAGCATTACTGAAGGTCAACTAGAATTTAACAATCGTCCATTTGTAAAACACAGAACGGACAACCGTCCAGACCGAGATGATTATAGAACTGGAGGGACAGGTGGTTACAGAAAAAATTTCAGTAGCAGAAACAATGCTGGGGGAAGAGACAATCGAAACGGTGGCGGACAACGTGACAACCGTGGTGGCCAAGGCGGTGGTGGGCGCGATAACAGAACTGGCGGAGGCAGCGATAACCGAAATTCGGGCAATCGCAACTTTAAAAAAAGATACTAATTGGTTAACAATTGGAAGGAAATAATAACAAGTATTCCTATCAACTGTTTTTGAAATAATTGCTTTGAAGCATAGCCCTGACAGTTAACAAACGTTGGGGCTTTTATTTTTATCATCCATTTATAAATTGATCGTCCAAGATGAGCTCATTTGAAGTTTACGGAGGAAAAAGACTTTCTGGTGAAATTACTCCCCAGGGAGCCAAGAACGAAACCTTACAAATTATTTCTGCAGTATTATTGACTTCAGAAAAAGTCTATATTGACAATATCCCCGATATCATAGATGTAAATCTATTAATAGAATTGTTGGGAGAAATGAAAGTAAAAATTGACCGAACATCCAGAAACAGCTGTACTTTTCAGGCAGACAATGTAGATGTTGATTATTTAAGCAGTGAGGATTATCATAAAAAAAGTGGTAAACTACGTGGCTCTGTAATGCTTGCTGGTCCGATGTTATCAAGATTTAAGAAAGCTTATATTCCAAAACCAGGGGGGGATAAAATTGGACGTAGAAGACTAGATACTCATATTATTGGCTTTGAAAAATTAGGCGCTTCCTTTCAATATAATTCTGAAGGATTCTTTTATTTAGCTGCTAAGGAATTAAAAGGAACCAATATTTTACTCGAAGAGCCCAGTGTTACGGGTACTGCAAATATTTTAATGGCTGCAGTGATGGCAACAGGTACCACCACTATTTATAATGCAGCCTGCGAACCCTACCTTCAGCAACTTTGTAAGATGCTCAATCGAATGGGCGCAAATATTAATGGAATAGGCAGCAATATGCTTACCATTAAAGGAGTAGATTCATTGGCTGGAACTCAACATCGTATTCTACCTGACATGATTGAGGTAGGTAGCTTTATTGGATTGGCTGCCATGACGCAAAGTGATATCCTAATTAAAAATGCAGGATTAGAGCATCTTGGAATTATTCCTGAAAAATTTCAGCAATTAGGAATTCAAATGGATTTCCCTGGCGATGACATTCATATTCCTGCGCAAGAATTATATGAAATCCAAAAATACATGGATGGTGGTGTCCTTACAATTTATGATCACCCATGGCCTGGTTTTACTCCCGATCTTTTAAGCATTGTTTTGGTAACTGCCATACAAGCAAAAGGCAGTGTATTGATACACCAAAAAATGTTTGAAAGCAGACTGTTTTTTGTTGATAAATTAATTGATATGGGTGCACAGATTATTTTATGCGATCCTCACCGTGCCGTAGTAATCGGTTTAGAGAGAGAGCAAAAATTAAGAGGTATTACCATGAGCAGTCCTGATATTCGTGCCGGCGTAGCCTTGCTAATAGCCGCACTGAGTGCAGACGGTAAAAGTATTATTCAAAATATTGAACAAATTGATAGAGGGTATCAAAATATTGATACCCGTTTGCAACAACTCGGTTCAGACATAAAAAGAATGAGCGTTTAAAATATTGCGCGCTTGTAAATTTGATTTTTAATCTAATCACATCCTACAATCAAAGAAATGAGAGCCACTCTTCCTGCTTTGGCTTTTCTTTCTTTTCTTTGCACATGGCCATGAAAAATAAGATCATCATTATCACTGCTCCTTCTGGTTCTGGAAAAACTTCCATTACCAAGCACTTGATGCTTCATTTTCCAATATTAACCTTTTCAATCTCTGCTGCCACAAGGCAGGCTAGAGGTACTGAAAAAAACGGAGTGGATTATTATTTCATGAGTGAAGTTGATTTTAAACAAAAAATTCAGCTCAACGAATTTGCAGAATGGGAAATGGTATATGAAGGAAAATATTACGGTACCCTAAAAAGTGAGTTGCAACGAATTTGGTCGAAAGGCAAAGTGCCTGTTCTAGATATTGATGTTAAAGGCGCCATCCATGTAAAACAACAATATCCGCAATCCTGCATTACCCTATTTATTGAACCTCCTTCCGTTCAAGAATTAAAAAAAAGATTGGAAAGTCGTGGCACTGAGAATTCGGAGTCGCTAGCCGCTAGAATAAATAAAGCTGCCTATGAGATATCTTTCAAAGACCATTTTGATCATCAGATTGTAAACGATGATTTACAAAGGGCCTGTAAGCAGGCTAATGCAATTGTTGAGCGTTTTCTTGAGCAATAATTTCCATTCTTTAAAAATCAATGTTCTTTATTACATTTACCTTATGGATTGGATAGCACTTTTGTCAATACTGATTTCAATTCTTCTGATTGGTTTTTTATCGGGAGTTGAAATGGCCTTTGTTTCTGCTAATAAATTATCCATTGAACTAAGAAAAAAAAAGGGTACTTTCAGTGGCAAAACCTGGGGAAGCTTTGCCGAAAAACCTAATAAATTCATAGGCTCTACCTTAATTGGCTTTAATCTGACTCTAGTGGTCTATGGTCTATTTTGGAGCAATTTCATGGATGGAGTTTGGCGCAATCAAATTGGAGATTATAGCTGGAATATTAACAACCCTTATTTTCATTTGATCATTGAAACGATTGTCTCCACTTTTTGCCTGCTTTTTTTCGAGACTATTTTCAAAGCCTATTTCAAAGCAAAAAATGAAACCGTTCTTAGCAATGGATTCATTGCACATCTAAGCTTTTCTATATTCAAAGCACTCTCGGGATTAGCTACCTTTTTTATATCCATTTCGGAATGGATACTAAGATATATTTTCAATACAAAATTGAATGAAAAAAAGAACGTTTTTGCCAAAATTAATTTAGAGCATTTTATTCAACAAAGTAAAAATCATGATGTAGAAATTGCCGCCGAAATAAATAAAGAATTATTTGAAAATGCTTTATCCCTTAGTGATAAAAAAATAAGGGATTGTCTAGTCCCAAGAAAAGAAATCAATGGCGTTGATATTCATACCGATATTGAAAAGGTAAAAGACAGGTTTATACAAACCAAACTAAGTAAACTGGTTGTTTTTGACCAAAATATAGACAATATCGTTGGCTATATTCACCAATTAGATCTATTCAAAAATCCGATTGACATTCAATCTATTTTACTACCTATTCCTGCCATTCCAGAAAGCATGAGTGCAACGGATTTAATTACCAAGTTTAGTAAAGAAAGAAAAACCATTGCTTGGGTAGTGGATGAGTTTGGAGGAACTGAAGGAATTGTAACCATGGGAGATTTGTTAGAAGAGATTTTTGGAGATATCAAAGACGAATACGATACAGAAGAATTGGTAGAAAAAAAATTGGGTCCGAAAGAATTTATATTTAGTGGCAGATTAGAATTGGATTACATTGATACTAAATATAAAATTAAATTTCCAGATAGTGAAGATGCTGAAACACTTAGCGGATTCATTATTCAAAATAGAGATGAAATTCCAAAACAAAAACAAACTTTTACGATTGGGAATTATCAATTTGATATTTTAAATGTAACCAACACAAGAATTGAAGCAGTAAAATTAAAAATACTTAAATAGCCAAGGTGAAATTTGATTGAATAAAGAGCAAGAATGCTTTTCGAATTATTTTTGCCTTTTAAAAGTTTAGCCTTACTGAATTCGAATTTGTAAAAAATATTTAACTTTTAATAATAATATTTAGCTGAATGACAATAGCCATTAATGCAAACCAACATCCCCATTCAGTCAGCAATGATTTTTATTTAAACGGCTTAATGAAAATTGCTGAGGAACATGCAGATCATCAATTTATTTTAATCAGTTCCAATACGTTTGGAGA
>Ga0114964_10001071_pt1 | contig 20229 bp, 20 predicted proteins | sample C_131016_MF_Meta_FD_92638 | JGI IMG/M metagenome (GOLD analysis project Ga0114964, IMG submission 92638) | Freshwater microbial communities from Lake Croche, Canada to study carbon cycling - C_131016_MF_MetaG | ecosystem: Environmental > Aquatic > Freshwater > Lake | place: Lake Croche, Canada... | reverse complement strand
AGGCCCTCGCGGACGTCGTCGCCGGAGAGGGCGGGGTCCTTCTCCTTGAGCAGGTTGTTGGCCTTGGCGTACTGGTTGATCGCACGGGTGAGCGCGGTGCGCAGGCCGGTGAGGTGGGTGCCGCCGTCCGGATTCGGGATTGAGTTGGCGAAGCAGAGGATCTGGTCGGTGTAGGAGTCGTTGTACTGGAGGACGGCGTCGACGAAGATCTCCTCGCGCTGGCGGGAGATGACGATCGGCTTGGGGTGGAGGACCGTGCGGGTCTCTCCGAGTTGGCGGACGAACTCCTGGATGCCGTGCTTGTAGAAGAAGGTCTCGGAGCGGGGGCGGTGCTCCTCGTCGTCGCGCTCGTCGCTGAGGACGATCTCGATGCCGGGGTTGAGGAAGGCGAGTTCGCGGAGGCGTCCGGCGAGGCGCTCGAACTTGAAGGTGACGGTGATCGTGAAGATCTCGGGATCGGGCAAGAAGGTGACGAAGGTGCCGGTCTGTTTCTTGTTCTTGAGCTCGCTGAGGACGGTCAGAGGCTGGGTGGTCTTGCCCTGGGCGAAGGACATGAAGTGAACCTTCCCCTCGCGCATGACCTCGACCTTGAACCAGGTGGAGAGGGCGTTGACGCACTTGGCGCCGACGCCGTGGAGACCTCCCGAGTACTTGTAGGCTCCTTGACCGAATTTACCGCCGGCGTGGAGGTTGGTCAGGACGAGCTCAAGGGTCGGGATCTTGAACTTGGGGTGAACCTCGACGGGAATGCCGCGGCCGTTGTCACGGATGGAGACCGAGCCGTCGGAGTGAATGGAAACTTCGACACGGGTGCAGTAACCGGCCAGATGTTCGTCGATGGAGTTGTCGAGCACCTCGAAGACGCAGTGGTGGAGGCCGCGCTCATCAGGATCGCCGATGTACATGCCGGGGCGTTTGCGGACCGCCTCGAGCCCCTCCAACTTGTCGATCTGGGCGGCTCCGTACTCCTCGCCACCCGCGGTATCCTGCTTCTCGGGAATATCGGAGTCGTCGAGGGGGATGATCGGTTCTGCGGGTGGTTTTTTAGCCATGGGAAGGGTCGGTAATGAGTCGGACTGGGGTCTGGGAGCCTCTGTGAAAGGGGCGGTTTTGTGGTACCGAATAGGGTAGGGAGGGGAGAGGTTGCGGGCAACGCTTTTTTGGGCATTTTCGGTCCAAAAACGCAGGATATGGTGAGGGAGATCCGAGTCGCCCACAAGATATGGGAGCTCATGGGGAAAATATGGAAATCAGGAAATCAGGGAAAATCGATTTGATGGGAATGATCAGGGGGTATTTCGCAAGACGCTACGGGCCGATTATCTTTCCTGAAGTTTTTGCCGTTTTCTGCATCTTCCTGATTTCCTGAGTTCCACATTCCATATTTCGGGCGCAGATTGGATTCATGAAGGAATATGATTTTGTGGTGATCGGCGGAGGGAGCGGGGGATACGCCGCCGCCCGCACCGCCTCTTCGCTCGGGCTTTCCACGGTGGTCATCGAGGGTGGTGACGAAGTGGGTGGGCTCTGCATTCTCAAGGGATGCATGCCGAGCAAGACGCTGATCGAGTCGGCCAACCGCTACAGGACCATGCGCCACGCCGCAGAGTTTGGACTGAAAGCCGAGGGGATCGGATTTGATGCGGGCAGGATCGTGGAGCGAAAGAAGCGGCTCATCGGGGAGTTTGCCGACTACAGGCGCCAGCAACTCGAGGGGGGAGCGTTCGATTTCATCAGGGGCCACGCAGAGTTCCTTGATCCTCATTGCCTCCGGGTGAGCCTTAGGGAGGGTGGAGAGAAGATCGTCAGCCTGAAAAGCGGATGCATCGCCACTGGGTCAGTCTTGAATCGCCCCGAGATACCCGGGATCGAGCACTGCCTCTCAAGCGATGATCTGCTGGAACTCCCGGCGATTCCCTCCTCCGCGGTTGTCTTGGGCGGAGGGCCGGTCGCCCTTGAGATGGCCCACTATCTCGAGTCGCTCGGATCGAAGGTGACGATCCTTCAGCGCAACACGCAGATTCTCACCGGAAATGACCGCGACGTGGCGGATGCGGTCGCGGAGGCCTTCCGCAAGCGGGGGATGGATGTTCTCTGCGGCACGCGACTCCAGCGGATCGTGAAGTCCGCCTCGGGAATGACCGTCCATTACCAGCACGGGAACGGCGCACTTACCATCGAGGCCGATCTTGTGATCAATGCCCTCGGACGCAGGCCCGCGATCGCGGGGCTTGGTCTCGAGAAGGCTGGTGTCGCTCTCGAGGGGCACGCCATTTGTTCTGACTTGGAGCAGCGCACCACGGCGAAGCATCTCTTCGCTGCGGGTGATTGCTGCGGCCCTTACGAGGTCGTCCATATCGCCATCACCCAGGGAGAGACGGCGGCCAAGAATGCGGCCGCTCTGATCAAGGGGGGCAAGGCAACCACGCTCGATTATCGGCTGAAACTCTTCGCCTGCTTTGCCGAGCCTCAGATGGCCTCCTGCGGGATGAGCGAGCATGAGGCGAGGGATTGCGGCCACGAGGTGATCGCCGCCAGCTATCCCTTCGCTGATCACGGCAAGTCACTCGTGAGGGGGGAGACCGACGGGTTTGTGAAACTCATCGCCGATGCCAAGGAGGGCCGCATCCTCGGGGGAGCCGTGGTCGGCCCGGAGGCCTCCGAGATCATTCATGAGATCGTGGTGGCGATGGCCTTCAATGCCACGGCGGAACAACTTGCCGCCATTCCCCACTACCACCCGACGCTTTCGGAAATCTGGACCTATCCCGCGGAGGAGATTGCGGACAAGGTTACCGGGAAATAATTCAAAAAGAAAAGCCGCCCCTTTCAAGGGCGGCTTTCTTTGAGAGGAATCCGTGTTGCTTAACGGTTTACCTGGATGATGGCTGAGGATCCGTCGGTAAAGTAAGCCTGATAAATGATGGATCCGGTTTTCGAGCTATAGGAGCGGGTCACTCCGGGATAAGGAGCGTTCATCAGATTGAAGGAACTCACGACCTTGTTGTTGGTGCCGACGGTCATGGTTTGTCCGCGAAGCGCGACCAAGCAAACCGATGTGTCGGAATTCTGTACCCAGACACCCTGATTGGTTCCGGCCATGCCTACAAAAATGACTCCCCCCACATCGGGGAGGGCAAGATTGTTGAAGGAGGTGAATTTTGCGATGGTTCCTGGAGCCGTGGATCCCACCGATGCCACCGGGATAAGGTTGGTGGATCCCTGAAGTTGCAAGTAGATCGTGCCAGCGGAGGAAACTGAGTTGGAGAGCAATCCGTTCGTAGCCAGCGCCGAATTGCTGACCATAGAATAACCCACAAAGGCAGCAGCTCCGTTGTTATTAATGACGGGGTCAGTGAAACTGGTGATCACCGCATTGGATATTCCAGCAGGCTGTCCGGAGCGAATCATGAGATTCAAATTGCCGTTGGTATCGGAGGCCCATACGCCGGAATAGCTTATCGATGTGACGATATTTGTCGTGATCACAGAAAAGTTGGTAACGTTGTGTCCCCCCTGGGGTTGATAAAAAGTTGAGATAAAGGTGCTCAGGGAGTTGCTGTTGGTCGTTCCCACTATGTTGGTTGCGTAACGGATCTGCGGGTAGGTGGAAATATAGGCATTGGTTGTGCCATTCACATTCCAAAGATTCGTGATGCTGAGAACGTTGGTAACGGTTCCATTGAATCGGTTGGTGGACAATATCGTCAGGACATTAGTGTACTGGTAGCTCACTGAAAGATTCGTGCGGATGATGGGTGTGCCCGCGTTGGTTTCGTTGGCATAGCCTTGGAATGCGATTCCTCCTGCGTCGTTCATACTGACGTTTCCGAACGAAAGAAGTTTGGCAGATTTTGACGCGGTACCGTTGATCAAGTCGCCGGATTTGACCAGGACCGTGGAGGTTTGCGCATGGAGTCCCATGACTGCTGCGAGCATCAGGAGTGTTGTGATGAGGGGTGTGTGTTTCATGGCGTGGTCATTTGTGATGCACGACGTTGCATCCCGTCAAGCGACAAAATAGCAGGAAATCAAATCGATAAGCAGTGCTTATCACCCGGTATTATCTCCTTAGTTCTGCGACTGAGGCTGACGGGGTGCGGTACCTGCGGCCTGAGCCGAGACGGAGGCCGCATACTGGCTGCCGAGCGACTGAAGGAGGCGCTTGGCATCATCCATCTTGCCCTGCTGGGCTAGGAGGCGGATCGAGGAGAAGAGGGCAAACGGTGCACCATAGGACTGGGGGTATGCCGCGGAGGCCTGCTGGTAGGCGGCGAGGGCCTGATCCAAGTTGCCGGCGAGGCGGGCGTTGGAGGCGCGTCCGAGTTGACCCGAGACAGCGAGAGGGCTCTGCGGGAAGGTCTCGGCAAAGCGGGAGTAGAGATTGTTCGACTCCTCGAGCTTCCCGGCATCGCGCAGGGAGGCCGCGAGCAGGAGCATGGCATCCGCGGCGGCGGGGGTCTTAGGGTAACGGGAGATCACCTCGTTCCAGCCCGCATCATTGGTCGCTGCGGCCAGTAGGGACTCGGAGGCGAGCACCGTCGCGCGGTTGGAAGCGATGACCCCGAGAATGACGAGACCGAGAATCCCCATACCCGCGATCACTCCGATCACGGAGCCGCGGTGATTGACCCAGAGAAGTTCCAGGGCGGAAGGGGGTGCAATCTCTTGATCGACTTCGGGAGGGGTGAAGGGTGAGGACATAAAGATAGGTATTTAGGCTGAAGGCTGTTGGGCTATTAGGTAAGAGGAGCAGGGAACATTGAAGTGATCAAGCCAAGGGCTTTGGTGATATTCAATCTGCATGATCTTTTCATTCCGAGTGATCTCGTTGAGGCAAGCAAAGCAGGGCTGTTTTTGCAAAAGGCTTGGTTTGGTCTGAACCTAACAGCCTCGGTTGGCCATGGGCCAAGGGCCAACCTCAGCCTCCGACCTGGGCTCGGGCCTCCTCGGCGAGGGCGGTGCTGAGGTAGCGCTCGCCGGTGGAGCAGGCAACGGTGACGATGAGCTTGCCGGCGTTCTCGGGTCTCTTGGCGAGTTCGATCGCGGCGTGGACGTTAGCGCCGGAACTGATGCCGGCGAGGATGCCCTCTTCCTTGGCCAAGCGTCGGGCCATCGCGAAGGCCTCGTCGTTGGTGACGGTGAGAACCTCGTCGATCGCATCAAGGTGGAGGTTGCCGGGGACGAATCCCGCACCGGTTCCCTGGATCTTGTGGGGGCCCGGCTTCACGGGCTCGCCGGCACGTGTCTGGGTGATGACAGGGGAGTCCTTGGGCTCCACCGCGACGGCCTTGAAGGCCGGCTTGCGCTTCTTGATCACTTCGGAGACGCCGGTGATGGTGCCGCCGGTGCCGACTGCGGAGACAAGGATGTCGATCTTGCCGTCGGTGTCCTCCCAGATCTCCTCGGCGGTGGTCTTGGAGTGGATGGCGGGGTTGGCGGCGTTGTTGAACTGCTGGGGCATCCAGGAATTCGGCGTCTCCTTGAGGATCTGTTCGGCGCGGGCAATGGCTCCCTTCATTCCCTCGGAGCCGGGCGTGAGGACGAGCTGCGCGCCGAGCATGGCAAGCAGGGTGCGGCGCTCCACGCTCATCGTCTCGGGCATGGTGAGAATGAGTTTGTAGCCCTTGGCCGCGGCCACGAAGGCAAGCGCGATGCCGGTATTACCGCTGGTCGGCTCCACGATGGTGGTGCCTTCCTTGATCAGTCCCTTAGCCTCGGCATCCGCGATCATGGCGGCACCGATACGATCCTTCACGCTTCCGAGCGGGTTGAAGAACTCGCACTTCAGCGCGATCGTCGCGGGAAGCCCCTTGGTGATGTGGTTGAGGCGCACGAGCGGGGTGCGGCCGATGGTGTCGACGATGGAGTTGTGAATGCGGCCCATGGGAAGTGGAGTGGTTTTACCGGGGGGGTGTGTTGTTTCAGAAGACGAGAAGTAACTTTTACAATGGGAGGGCTGGGCGTCCAATCCAATATTAAGAGGCTGGAACAAGCACGGGAGTGGACCCTCCTCGCGGTGGAGCGCCTTTGATGTTGCAGGGTGATATTCCGCCGTATGGTATGGCTTTCATGAACCGGACACGCAGGGACTTTGTCAGGACACTCTTCGCCGCGACCGCCTGCGCGGGGCTTTCGGGCCCCTTGCTGACCAGGGGACTCTTTGCCGCCGGTCACTCTGCCGGGACACTCAATTTTCTGATCGTCGGGGACTGGGGAAGGAAGGGGCAGAAGGATCAAGTGGAGGTGGCTGCTCAGATGGGACGCGCCGCGACCCGGATCGGGGCATCCTTCATCATCTCCGTCGGTGATAATTTCTATGACGACGGGGTGACTTCGGCCGAAGATCCCCAGTTCAAGCTCTCCTACGAGGATATCTACACCGATCCCTCGCTTCAGGTTCCATGGTGGGCGATCCTTGGGAACCACGACTACCGTGGCAACTGCCAGGCCCAGATCGACTACGCCAAGAAGAGCAAGCGCTGGAACATGCCGGCGCGTTATTTCGGGCGGGACGAGAAGATTCCCGGTGGAAGCATGGTCGACTTGGTCCACATCGACACCTCTCCCTTCGTGAGCAAGTACGCGGGCGATGCGAAGATGGGAGGCGAGATCAAAAGCCAGAACACCTCCGCACAGCTTGCATGGATCGACGAACGTCTTTCCCGGTCCACCGCTCCCTGGAAGATCGTGATCGGGCACCACCCGATCTACTCGGGTGGGGAGCACGGAGACACCCCGGAGCTAATCGAGCAACTGCTTCCGATTCTCCGCAAAAACAACGTGCAGGCCTACTTCAACGGGCATGACCACGATCTCCAGCATCTGAAGGCGGGAGATCTGAACATGTTCTGCTCGGGGGCTGGATCCACGGTGAGGGCCACGGGGGTGATCAAGGAGACGCAGTATGCCAAATCACAACCCGGATTCGTGGCTGTCGCCCTTGGAGGCGATGTCATGGAGGTGCGGATGATAGACAATCTCGGTCAGGTTCTCCATGCGGCCTCCGTGCCACGCGTGGCGGTCTAAATTCCTCCGCGGGTAAAAAGTGCTCGAAGAGGGACTTGAACCCACACTCCTTTCGGAACCAGATCCTAAGTCTGGCGCGTCTGCCAATTTCGCCATTCGAGCGACACCATCAGAGAGTCGTCCAAGCGATGGGTATCCTCAAGGCTTAAACTTGCCTCGAGATATGTGCTGTCCCTTAATTTATATAACTAGAAAGTTCCAGCGAGCATGGAATCGAGTGATTGATGTATCTTTGTCAGATGACTTTCTGTGATTCTGACGGAAGTGCCTACAGGCAAGGAATCAGCCAGGGCCGCCACATCCTTGGAGCGCATCCGGATACAGCCATAGCTGACGGGTTTGCCTAGAAGTTTTTCCTGCGGTGTGCCGTGGATGTAAATGCAGCGCGAGAAGGCATGTCGGTTCTGCGGTTCCTGACCATCGAGCCAGAGGATCCGCGTCACGATCGGATCGCGTCCGGGGGCATTTGGTGGAAGGACTTCGCCCGTCGGGACCCGGGTCTTGAACACGGTGCCCAGACGGTATCCCAACCCGATCTTCTTACGAATCACGAGCCTTCCGAGAGGTGTGGCGTAGCTTCCCGGGTTATCACCAATCCCGTAGCGGGATGTTGAGACCGGGTAGATGGTGGAGATGTGCCCATCCTGCAGAAGAGCCATCTTCTGATCTTTGACGCTGATGATGATTTCCGTGGGCGTTTCCGGATGAGTGGGTTCTCCCGCTTGAGCCTGGCAGGAAAAAAGACCGACAATGCACCAGAAGATCAGTAGCAGAACCCAGAGCGTTTCAGTCTTCATGGGATGGTCGGTATGGGTCCACTTAGCGCTCCGGTAGCCCCGCGCTATCCAGTGCCAGATGTGCGGCGAGATGAACCCCACCCACCTTTGGCATGTAGGCATCGACGACATACCTGATCACCTGATCACGGGTCATGGGGCGGATCACTTTCAGGAGGCGGATGTTTTCCACGTCATGGCGTCCGTCGCATTCATCCAACTCGGCCGTTTCCCATGTTCTCCCCTTGCGGATCTGTCGAATCTGCCGATGCAGATAAAAGCCGGCTCTTCTGGAGAGATAGAGTGCCTCGTGAATATCCAGGAGATCTCCCTCGTCATTGGGTCGCCCCCCAATAGAGAGGATCTGATCGTCGCTTGTGGGGTCGTAGACGGATTTCTGTTTTGATTTCATGGCGTACTCGTTCGCGATGTATCAATTGGAGGCAAGCTTGTTGCTTGGAACCTTTAGCTTCATACCGATGCTCACATCGGCGGGGTTCGTGATGGAATTGGCTGTCATCAGATCCGTGAAACTGACCCCTAGTTTACGGGCCACCATGTAGGGGTTGTCCCCACGCTGGACCGTATAGACCCCATTGGGAGCAATGCGTTCGGGTTTGGGGATGAATTTTTCCGGTTCCTCCACTTTCTGGGAGGGTTGATCTACCTCCTTCTCCACGAGTTGAAGTGGTGGGTGGGGGTCCGATGCAGGAATCTTCAGCTTCTGCCCTACTTGGAGATCGTCACTATCGTTGAGATGATTCGCATTCCGGATCTCTGCTGTCCGCACGCCGTGCGATTTCGCGATCTGGGCAAGAGTCTCGCCGGGGTTTACCTTGTGAAGAGAGTCGAACGATGGACGGGAACTTCCCCCCTGCTCTTGCGTGGCAAGAGTTGGAGCATTAGAAGAATTGCCAACCAAAGCCTGTTTTTGGGGATGCCGACGCTCAAAGAGTGCCCGGATCTCCGCAGACGGCTCTTTGGAAGATGGTGGGAGTTTTTTTGCTGTCTTAGTGGTATTGGTCGGTGCCTTCTGGGGTGACTTGTGTTGTTGCACCTCGGATGGGCTGTTGGTCTCGCTCGATACCTTTGGAGGAGTCCCGGGTTCCTGAACCCCTGCGTAGACAGGAGGCTTTTGATTCAGGGCCATTTTATCGGAGTTGCGGATCTTTTTCAGTGCGGAGAACCCATAGAAGCTACCGACTGCCACAACATGCAGTCCCATCACGATCAGGAAGGCATGGATGAACCGGAAGCCCGACCCCTTGCGTTTTGGTTTCTCGAGATCCTCAATGAGTCTTTGGCGGCGCTGCTTCGCCTCCAGGGATGCGACCTTTGCCTGGAGTCGGGCCTCCTCGGCGGCCAGATCGATATCCTGGGAGTGCCGGGATTGGCGCATGGGGGATGTGGTGGCTGGGTTAGGGGATGTTGTTGTCTTCATGGTCGTTGGAGTCTTTGGAACTACTGCATGGCGGCGGCCGGGTAATAGTTGCCGTCGATGTAGTAGCAGGGGATGCCGTTATAATTGACTAGAGGGGCCTGAATGACCGCCGGGCGGGAAACCACCACGGGCTGCTGGACATAGACCGGTTGCTGGACGACCACCGGGGCAGGAGCCACATAGGTCGGTCGGGAGATCGCGGCGGCGGCAGAGAGGCCGAAAAGTGTCCAGCCGAGGCCATTGGGAACACCTGTGCCAAGCCAGCCTCCACGATTGCAGTTGCCGGACCATCCGCCGCTCTGAGGCCGGTAGTATCCACCACCCCCGCACCCGTAGGATCCATAGGGATTAGCGTGAAGGGGAGCCATGGGCGCTCCAAGGGTCAGTAGGAGAACCAAGATTAGGGTGATGCCCCCAAGACGATTGCTGAGGGGATGGCGATGTGTGGTGAGTGGGGATGTCGTCTGCATGGGCGACATCTACCCCTGATCGCCGGAATCTGACAACCCCCTCAGCCCCTTAGATCCTCTGTTTATCTTGCTCCAGAACCGATCATTGGTTGTCGGTACCGCTCGTTCATCAAAATGACCATTGGCAGAAAAAGCATTAATTCGGGTCCGGAGAGGCGAAAATCTGCCGATCGAGCAAAAAGTCAGGGGTAAAACGATGTTGGGGCTTGTGCGGTATGAACGACAAAGGTAATTCAGAGTAAGGATGATTAAACCATCAGTAAGCACCTTCGGATTGGGATGGATCTATCATTCGCCCGAAGGAACTATCAATACAGGTAAGAAATGTTGCCTTGCAAATTGATGACCCTTGATCACTGCCAGAAAACTTAAAGAACTAATATTTGCAATGAATTTAACAAATAAATCTATTTGGATTGGGTTTTTAGTTATAATTAGCAGCGCGTTGGCGACAACAGTAGAAGAAGCAGTAAAAAAAGAAAATGGAACTTCTGATGATAAAAAAGAGGATTATTATAAAAATAAAAAACAAGTATTCAGTGAATTAAAGCAACAGATTGATTTGAAGAAATTGACACATAAAGAGAATTGTAAGAATGATGTAAGTGAAAATAACATAAGCATGGAGATTAGCGAAGGTAACTTCAAAAAACACATGCAGGAACTCGAAAATCTGGCATCAAAGAAATTTGTTGAAGGAAAATATGATGAAGCTGAAAAAACTTGGAACGAGGAGTTAATAATGAGTGAGGAGATATACGGCAAAAAAAGTATTAAAAATATGGGAATCAAAAGCTGCTTGTCGATGGTTGCTACTCGTAAAGGATATTATGAGAAATCTAAGGATATTCTAAAACAAAGCGTTGACGAGTTAGATCAATCAATTGGAGATAAAGGATCAACTGATGAACTGGAGGCCAATTTAATTAAAATGAATCTACTAACTCAGCTTGAGCAGGCCTACAGGGTTACATGTGAATATGAAAATACTAAAATCACTTTAATAAAATTATCTAAACTTCAGGACGACATTATTAATTCTTTGAAAAGTCAAAATGTAAGTCCAAAAATTAGCGATGCTATAGGCAACTTAAAAGTAGATACAAACTTAGAAATTGGGCATTATTATATTGCAATTGGTGATTATAAAAGAGGGCTAGATTATTTTTTGGGTGGATTAAAGTATTTAGAAAAAAATCCCTTGGCATATAAAGATATTGAAGCAACACAGGGGGTCACTTTTGCAACATTGAATTCGTGTGTTGGAGGGGCTTATTTAAATATTGGTGAATATGATCGATCTTTGTATTACTTTGAGAAAGCAAAAGAAAACTATCAAAAAAATAATCAAATTCCAGATACTGCTGGTGCAATCAGCAATGAAGCTAATATCTACTTTGATAAAAAAGATTTCGAGCAGGCTCTTATAAAACAACAAGAGGCAAATCAACTGGTTTTGAATATTTACGGCGCTGACAGTGTCGAATTAGCAATTGGCCTATCTAATATAAGTGCGATTTATCGTAAGTTGGGGAGATATGACTTTGCAAAAAAATTCCAAGATGATAGCATCCAAATAATTCAAAATAAATATGGACACAATTCTGTTCAATATGGAATTTATCTTGAAGGCAGAGCTGATGATCAGCTTTATGGAGATAAAAATATTCAGCAAGCTGTTTCAACATACGAACAATGTTTAAATGCAATCACAGCTAAACTTCCTGATTCTGATTATACAGTTTTCAACCTATTGGGAAAAATTACCCCAATTTATAAAACTCTAGGTCTTAATAATGAGTCGCTAAAAACTGGTGCAAGATATAAAAATGAATTGTACAAAAAGTTTAAAACAATGTTTGTTCTTGGTGAGAAACAACGACTGGCATGGTCTTCTAAATATATAAACTTCTTTACAATATCTTCCGGTTTGCCGACAAGCCAGATAGTTGAGTCGGTTTTCCAACTTAAAGGAAGCGTTTTGGATTCATTGGTCGAGGATAAGAATAATGCTAAAAAAGCTTTTTTAAAAGAATCAACCAAAATTAAATATCATCACATCTTAGAATTAAAAAACCAAATCGCTTCATTGTCTCTAGGTTCAAGTAAAATAAACTCTAATTATATTGAGGGCCTTCAGAGGCAATTAGACTCTGAGGAGTCAGTCATCGGCTTATTGAATGCTCGTTCGGCACGAACATCTTTTACTCAAAAAATTGATCAACTTTCTGAAGTTCTTACTCCAGAAGAGTCAATAGTAGATATTGTTTGTATGAGAAATCCTATTGGGGATGAAATGAGCCTCGGCATTGCTGTAATTTCAAAAAACAGTCAACCTCAATGGATAGTTCTCAATAACTCTAAAGAAATCAATCAATCTATTTCCTCATACCGCAAAGCCATTGCCACTGGTGATGAAGCCGCACTAAAGGCTCAGATTCAAATTCTTTCCGAGAAGCTTTGGAGCCCGATAGCCGCAGTCCTGCCACCCGATACCAAGAAGATTTATCTTGGGGCTGATGGCCCCTTGAATTTTCTCTCTTTCGCAACGATTCTCGATGATCAAGGGAAATTCCTTAGTGAGAAGTACCAGATCGCCTATATCGGAAGTGGGCGAGACCTCCTCAGACCTGCAAAGTCTAATCCTGGCAAGAATTTTGTTATTTACGCCAATCCTGTCTTTTATAACTCCGCCACTAATCATAATATCATAGCATCGACGAATGCATCTGAAGTTGGTTTGAGGGCCGTTGAGTTAGCGGAGTTTGCCAAGGTCCAGTTGCCCCAACTTCCCGGTACCGAGCTGGAAGCTGCTATCGTCTCCCAGATTGCTAAGGATGCCCAGTGGTCTGATGAGGTGCATTTGGGTTCTGATGCCTCTAAGAAGGGGGTAATGGCCATGAAAGCGCCAACGATTCTTCATCTCGCAACGCACGGGTTCTTCCTGGGGGGTGACGAGAGTGGAGGCACTGGTGAGCGTGGCATGAAACTGGTGGTGGAGGAAAACTCTTCAACTGCTGGTACATCCGGTTCGTCGGGCCAACCCGCTCCTTACAAAGGTATCAGCCCAATGAGACAAAGTGGTGTTGCGCTCAGCGGGGGTGAAAGCACCTTGCGTGCATGGGGACGAGGTGAGTTTCCCGACCCCTCCAATGATGGCATTCTGACGGCCGAAGAGGTTTCTGGACTAGAACTAGAGGGCACCTGGCTCGTGACGCTTTCGGCCTGTGAAACCGGGGTGGTGCAGGTTCAGTCGGGCGAGGGTGTCTTTGGACTCCGTAGGGCATTCATGATGGCAGGAGCCCAAAATCTCCTGATGACTCTGTGGCCCGTGAGCGACGAAGTGACTCCGAAGATCATGGCCGACTTTTACAAGAAGGCCCTAGCCACTCATGATGCGGCCGGCGCTCTCTCAGATGTCCAGCGGGACTGGCTGGTGAAGCTCCGAAATGAGAAAGGTCTCCTCGCCGCCGTTCGTGATGCGGGGCCCTTCGCCATGGTCGTGATGGCCAATCCTAATGTGAAGGAGACCTCGGATACCGCGGCCATGCAGTCTGCGGGCGGAGGACAGACGAATACGGCTTTGGGCTCCTCTCCCGAGGTGGCTTTCGCTAGCGCTTTACCCACACCTGATTACAGTGTCTCCGAGGAACTCCCTCCGCCTATTAGTTCTCTGGTGGATGCCGTGGTTCCACCTTCCGCTTCAGGGACTGATGCCAGTTCTCCATCTGGATCTGCTCAAGCTGGATCGGGTAAGGTCCTCTCTTTCGAGGAGGCTGCTAGTCGCGCCGATGCGGGCGATGCCTACGCTCAGGCCGTTGTGTCGATTTACTACAAGGTAGGGTACAAGGTGCCCATTGACTTATCCCTATCTGCCAAGTACGCCATGAAGTCGGCAGCGCAGAACAATCCCTTGGGTATCTATCAACTGGGGAGTCTGAGGACTCAAGGGAAAGGAATGGAGAAAAACCCACAGCAGGGGCTGGCGCTGCAGAAAAAGGCTTTGGAGGGTATCAAGGCGATGCCGGAGGATCCCTACGCGATAACATTTTCGGGCCAGTTTAATGCCAAGAACAATCCGGAGGGGGCCTTCAATCTCTATCAGCAGGCTGCAGGAATGGGATATCCGGTGGCTGTGGCTTTGCTCTCAAATTGCTACCATTATGGCACAGGGACGGCCAAAAATTCTGCGATGGCAGCGAAGACGATGAAAATGGCGGCCGATATGGGATTGGGATTGGCCCAGCAGGCCGAGGCGCTCATCGAGTCGGCCGGCCGCAACTAGCCGATTTACATTGCCGAACTCATGATTGTTCGCATGATTTCAGACAGCATACCAAAGACCCAAACCATGAGATCCAAAACATCCAAAACCATGATCCTCGCGCTGTGTGCCGGAATTCTTGCGCCCGCATTCCTTCATGCCGATGAGGCCGGCGATCTGATCAACAAGATCCTTCAGTCTTCTCCCTCGGAGAGTGCGAAGGCGGCGAGCTACAAATCCCGTGCTCGTGCGGCAAAGAAATCAAATTCCATTCCCGCCAATAGCATCGGAATCCCCGAAAGCCAGTTGGTGGAGGCCACGTCGAAGTTCGTCGGAGATGTTAACGGGAAGTACGTGTACGGTCCCGTCACTTTGAAAGGGATCAAGGTGATGATGGGGGAACCCTGCGTCGAACTGACTGCTAGTAATAACAGGATTTTCCTCCTCTACACGAGGGAATCCGCCGTGATAGAGGCCTTTAACCCGGATTGGGGAACTCGTTACATGATACCGAAGAACTTCCCACTGCGGGTAGTCGGAAAACCCTTCCCTGGGATGTACTCGGTACGGATGCCCTATGACGAGGACACCACCAATCACGGATTTGGTGAGTTGCTTAACAAGGCGGTGAAAGACGCAACGGCTCCTCAGTAGGTGGCCTCGGTCAAATCTCCCTCATCCTTCGGAACTCGACGCTCTGACGGCGCGAGCACTCCACAGGAGGGTGATTGCCGATGGTGAGCACGACATACCCCTCGGGGCTTTCGGAGACTTTGGAAAACTTTCTTAGATTTACCGGGATAGGCTCTTCTACCCAAGCCCCTGAGCGATCAGAAAGGAGCGGGGAGTGGTCACCAGCATCCCGTAGACTTTGGTATCGATAAGAATGCCGAAGTCGCCTGTATCAAGTGTCAGGAGCACGTCACACTTGGCAGCGAGAGCAGAGATCAGCACGGGCTTGTCCTTCGAGGCCGTTAGTAGAAGAGGGCGATTGGTCGTTAGCGCATTTGCAGTGAAAGAGAGATCCCCCTGAAGAGTTTTCCAAGTTTTTGCGGCCTTGGGCGGGAACTTGACGATATTCCGATTCGTTTCGTCGCGGCAGTAGAAGGCAGTAACAAGCTCCCAATCCCATTCGTCAGCAATAGTGACAATGAGTCGGGAGAGAGATTTCTCGGATCCTGCCGCCGAAAGCAGGACACTGCTGTCGAGAAAAAGCCTCACCTAGAATGCTTTGCGGAGGCTCTCGACCGTGATGGCTTTGTAGGCTTCTTATTTGAGGCACTCTTCCAGAAGCGGTCGGCGTCCGCCTCGTCTGCAGCGATCCACTTCTGCATCTGCTTGAGAGGAATGTCACGCACCGGCATGGCAGTTGCGGGGTGCAAGAAGACACCTCCATCACGTAGCTCCATGAGCATCATTGGGTGATCAGCACCCTCGAGCCCAAGGCCCTTCCTGATTTCAGGAGGGAGGGTGATCGTCCAACGCTTGGAAACGGCGATTGCAGTCATGCAGCAATACTGCAATACGGTGCAGCAAATGTCAAATCTCCCGCATCCTTCGGAACTCAACGCTTTGGCGTCTTGAGCACTCGACAGGAGGGTGGTTGCCGATGGTTAGAACGACATACCCCTCGGGGCTTTCGGAGACCTTGGAAACCTCTCGTAGGTTCACCGCAGTTGCTCTATTGGCCCGGAAGAAGAGTGTCTCGTCAAAGCGCCTGAGAACGCTTCCCAAGGTGCCGTTGATGGTGATGCGTTCACTCGCCAGGATGAGCTTCGTATAGGCCCCCACAGACTCAAGGATCTGGATGTCGCCAATTCGGACGTAGTGGCTCTTGGAGTTATCCCTGAAGAGGACCTTCTCCTCGGCACCGAGACGGGGTTCATCTCGCACTGATCCACCGGCGATGCGGCCAAGAGTTTCCATGAGCTGCTTGGGATCGACGGGCTTGAGCAGATAGTCGGTGGCCCGCACACGGAAGGCACGCACGGCATGCTCTTGATGCGCAGTAATAAAGACAACGGGGATGCCCTGTGCCGGGAGTTTCTCCAGCAGGTCGAATCCCTGGGTCCCCCCGCGCATCTCGATATCGAGGAGGAGCACGTCGGGCCGCTCTGCAATGATGAGTTTCAGCGCCTGATCCACTGAGGAAGCCTCGCGGACCTGCTTAAGACCGATCTCGGCAAGGGCTTCTTTGATACCGCGCCTGGCGGGTGGTTCGTCGTCTACGATGAGGATGTTCATTTGGAAAAGTAAAAGGTTAAAAGTGGTGGCAAGGGAGGCTTAGCATCTTGGTACTCGCAATGAGGTCGTGACTTTGCCGCTGGCTGTGGCGGCGAAGTTCAGTTCGGCGCGCTCTCCCCAAGTCTCTCTGATGCGGGTTCGGACACTGGCTAGGCCGACACCCTCTTTCCACATGGAGGGATCGGTGCCGGGGGTGGCGAGATTGCTGATCGTGACGGCAAGCCAGTCTCCCGAAGCCGTGGCGGTAATGCAGACGCTTGCTGTTCCTTCGACCGATCCATGCTTCACGGCATTCTCGACAAGCGGTTGGATAATCATCGGTGCCACGGGAAACTCCTCGGCATCCCCCTGAATGCGGATCTCGGACTCGAGCCCCTCCTCGAAGCGCATTTTCTGAAGCTCCAGATAGCTGCGGATAATTTCCATCTCTTTGCTCAGCGGTATTCGGCTTTCCTTGGCTGTATCCAGGGAGGTCCGTAGGAGGCGCGAGAGTGAGAGGATGCCACCCCGTGCTCCACTGGGATCGCTCCCGATGAGTGAGTGGATGGCATTGAGGCTATTAAAGAGGAAGTGCGGATGGATTTGAGCCTTGATCCGTTCAAGGTCGGCCTCTCGCACAAGGGCCTCCTCGCGAAGGGCGCGCTCCCGCCGCTGTGCCTCGGATCCGGCTCCGAGCAGGAGTCCCGTGGAGGTAAGGATGGCGATATAGACCTCATACTGCCAGACACCTGAGAGAAGTGAGACGGAGGCAAAGGGACCCATACCGCGCCCCGTGTAGGCGACAGCGATCGCCACGATGCCTAGGATAGCCGCGGCGGCCGCAGGGAGCCCTCGGGTGAGTGCCGTCCAGACCAGGAAGGGAAAGGGGAGGTAGGCAAGGACCGCGAGAGTCATGCCTGTGGATCCGCTGGAGCCCCCGTTCGTAGAGATGCCAAAGGCCATCCATGCGGCGATGAGCGTCCAGGAGAGGGGAAGTAGGGACTGCAGGACTCCGTGGCTATTCCTCCACCGGAATCGCCCCTCGGCCGCCATCAGGATCACAGGTGCAAGGACGATGGTACCTGCGGTATTGGCGCATCCGTAGAGCCAGCCAACTTGTAGGAAGGCGGCTGATGGCATCGACTTGGTCATGACGAGAAGAAGCGATGTCCAGAAGCCAGCAAGCATCATGGGAAGAAGTCCTCCCAGCCCAAGCAGGAGAAGCACATCCCGTGAGGTGGAGAGCTTACGATTCCATCCCGCACGATGTAGAAAATGGGCGCCCCCCAGGATCGCCGCCGTCGTCCCTAGTGGCGCGAGAGTGCAAAATACCAACCCGTCCCCTCCCATAAGGCAGCTGATCCAAATCGGGATCAGGATGCCGGGAGCCATCCATGGTCCGCGAAGGATGACGGCCGCCAGGGCGATGCCCCCGGCAGGCCAGATCAGGGTGAGGGAGGGGTTCTTCCCCTTCAAAAGGATCGAGGTAACGATCCCTGCTGCGTAGATGGCCACGGCGACGAGGAGATTGGCCTTCAGCAGGGCAGGGATCCCGTTGGGAAGCCAAGGGGATCGCTTGCTGACAGCACTCATGGATTGAGAGGGGCTGTGCATTCGTGGAGGTGAGGGACGGCGTATCCTGCGTGGAGAGATCATCACCTTACTCATGGCGACCTCCCTTGCGTTCTCTGGAATATGATGAGACGGCCTGTGGGACAAGCTCATCCGGAGTGATTTCCAGATCCTCTGCTGCTTCCGCGAGGAGGTAGTCTAGTTCGTCCGGGATCCTGATCTCCATTTCTGACAAGGGCATTGTTGGTGACATGGTGTATTTGGTTTGTGGTTCTAGTAGCCCTGCCATGAGGACCCCTGCCATGAGGAGCAACTGGTAGTGCGATAAGGGCGGGGAGGGGAATAGGCGGCGAGAGAGGCCTCCGAATCACAGATAGGCCGGGGCTGATGGGGTGGAGTGGTCGGACGGGACCAAGTGTGCTCTTGGTAGCAGGGTTGCTGATAGACAGGCCGAGGAGTCGCGTATCTGGGACGTGACCATGGCTGGCAACTCTCACCCTGCCACGAGGGCCGGTGCCAATTTCCCTGAATGACCACCGGAGGGTAAGCCGAATACTGATAAGACCCGACATAGGCAGGATAGGCTGATACTGCAGGGGCATACCCGTAGTTGCCCTGGTAGCAGGTCCCCGGGGAGTAGCACCCGCTGAGGAGTGCGGTGAGGGCGACCAGGGTGATGAGGGCTGCGGATGTGAGTTGCTTGGTGGTTGGGAATGCGTGGTGCATGAGCGCGGTATACGCCGCTCCGGCCTCGCTCTGCAAACGGCCCACCCGGGATCATCGCCGTTCCCTGTCTGAGGGCGCCGATTGATGCGACCAGAGAACCACTTACCCGCCTGATACGACCATTGGCAGAAAATCCCAAATCGAGGGCACAATCTGGCAAATCGACTTGCGGGGATTGATATTTATTGTCACATGAAAAAAGAACTTTACGAATCACAAAAGCTATACAATATATTTCACTGACTATAAGTCTTACAGCATTAAACATAAATAACCATCAAACCCACACATGAAAAAAAACCTCATCCGTTCCGTGATAGTGTCCACAATTGCTTTCGCGATTGTTGGATGCGCAGCCCTGACTGATACGATTGGTACAAAGGAGAACATACAGAAGCTGCCAGAGCCTATCAGGTCCCAAGTCCAGCAAATCGTCGATCAGGAACACGCGCTTGCAGCCAAGTACACTGCTGGAACCAAGCAGATGTTGCTTGCCTACTCTAGCATAGCCGACGCGATCGGTATGAAGACTCAAGCCGCTACACTCAAGGCGGAGGCTCAATCATTGAATTCAGGATCCTCCTTGAGCGACTCACGTAAAGCATTGAGCCGCTCTAAGCCCTTGATGCGGGCCGTTGAAAACAAGCTTGCTTCATCCAAGGGCAAGCAAGTTGAAAGCCAGGCTAAGTTTGTAGAAGGAGTTCGCCAGCACACAGAGGGTTACCTCATTGAGGTTCAGTTGGCTGCAGATGCAGGTCTAAAAGCTGCCCAAGCAGCCAAATCGATTAGAGGTGCATCCCCGATGCAAATCATCCTCATCACACCTCAGTTTGAGCCTCTCTATTATCTGGCCAAGGATGTTCCTCAATTTCTGGCTCAAGAAAGGAAATTTAACGAGGTTTGCAAAGATTATGCGAAGGAGAGGAAGATTTCTATTCCAAACAAACCTCTTCCAACCCCTAAGTTGGCAGGTGTGAGTTTCTAATCTAGTTACACTATAACACTATCATAATTGGGTGCGCCCCTTCTATGGGGCGCACCTAATCCTTAAGGAATCCCTGTGTATTTCATGAGAAACTGGAACAAAAGTATTATTGCAATTTATCTGATTGCGCGGATTTGTATTCCTTACACAGCTAAATCAGCAGATTTAGTTCAAAATAGCGGCTCTGGAGCCCAAGCTACAGCCGTAGATCCTATCAAATATTATGGGATCTGGCTTTCGGGAAAAAATTCCGAAGCAGACAAAAATTTTCCTGTTGGGAAAAAATTCGCACTTGGCCTTGGCAATGAATCAACTCTTTCGGCCGAAATACTGCAATCTATAAGAAAATCTCAGCATTCTGGTGGCGGGCGTCTGGTTGATGCAGTCGCGCCGGATGATTATATGCCGGAAGCTGCTTCCGGAAAAGCGTTGGTCATGGCAAGTGCCATCAATTACGAGGAAGTCGAATCTGTGGAAATCGGAGGTGTGACTAAGGTGATGGCAGAGATTGGATTCAACTTGGTTATCTGTGATTTCTCAAAGCGCTCTGTGGTCGTATGTCTGCCGGGAAGAATCATGCGAACAGATGTTGCAGAGGGGAGATCTGTTACCCCTGCGCAAAAAAATGCCATGCTGGAAAAATTGTACAGGGATGAGTTGCCCAAGCAGTTCATCAAAATGGCTGGAGAACATGGACCGGAAATCATGGGACTTGACGCCATAGGAGTTACTAAAGTCACGGT